>SL_4KL_010_BRINEDRAFT_10002520_pt1 | contig 10349 bp, 9 predicted proteins | sample SodLak_010_BRINE_2_FD_10664 | JGI IMG/M metagenome (IMG submission 10664) | reverse complement strand
TCGAGTTACGCTCAGCCTGCCGCTAACGAGCCCAGCGATACAGCCAGATGGGCGCCACGGGTTGATCGGCTGGCGTGAGTAGCTGCACCCTAAGTTCCGCGGCTTGCGCGTCAGGTTTTGGCGTTAAGAGAAAGCTGCTTCGCAGTCGGTTTTTATGCGCTTTTAGTCGGTAGGTGGTTACGCCGCTGATGGAGACATCACCAGTGGCAACAACCTGCAACCGCAATGCCTGCTCGAGTAAGCTTGCGTCGGCCGCCACATAGTCAATCACAAATAAGCGGCGCTCAGGATTTTGCGGGTCGCGCCCGCTGGCGCTGTTAACAGGGTGCATTGGCAAGGCCAAATCCACGCCGGGTGCTTGCCAAGTCAGTTGGTAGTCAAAGCGATGCTCACCCCGCTGCAATGGCGCTTCTGGGCGCCAAAACGCAACGATATTATCGGCAAACTCATCAGCGGTTGGAAATTCATAAAGCATGACGCCCCCAGGCCCCCAGTTGTGTTGTGGCTCAACCCAGGCTGAGGGGCGGCGATGATACGCCGCTTCAGCATCCTGATAGTCAGCAAATCGTGTTTTGGTTTGCATTAGCCCATATCCGCGGGGGTTGGTATCTACAAAGTGGGATAAGTTAGGCGTAGGCGGATTGGTTAATGGCCGCCAGAGCCGCTCGCCCGCCCCATTTTTGATCAACAGCACATCGCTATCGTGGACCGCAGGCCGAAAATCATCAATATGAGCGGGCCCCAGCGCGCTATGCTGAAACATGGAGGTCAGGGGCGCGATGCCGACGTTGTTTATTGTCTGGCGCGCAAACAAATGCAAGCGGCAGTCCATTTGGGTTTTTATTCCGGGTGTGAGGGTGGCAATAAGTGCTGCACTGGCGCTGGGGCTGTCGATCAGGCAGCCAAGCGTGAGCTGGCGCTCGTTGGCTTGGAAGACAAATATTTCTCGGGTCACTGGAAATTCCTCTGGCGCGCTGTCTCCGGTGCCAATCGACAGCGCACGCGCGGAGAGCCCATAGGCGGTATTCGCGGCCAGTGCACGAAAATAACTAGCGCCCTGCAACACCAGCACATCATCCCATTGATCTGCCGTATTCAGGGGCGTGCGTATCCGTAACCCGGAAAACCCAGAACCGCTGAGCGTGCCTTCTGGGCTGTTAAAAAGCTCAGCTGAGAAGGGGATTTCCTCACCAAGTAAATGAATACGCACCGGCTCTTTAAAGAGCCACCCCGGTGGTAGCAGGTCAGCGTGAAACCTATCCGTAATCACAAGACTGCGGGAGAGGCCTTCACGCGGTTGAATGCGGCGATAGGCGTCGTAAGTCAATCCACCGCCTGATGGATCAGCGGCGCTGGATAGGGCTTGATAGGGTGCCTCTGCCTGCTGCCGGGCCTTTTGAATAAGCGCTTCGATAGGCGATATTTTGGCTTGTGCAGGCCGGATGCCTGAAAGCGGAAGCAGTGGCACGGTTGCAAGCGCTACAGCGCTGAATAAAACATCTCGCCGCTTGGTCATGACAATGGCCTGTACTGCCTTTTTGGATGGTTTATCGAACCACTCAAACAGCCACGGCGCAATGAGTAATGGCAGGACCACCGGGAGCGCCACCAGCGCGGCGGTCAGCGTGTTGAAAAGGCTAATGAGAAACAGAATGGCGATGGCGCTGCAGGCCTCCAGGATACCCAATGGAAGCCGGTTGGAAGGGCGTTGGCTTTGATCGCCTGAGGGGATCCACTGCGCGGACCGCCCCAGCAAGATTGCAAGCATAAACTGGGTGCGCCGTATCATTACCGAGGGCGCAAACAGCGTGGTGATCATCAGCTCTGTGAGTAGGGCTTTTCGAATGACACGGCGGCGCCAGGGTGACTGGGCAGCCTGTTGGTTGCTTAGTAACAGCCCAGCAAACTTGGGGGCGAGCAGGAGCAGGGCAATACCGAAGACGGGCAGCAGGGCAAGCATGGTGACCTGAATCATCCCTAATGCACTCAGCAAGACAAGCCCCAGCCAAATCGGCGCACTGAGGTACGATTGAATGCCGGCTAGCAGGTGCATTCGACTCATCGGATGTAGGCCGCTGGCCAATAAAAAACGGGAATGCTGAAGGTTGCCCTGCGCCCAGCGGCGATCGCGGCGGAAATAATCGACAACGCGCGTGGGCGCATCCTCAAAGCTGCCTCGCTCCTCCGGGGATATCTCAACCTCCCAGCCTGCGCGCCGGAGAAAGGCGGCCTCAATAAAGTCATGGCTTAGTACCGGGCCACCGAAAGGCGGCCTGCCGGATAGAATTGGCAGCCCGGCCGCCTGCTGAAAGGCATCGACGCGCAGCAGCGCGTTGTGCCCCCAGTAGTTGCCGGCGTTGCCTGTCACCTGGGCGAGTCCGCGCAGGAAAGTAGGCCCACATAATCGTGCCGAAAGCCGTTGCATTTGTGCAAATCGACTTGCTGCGGGGCGCAAACGAATACCGGATTGGAGCAAGCCAAGCCGCGGGTTAGTGGCCATGTGATGACGCATTTGGGCTAGACGCGTGGCGCTGATATGACTATCCGCATCCAGCACAAGCATGGTGTCAAAATGTGCGCCGCACTCTTGTGCCCAGTCGTGTAAGTTGCCGGGTTTACGACCGCTAGGCTGCGAACGGTTGCGATAGATAATCTGATCTCGCAAGGCCGCAAAGACGGCTTTTTCAGTCTGCCGTTTTGCAGGATCCTGCGTGTCTGACAGCACAAAGATCTGGCACTGTTTGGCTTGCCCGGTTGTTTCTAAATCTTTTAAGAGCGCACAGATGTATGCCGCAATGGGTTGAGGGGGCTCGCCGCAGATCAGCCAGAGTACTGCACAGGCGTCTGCATTGGGTTGGTCTGGCGGATCGGGCAACAACGGATCATCTACACGGGCAAGGCCATGTAAAGAAATACTAGCTGCGGCCGCTAAGGCGTAGGTATTAATTGTAAGCAAACCAAGGGCTAAGAGCCCCATGGCTATAGACGTCTGCTGCCAGTCTAGCCCCCAGTAAAACAGCAGGGATATCAGACTTGTTGCGATTAGCGATATCAGTAAATGCAATGGCAACGCTCTTGATGACAATGGGCTAAACTGACTAGACAACAGGCGATGGCAGTTGGTTGTCGGTAGTAGATAAAATTTGTTTCGTCCGTCAAAATAAGGCGGTCTTTTAACTCAGTAGGAATATGAATGTTTAAACAGCTTGTACCGCTAAACCGTGAAGCGCACGCCAAACTGAAGGTCAAACCGATCGATACGTTTGGTTTTGCGGAAGGATTCCACATCGCCTCACTGATGGTGCATGAATTTGCGCGCGCCGCGTCTTCTTATCCCATTGTTTTTCTTGAAGATAAGGAAAAAGACGAATTCCGTCCGGTGGTGTTGCTGGGGTTGGAAGCGGGGGAGAACCTGTTTCTTAGCGACGATGGCAGTTGGAAAGCTTCTTACGTGCCAGCCATTATTCGTCGCTATCCCTTTGCGCTGGCACGGTTAGGTGAAGACGAAAATCAATTCACCGTTTGTTTGGATGAGCAATCAGATTTTCTGAGCAAGACCAGCGGTGAGGCCTTGTTTGACAAAGAGGGCGAGCCAACGGAAATCGTGGAAAACGTCAAGCGTTACCTCGGTGAGATGCAACAGATGGAAGTGTTCACCGGGCAGTTCTGTCATTTCCTCTCAGAGCATAATCTGTTCAATCCGCTCAACATGCGGGTTCGGTATGGCGATGCCATGCGCAACGTCACCGGTTGCTATGTGATCAATGAAGAGCGCTTGTATAACCTATCCGATAAGCTCTTCTTAGAGATTCGGGATAAGCGCTATCTTGCCCCGATGTTCTCTCACTTGACCTCTCTGAGCCAGATTGAGCGGTTGGCCCGCTTCAAAGAAGATGCAGGCGATACGACCCCGCCGCCCGCAGCGGATGATGTGTCAACGGATTGAATGTTGTAGACTCTTCGGCTTACGGAGAGGTGGCTGAGTGGCTGAAAGCGCCGCACTCGAAATGCGGTAGGTCTTAACGGGCCTCGGGGGTTCAAATCCCTCCCTCTCCGCCAAATATAAAGCCCCCAGCTGGGGGCTTTATTATTGGTTGTGGGTATTAAACACCTGCGTTTGATTATCATCCTGGACAAGCAATGTCGTGAAGGGATCTCGCTGATCACCCATTTCCATACCCGGTGAGCCAATGGGCATGCCAGGCACACTGAGCCCGCGGGCATTCTCAGGCTGCGTTTCTAATAAGCGCGCAATATCCTCGGCAGGAACATGGCCCTCGATAAAGTAACCATTAACGGTTGCGGTGTGGCAAGACACCAGCGAGGGATCAATATCTAGGTCACGCTTTACTCCATCGAGCGCAGCGTGAGTCATGTCAAAAGCGGCGACTTCAAACCCGTTTTCTTGAAGGTGCTCTATCCATGCGCTACAGCATCCGCAACTTGGCGTTTTTGCGACTTGGATTGTTATCGGTTCGTTGCCAGTGGCAATTTTTGCCATTGTTAAACCGCTTATAAGAACGGCTCCGGCCGTCAGTGCAGATAAACGCGTCATTCGATTTCTCCTGTTAAATCGGTCGTAGGGGAGGGGTGCTGATGAGTGGGCTGGTCATGGGCTGGCCACCACTGGCGGCAAGCAGTGAAATACCCAGCAGCATGATGACTAGCCCACCAATCAGAGCGAGCCAGCCACCGATTTGGCGTTGTCTCGGATTTGGCGTAATGGCCCAGCGCTCAGCCCACTCGCGGGCATAAACGCTAAGCAAGGCGAGGGCTGAAACCGTAATGGCGGTGCCAAGGGACATCACCAAGACGGCAACAACCCCTACAACAAACTCGCCGAGCAGCAAGGCGGCACCCAGTAGCAAGACCGCGCCGCTGCAAGGGCGAACGCCCACGCTTAATATGACGCCTAGCGCCGCGCGCCAGTCGTTTGCTTTTATCGAGTTAATGCTGGAATGATGGCCGCCGCAGCAGTGGGCGCTGTCTGTTGGCTGCCGCAGCCGTTTGATGGCGCGCACGCATAGCCAGCCACCAAGCAATGTCACCATCGCAAAGCTGGCCTGCTCAACCCAGTAAACACTGCCCATGGCTTGGCGTGTGACCCAACCAAGTCCAATGATCAAAATGCTGACCAAAATGATCGCTGTGATCCCTTGGACCAGCGAGGAAGCAAAAGACATCCATAAAGCCGTGCGTTTGCTGCTGCTGTCATGCGACGCTAAATACGCCGCAATCACCGCTTTGCCATGGCCTGGCCCGGCGGCATGGAATACGCCATAGCCAAAGCTAATGCCAAGCAAGGTGGCCCAAGTGGCCGTGTCTGAAAGGGCAGAGAATTCGGTAATGGCTAGGGTGAGTGCGCGATGCAGCTCACGCTGCCAGAGCACAATCTGTAGACTCAACGATTGAAAACTCGGCTGGAGAAAATAAGCGCCTAACCCGAGAAAGCCTAACGCGCCGAGTACAAGAACGAGTCGTGGGAGGGTTATTGGCAACGAACTTCTCCGGTATCCGCGAAATAACGGCCCAGTCCGTGCTCACCCTCTTCGTCAATACCTAATTGCGCCGCCTCCATCACCAATTTGGGGTCGGGGTTGGCCGGTATGATGCGCGTTTCGCAGCTAATGGGCCCCTGTACGGTAAGGGCCTCAGCAATCGGTTCTTGGCGCTTTGCTTCATGCAGCATTTCCAGAAAGTATGTTGGCTCAAAGATTTGATATTTCAATACCTGCCCTGCCATGGAGACGGGCTCTGAGATCGGCAAAGTAAACGCAAACACGACGTGTTGATTTTCTTCTCTCAGCTCATAAACCTCAACAGGTCCAAAGCTAAGTGCCTGCTCACCGATCCAGGCATCGGTATTATATTGCTCTGCTGTCAGGTTGTGTTGAATCTCATCGGCCATCATTGCAAAGGCTTCAGTGCGTTCGTCTGCTCCTAGTAAAGCGAGTTCTTCAAGCAAAGCGAGGCTATAGAACGGATCCATCTGCCAGCGCTGCTCAAGCCCAGTCAGCTGTCCATCGTTGTCGATTAAGACGTTAACCCTAAAATCGATCCACCCATGCGGATGTGCAGCCAGCCAGGTAAAGGGAGTGGTGGTTAAAATAATTGCTAATAAAAACCGTTTCATCCCATTAGCGTACCATCGAATCATTCATTGAGTGTCTTGACCAATGAGGGTAGAACCAACATACTTAGCTCCGCTTCTCATGTAGCGCCCGTGGCTCAATTGGATAGAGCACCTGACTACGGATCAGGAGGTTGGGGGTTCGAATCCTCCCGGGCGCGCCATCCTGTTTTTGGGTATTTTACCTAGATGAAACAGCTAAAAGTTATCCAAGCGATTGTTATTACCTGCCTAGTGGGTGCGTGGGTCCCATGGAGCGCGCAAGCCATTGATTTAGCACCTTTGGATGGGGTGGCCCCGCCGCCGGGCGCTCGCGGCGCGAGCATTGCACTGGGCTATCGTGAATTTAACGAGGTTTACTTGGCCGGTGTGCGGCAACCGCAGGATTTCTCAATTCGCGTGCGGAGTGCGGCCTTACGCTATGGGCAGTCTGTGTCTTTTGGGCAGTTGCCGGGCTACATCTATGCGGATTTGCCACTGCTCGAGGTCAACGATGAGCAGGGCGTTGGCGATATTGCGCTCGCAGCCGCGATTTGGCCGTATGCTAACCGAACAACGGGCACATACGTTGGGATTGCAGGTTATTTGGTGCTGCCAACTGGAAGCTATGATGTGCAAAAAACCCAACCGGTTAATCTGAACCCCGGTGGTAATCGCACAGTCGGTGCCCTTCAAACGGGAGTTAATCAGCGGCTGTTTGAGCGTTTTAACTTGCAGACTGCCATCGATGTGGCTGTTTTTGAGGATAACGATCAATATCTCGGTATGGCCGGACGTGTGGGCACCTTGGAGCAGCGCGCATTGGTAAGCTGGCAGGGGTCGCTGAGTTATCGTTTCTCACCCGCCACTGCGATCGGCCTGAGTTATTTCAATAACGCAGGTGGCGAAGTACGTTCGCATGGCGGTGCGTGGAGTGGTGAGGTGCAAAATGAGCGCATCGGGCTCTGGGCACGAACGGCCATCTCACCTCGAATGACCGCAGCCATTAACTATAAACGCGCTATTAATATAGAAAATGGCATTAAAGAGTCAGATAACATCCAGCTACGCGTAAGCCGCTTTTTCTAAGTTTTAATGGAGGCGCTCCGATGTCTTTGACGCCAATTTCGCCAACAGATTTGCATACCGTTGTAGAGCGCGCGCTTCAGGCAAGCGGCGCGAACGCCAGAGCCGCTGCCGCGATGGCGCAGGCAGTGGTTGCTGCTGAGCTNGATGGCATACCCAGTCATGGGCTAGCCTATGCGCCGATATACTGTGAGCACGTGCAATGCGGCAAGGTAAACGGGCAGGCTGACCCGACGGTGGTTAAGCAACGGGCCGGCACGTTGAGCGTGGATGCGGATTGCGGCTTTGCCCACCCGGCCATTCAGGCTGGCGCGCCGTTTTTGATTGAAGCCGCGCGTGCAAACGGCATTGCTGCGATGACACTCTCCCGCTCGTATAACTGTGGTGTGCTGGGGCATCATGTTGAGCAGCTCGCCGCGGCCGGCTTAATGGGTCTCGGATTTACCAATGCACCGGCTTCTATTGCGCCGGTAGGGGCAAAAAAACCGGTGGTGGGGACAAACCCTTTCGCACTGGCAGCGCCTGATCTGTCAGGTGGCGCGGCGGCGATTTTGATTGATCAATCGGCTAGCGTAGTCGCGAAGAGTGAGGTAACAGCGCATAAGCGGCGCAGTGAGCCACTGCCGGCAGGATGGGCGCTGGATGCTGATGGTCAGCCCACTACTGATCCAGATGCGGCATTGGCTGGCACGATGATGCCGGCCGGTGGGCCAAAAGGCTTTAACACAGGGCTTATGACAGAATTATTTGCCGCGGTGCTTGCAGGCGCGCAGTTGGGCATTGATGCCAGCCCTTTCTCAGGCACCAAAGGTGGCCCACCAATGACCGGGCAGTGTTTTATTGCGGTTGATCCCTCGGCCTTTGGGGGCAATCACTATGGAGAAGGGTTGTCTCGGCTGGTACAGGCAATTCAGCAAGAGCCAGAGATTAGATTGCCGGGCGCAAGGCGCATTGCTAATCGGGCGCGGCATCAACGAGATGGGCTACAGGTTGATCAGGCCCTGCTAGAGCGGGTGAAAGCGCTAGCCAATTAGGGTGGCCAGGCGAGAGGCCGGCCGCCAAGCAAGTGCAGGTGAATATGCCAAACCTCTTGGCCGCCATCACGCCCGCAATTGAAAATAGTGCGATAGCCAGACTCAGCAATGCCATGATCGTCTGCGAGTTGTTTTGCTACCCAATGGATGTGACCAAAAAGCGAACGATGCTGCTCTGTCATGTCGTGGTGGCTGGGAATATGCTCGCGGGGAATAACCAATAAATGCACAGGTGCCCGAGGGTGGATGTCTTTAAATGCCACCACATCATTATCTTCGTAAACGATATCGGCCTGCATGCGGCCGGCGGCAATTTCGCAAAATATGCAGGGTTTATTCATGGTCTAAAGGGTAAGCCTCCGCTACCTGCTTGGCAAGCCTAGCCATTTCTTCGCGCACGCCCTGCGTGAGCAGCGTTGCAAACCGATTCAGCCGGTTGACTTGGCGATCATCCACATGGCGGATTAGGTAAAAGGTTCGATGTAAACGAATGGTGTTGCGTAAAACCGGCACGACCTCGGGCGCGAACGGGAGCGCGAAATCATGCACAATTGCCGGCCCGGCACCTTGGCGTACCCAGTTGAGTTGCACCACGACTGAATTGGAAGAAAGCCGAGGCGCGTTGATACCGATTTCGCTTAGGTAGTCCAGTTCACTATCAAAAATCATGTCGGGGATATAGCCCACAAACGCATGTGGTTTGAGGTCTATGATCGTTTTAGGCTCACCGTGGCGAGTAAGCCAGTCTTTGGATACGGCGGCATATAAATGGTAGTCGGACAGGGGTTGAACAATCAGCCGGCCGGTTTGTGGTCGTGAAACAGCGATCGCCATATCTGCTTCGCGTTTGGAGAGGTTAAAAATACGCGGCAACGAAACAATTTGCACTTCCAGCTCAGGGTTGTCTTGACATATTGCGGCCACCACTTGCGGCAGAATAAAACTGGCACATCCATCCGGTGCGCCGATGCGGATGGATCCGCGAAGTTGATCAGGGGAATCGGCAACCGCTTGTTCTGCATTCAGCAGTGATTGCTCCATGGCATCGGCATGTTGTAGCAACCGCTGGCCCGGCTCCGTCAACTGATAGCCTTGGGGGGAGCGGTTGAAAAGGCGAGCGCCGAGCGCGCCCTCAAGCCGCTGAACCCGGCGGCCCACAGTAGCGGCGTCTTTTTTAACGCGCAGCCCGGCCGCGGAGAGGCTTTCTGTCCTTGCAACTGCTAAGAAAAGTCGCAAGTCGTCCCAGTTGGGTGTGTGTTCTGCCATGTCTATGCTGCAAAAATGCAAAGCGAATTTGCTATTTTAATGCTTTAAAAGTTATTTTCGCAAGACTACTCTAGGGTGGTAGTCAAATTATTGGAGCGAAGCGCATGGAAACAATTTCACATTGGATTAACGGCAAAAAAGTGCCAGGTACTTCTGGGCGGCAGTCTGACGTTTACAATCCGGCCACTGGCGCGGTGCAGGCGCATCTGCCGTTAGCCTCAACGGCTGAACTCAATGAGGCGGTTGCAGGGGCGGTGGTTGCTCAGGCCGCATGGGGTGCAACCAATCCGCAGCGTCGCGCTCGAGTTTTAGCTGAATTTGTTCGGCTGATTAACCGCGATATGGATAAGCTGGCCGAGGTACTGTCTCGCGAGCACGGTAAAACCATGCCCGATGCACGCGGTGATATTCAACGCGGTCTTGAGGTAATTGAGTTTTGCACCGGCGCACCGCATTTGATGAAAGGGGAGTTCACCGATAGCGCGGGCACCGGCATCGATGTGTACTCAATGCGCCAACCGCTCGGTGTAGTTGCGGGCATCACGCCGTTTAATTTTCCTGCCATGATTCCATTGTGGAAGATTGGCCCAGCGCTTGCCTGCGGTAATGCCTTTATCTTAAAGCCCAGCGAGCGTGACCCAAGTGTGCCGGTCATGCTGGCTGAGTTACTGCAGGAAGCCGGGTTGCCAGATGGTGTTCTGCAAGTTGTGCATGGCGATAAGGAATCGGTTGATGCGATTTTAGATAATCCCGATATTGCCGCGATTGGGTTTGTGGGCTCCACGCCGATTGCCGAGTATATCTATGGCCGGGGTTGTGCTAATGGTAAGCGGGTTCAGGCCTTTGGTGGTGCA
>SL_4KL_010_BRINEDRAFT_10002519_pt1 | contig 10350 bp, 11 predicted proteins | sample SodLak_010_BRINE_2_FD_10664 | JGI IMG/M metagenome (IMG submission 10664) | reverse complement strand
CACCTAAGAGACGGACATATGAGTCTCCCAATCGACCCGGCGACGCTTGATCCCGAAGACTACGGCGAGAAACAAGCCGTCCTCGAGATGAGCCACGAGGACGCGATCGAACACGTCCGCGACGTCTGTCTCGAGGTCGGCTTTGGCATCCCCGTCGAGTTCTCCCCCTCGGAACTCTTAAACGAGAAAGTCGACGCCGACCGCGACCCCTACTACGTCCTTGGGGCCTGCAACCCGAAGATTGCCGATAAGGCCTTAGACGAGACGCTGCAGATTGGTGGCCTGTTCCCGTGTAATGTCATCGTCTGGGAGGAAGAACCCGGCCGCCAGCGGGTGTATCACCTCTCGATTATGAAAATCGCGCAACTGCTCGGGCTCGCCCCGGAGAACGAGGTGTGGGAAGAAATTCTCGAGACGACCGGCGAACTCACGACTGAACTGTTCGAACGACTCGAGGAGGCCTAAAGAAGCGTCTAGGGTTTCGTCACACCTGATCTCGAGAATCGAAACTAGAATCCTACTGCGACGACACTCGATCGACCGTCAGCCGCCATCACAACGCTTTTATTCGACTCTCTGCTATCGATAGCCATGATGGTAGGTGTCTGTTTTACAGGGCCGGTCGCCCATTTTTAAATACATCCTACCGTTGTCGAAACCGACTGCAAAGCGGCCGGTCTCGTACAGATATCTGCGTCCGAAACTATCCTAACAGCCATGTCAGAATCAAACTCACAGGAACGGAAACGGATCACGGTCGTACTGCCCGACGGATCGGAACTTGCGGTGCCAGCGGATGCGACGGTCGAAGATGTCGCCTACGAAATCGGCCCCGGACTCGGGCGGGATACCGTCGCCGGCAAGATTGACGGCGAACTCGTCGCCAAGGAAGCGCCCGTCGCCGACGGTTCGAACATCGAAATCGTCACCGACGGCGCAGCGGAATACCTCCGGGTCATGCGCCACTCGGCGGCCCACTGTCTCGCCCAAGCCGTCGAACGCCACTTCGAGGATGTCGATCTCGCGATTGGGCCACCGACGGATGACGGCTTCTACTACGACTTCGACAACCTCGAGATCGACGAAGCTGATCTCGCCGGCCTCCTCGAGGAGATGGAGGCGATCATCGACGAGGACTACGATATCGTCCGCGAGGAGGTCTCAATAGAGGAGGCTCGAGAGCGGTTGGCCGACGAGCCATATAAACTCGAACTGCTCGAGGAACTGGCCGAGGCTGGCGAGACGGTCACCTTCTACCGACAGGGTGAGTGGGAGGACCTCTGTGCCGGTCCACACGTCGAATCGACCGGCGAGATTGGGGCCGTAGACCTCTTGGAGATTGCCGGTGCCTACTGGCGTGGGGACGAGGAAAACACGATGCAGACGCGGATCTACGGCACCGCCTTCGAAGACGAATCCGACCTCGAGGCGTATCTCACCCGGATGGAGGAAGCTGAGGAACGCGACCATCGCAAAATCGGCAACGAGATGGATCTCTTCTCGATTCAGGACGTAACCGGCCCCGGCCTCCCGCTATACCACCCTGCCGGAAAGACCGTTCTCCGGGAACTCGAGGGCTTCGTCGAGGAGTTGAATCTCGATGCCGGCTACGATTACGTCGAAACGCCACATGTCTTCAAAACGGATCTCTGGCACCGTTCGGGCCACTATGAGAACTATGCAGAGGACATGTTCATTTTCGACGTCGGCGACGACGAGTTCGGCCTCAAACCGATGAACTGCCCCGGCCATGCCGCCATCTTCCAGGATCACTCCTGGAGCTATCGGGACCTCCCGATCCGGTATGCCGAAAACGGGAAGGTGTATCGCAAAGAGCAGCGCGGGGAGCTATCCGGTCTCTCACGGGTCTGGGCGTTCACCATCGACGACGGCCACCTCTTTGTCAAACCCGATGGCATCGAACGCGAGGTCGAAGCAACCCTCGAGATGATCTTGGATGTCCTCGAAACCTTTGACCTGGAGTACGAGATGGCACTGGCCACCCGTCCCGAGAAATCCGTCGGCAGCGACGAGATTTGGGCACGCGCGGAGTCCCAACTCGAGGCCGTCCTCGAAAAGCGGAACCTCGACTATGAACTCGAGGCGGGCGATGGGGCGTTCTATGGTCCGAAAATCGACTTCGCGTTCAAAGACGCAATCGGCCGCTCGTGGGACGGGCCGACGGTGCAACTGGATTTCAACATGCCAGAGCGGTTTGAACTCTCCTACGTTGGCGAGGACAACGAGTCCCATCAACCGGTGATGATCCACCGGGCGCTGTACGGCAGCTACGAGCGGTTCTTTATGATGCTTATCGAGCACTACGAGGGTCGCTTCCCGCTGTGGCTGGCCCCAGAACAACTCCGTGTGTTGCCAATCTCGGATGCCAACCTCGGCTACGCATACCAGGTCGCAAGCAAGTTTGACGGCTTCCGTGTGGAGGTTGACGACCGCGACAGCACCTTAGAGCGCAAGATCCGGGCGGCCCACGACGACCGGGTCCCCTACCAGATCATCGTTGGCGACAATGAACAGGAAGCCGGGAACATCTCGGTACGTGACCGGTTCGAAGACCAGGAGTACGATGTCGAGGTCGAGGCGTTTCGGGCGCATCTCGAGAGCGAACGCGAGGAGAAACGACCGGAACCGGATTTCTTGGCCTAGTCCTCCCAAGTGTTTTTGATTCGAGCATATACCCACGGCACAACGACATCCGTCAGCACGGCCAGGAGGTCCGCTGGGTAGGACCGGTTGACTCCATCGTCGTGTTGTGCATCTGGTGGTCGGTGAAAGTGATCTCGAGTGAACGTCGGACTTTTATGGCGGTCCCACCGACAGCACCACTGTTCGCCGTGGTGGTCCTCGAGATACGTGAGATGGAAATCGCCGTTCCGATATGACTGAATCTCGAGTGAAACCGACCGGATCAGTGGTGGCGGATAATACGTGTGGTTGAGGACACAGTAGAGTGAGTCAGGGCGATTCGCTGGAAAGACGTTTATCGACTCGACCCACGATTCGTCTGCGAGTACCGATGCGACCGTCCGCAGTTGTGTCCGATTTGGCTTTCGATCGTGTGTTCCACCGTCCACACTCAGACGACCCCTTCATCAACGGCACTTCCCTGCCGTGACTGGCGAAGGTCACGGATCTCGCGTCGAATGCCTGCCCAGTTGTTCAGATCCAGATACACCTCCTCTGGATCACCATACGTGTCGTACTCGAGGGGATCGATTGCGGATGGTTCCTCAACACCGTAGCGCGTTTTGTATGCGGTGTTTTCGGTGAGCAATGCACCCAGGCGTTCGGTGTATGCGTCATCGCTCAACTCACTGAGCCGGTTCATCCGTCGCCACTCGAAATACGATTCGTTCCGGCTGAAGGTTTCGGGATCCTCTGTTACACGGGTTATGACGCCGATTTCCTCGAGTCGTCGCAGGTGGCGGCGGGCGGCATTTTTTGAACAGTCTGCACGCGTTGCGACCGTCGATACGCGAGTTGGTTCAGTAAGCCCGAGAGCGACCCGGTAGACCCGTTCGTCGGCGGGTGCGTTCTGCACTCGTTTAGCGAACCCATCCGAAAAGTCCGACTCGGGTGGGTTATGGGTTTCCTCTGAGGGACTCATACGTAATCATATGGGTGACTAGGCAATATAATGCTCGATTGAGCATATATCCGGACCAAAACCGACATGCTGAGTACTGTTCTAGAACGTGCGGTATTTGGAACACATACACACCGAAATGTCCATACTTGTGTACTCGTGCATACTCGTATGAACCGGGCCGAAAAGGCAACCCTCCAGCTGCGAGCCGTCGACGTGCTCCAGATGTTAAAGGAGACACGGACCTACGAGGAACTTGCGGCTGACACCGGCCTCCCCGCTGGCGACCTCAACCGGTATGTCAACGGCCACGTCCTTCCGGGAGCCGACCGTGCAAAACGGATCCTCGACGACGTCGCCCGGCCGATGTTGGTCGGCGAACTCGAGGCACGGATCGATATCGACGCCGATGGCTATGTCGACAATTCACAGGCCGTGTTCGACCGGGCGTTTCTCGACTTGGCTGCCCCCGTCGTCGCCGAGTCATTTGATTTCGACCGGCCGGATGTCGTGTTGACGGCGGCCACCGACGGTATTACGCTCGCCTCGTCGTTGGCCCGCTACTACGGCACGCCCTGTGTGTACGCGAAAAAACGGAAGGAGACGGCCGTCGAGGAGTTTATCGAGGCTCGACAGCGCCTCCAGTCGGGGATCGAACTCACCTACTACCTGCCCGCTGCGGCGATCGATGACGGCGCTCGCGTCCTCGTCGTCGATGATCTTATTCGGTCNGGAGAGACCCAGCAACTGCTGTTGGATATCGTCGACGAACTCGAGGGCGTCGCCGTCGGCGTCTTTGCATTGATTGCGGCCGGTGAGGAGGGAATTTCTCGTGCTCGAGAGCGGGCGACCGGTCCGGTTGGGGCGTTTCTGACGGTATAGTGTCTCCCTCGATTGTGGACACTATTAAGGCCACAGACCAATCACTCGAGGTATGGCTGATGACGAGTGCAGTCGCCAAAGCCACCGTCAAAGTCGCCTCTTTACGACCGACGATGGCAACTTTGACGCCGAACGCGCTCGCGAGGAGTCCCTGCCGGTCGAAGACGGTGAGGTGGTCGACACCGACTCACTTGCTGACCACCAAACCTACCTCGAGGGGCGGGGCATCTATGACGAGCGCAATCGAGTCAATGATCTCACCGGTCGCGAGTGGAAGTTCGCCACGAAATCGGTGATTCCGGAGGGGTATCCCCCCGACCTCCAACACGAACTGCGAAGCGAACACGGCGGACAGAAGCCGCCACGGCTCTGTGCGGAACTGATCGGACGCTTCAGCTCGGCCGGTGACCGCGTTCTCGACCCCTTCGCCGGCGTCGGGGGGACGCTCCTCGGTGCAAGCCTCTGTGAACACGAGGGAACTGGGCTTCGGGAGGCGATTGGCTTCGAGCAGACCGCCCGCTGGATCGAAATCTATGAGGCGGTGCTTGCGGCCGAAAACGACGACCGGGCCGCTCGCGGTGACCCGCCACTTGCCGCCCAAGAGATGCGCCACGGCGACTGTGGAGACCTCATCGAAGCGGTCGAACCGAACTCGATCGATCTGCTGTTTACCGACGTTCCCTACTGGCATATGGATCAACTCGAGCAGACACGCAATCGAGCGGAAGTGCGAGCGAGCAAGCTCGGGCAGTTCGATGCGTCAGCGGAGACTGGACGTTCCGGGGACGGCAGTGTGGACGATGGGGGCGGCGAGACCAACGAAGCCGACGCCCAAACGAAGGCCGCGTGGCTGGCAGCAATGGCCGAGAAATTCGAGCAGTTTGCTGGGGCCGTCGTCGACGACGGCTATCTCGTCGTCTTTATCGGTGATATGTACCGTGGGGGCTCCTATGAGTTTCTCTCAGCTGAGTTGGCGGCAGCAATCGAAGACACAGCACCGGTGACGCTCAAAGCAAATCTCGTCTGGTATGATCCCTCAAAGGACCTCCACGTCTATGGCTATCCGTTTTCGTTTGTCCCCTCGATGGTCCACCAGAACGTCCTTGTCTTCCGTGTCGATCGAGCCTGACCGACGTCACACGCCCGTCTGACTCAGCTTTATCACGTTTCGGCCGAAACGCTCGGCGAGGCTCGCATCCGATTTTCGTCCCATCCTTCCGGGTGCGGGCCCACTAGTATGGGCGAGCGACGGCTATAGCACAGACACGAGGCACTTCGTTGCCCCTCAGCCGACACGAGGGACTCCGTTACCCCTCAGCCGGCAACAACGCCGTGCGAACGTCCTCCGCCCGGTCGGTCTCAGTAATGACGGCGACGTTATCTCCTACCTCGAGTGTGGTCCCCGGGAGCGGAATCGTCAACGACTCGTGTGCACGGCCGTGGGCGTAGATCCGTGCCGACTCGGGCAGGTCGACATTGCTCATCCGCTTGCCGGCGGCTGGGGACCCCGCTTTGATTTCGATAACGGTCAGTTGGAGATTCTCTGCGAGATCACTGATGACGTTGAAATCCCCGCCAAGCATAGCGGTTTTGGCACCGGCTGCGCCGAGTCGCTCGGGATAAATAATTTCGTCGACGTCTTCGGCGTACTTCGCATAAATATCCTCGCGGTAATCTTCGTCGATGCGGAGCACCGTCCGACAGCCGTGATGTTTGCCGACCATACACGCGGCGAAATTGACGTTGAGGTCCGGGGTAAGTGCTGCAATCGCGTCCGCCGTTTCGACGCCAGCCTCGACCAGTATGTCCTCGTCACCACCGTCACCGTGAAACCCTTCGAACCCCTCGTTTGAGGCCCGCTCGAGGCGGTCGGTATCGTTATCGACGAGGACGACGGTGTGGCCCTCTTCGCTGAGAATCCGTGCGGTCCGAGCGCCGACACGCCCGTAGCCCACAATAATGAAGTTCATATCACCCTGTACGCAAGCGTCGGTGAAATACGTTGGTCCCCATTTCGCCGCCGTGGCGTCACTACCGGCAGCTGGCTCTGTTAGGCCACGCGAACTTGCGGCAATCTCTCGGCGGACCGGTGTCCTCTTCTGACTGCTCTCCCTACGGTCGGCTATGTCAACAATCCAGTTCTACGAACTGCCCGGGTGCCCGTTCTGTGCCAAAGTCCGAACCAAACTCGATGAACTCGACCTCGAGTACGACACCATCGAAGTCCCCCGTCCACACAGCGAGCGAACCGAAGTCGAGGAGATAAGTGGCCAGACCGGTGTCCCGGTCATCATCGATGAAGACCACGGTGTTGACGGCATGGCAGAAAGCGACGATATCGTCGCTTATTTAGAAGAAACGTACGCCTGATCGGTCGGTTCACCTATTACGTACGATCGATTAGGCCGGCTCTTCGGACTCCGGCGGCTTACTCCGCTCACGGATAACCTCCCGAAGTTCTTCAGCATCACTCATCGCCTCGAGTTCCTCGCGTTCGACGAGTGCCGTCCCATCGACTGATTCCTGTTTGGCACGGTCGACAAAGTAGACCGACCGCGTTTCGGCGACGTGCCCGATCGAACTCATAAGCCGAGCGCGTTTTTCGGCCGTCTTCGTAAACGCCGAGTGGCCCGTGAGAACGACGTCCTCACGGTCGTCTTCATCCCGACTGACGGCTTTAAATGGCGAGCGAAGCGTCGGATGGACGCGAAAGCCGGCGCTGGTGAGCACCGAGACGATCCGTTCGTCGTCCGGATCGGCTTCGGGATCAGCCGGCGTCGGTTCGGCTTCCCGAACGTCCTCTGTCCCCTCGAGGACATCGACGGGACTGGTGAGTGAGGCATCGAACAGTTCCTCTAAGGCCATTGCGACCTCAATCGAGGCGTTCATCCCGTCTTCGTACTTCGAGACCGTTCGCCGGGAGACCCCAAGTTCACCGGCGAGTTGGCCGAGGCTCCACTCGCGGTCTTCGCGTTCGTCGGCTAAAATGTCGCCGTCGATGTTNACGTAGAGACCGCCCGGGGCGGCATAGATCAGCGGCGGCACGTTCTCGATNAACAGGTTGTACGCCGTATCGGGGCTGAGGACGGGTACGCCGTGGCGGAAGTAGACGACATCGGGCTGGAGATCCTCATCGCGACTCCGGAGGCCGATCACGAGCGGCGTGGCCCGAAGATAGCTTCCCAGTCGGCGCATCTCCTGGCCGGTTGCCTGATTGAACGCATCGACGTTCCCGAGAATCTTGATTAAGACGAGTCGGTCCCCCCGCCGGGCAGCGACATCGAAGCTTTTTGGGCGAATCGCACACCGGTCGCTGACCACGAATCCCGCGTCTTCGAGCATCGCGGTGACGTTTCCGACCAGCGCTCCCCGTGACATAGTGTGATGTAAGTGACTCCTCCTATAAGAGATTTTCCCCGGCAGTATCTGTTTCCCGTCTGGCGATTTTGCAAAATTGTGGCGGTGGGCTTATATATGATGTCCGGTTTGGCTGCTGGGTGGCGAGGGTGACTCGAAACTCGTTACTGCCTCCGTTGGCTACACCTGCCTATGACTCTCATCGGCGTAGATGACACCGATTCCCGAAAGCGGGGAATGTGTACGACCTACGTCGCTGCCCGAATTGCCGAGCGCCTCGAGTCCGTCGAGCGACTGCTGCTGGTCCGNNTGAACCCGGCGGTGCCGTACAAAACGCGGGGAAATGCGGCACTGGCGATTCACACCGACTGTGACCCTGACCGAGCGTTTGCGATCGCTCACGAGGAACTGGGGATGCTTGCTGAGACCGCTGATACAGCGACGAATCCAGGACTCATCGTTGGGTCGGATTCACCTCCTGAAGCTGTCCGTGCGTTCGCCCGTGATGCCGTTTGTGACCACCTCACAATCGAAGATGCCATCAATTGTTGTGAACGGGCCGGCTACCGACACGCTGGCTGGGGAAACGGTCGCGGGCGTATTGGGGCGCTTGCAGCAGTCGGGGCGTGGGGCGCCTTCGACGAGTGGACCTACGAACTAATCTCCTACCGCGACCCCGACCGGTGGGGAACGCCACGTCAGGTTGAGGCGAATTCGGTCTTCAGCGCTGCCGACGCCGGCTATCCAACCGTCTGGGACACCGTCGACCGTGGCGAGTGCGAAACGGTCTGTGTCCCCCACACTCCGGGGCCGATTTTGCATGGCATTCGTGGTGATGACCCCGAGGCCGTCCGGCAGGTCGCAACACAAATCGAAAGCGAACCCGTCGACTCCCGGGCGCTGTTCGTCACGAATCAGGGAACCGACAGTCACGTCCAGACGGGGGCGTTGGGGGCCCTCGAGGACGGTCGTTCGTATCGGGTCACCGGTGTTGTACTGACCGAGCCGGAAACACGCCGCGGCGGGCACGTCTTCGTCACTATCGGTTCGCCACGGAGCGATGGCGATACCGACTGCCAGGATGACGGTCCGAATACGGCACACTTGGAGGCCAAACTCGAGTGTGCCGCCTTCGAACCGACCAAACGCTTCCGGGATCACGTCCGGGCGCTCCGACCCGGCGACCGGGTGACCGTCTGTGGGGAGTGTTCGGACGGCACACTCAAACTCGAGAAGTTCGCGGTTCGTGACCTCGTGCGTACCGAGTTGACGACGCCGACCTGCCCGGAATGTGAGCGGACGATGAAGAGTGCCGGCCGAAACCAGGGCTACCGCTGTCGAGCCTGTGGGACGAGCGGTGAGAAAGTTTCGCGCACGCTCGCGAGAGATCTCGAGGGTGGCTGGTATGAGGTACCGCCGTGTGCCCGCCGACATATTGCAAAGCCGCTCGTTCGCGGCGGGTTTGACGGACCGACACATCCCGAACGGTAGTCGCTATTGGAGTACTCTTTTTTCCCAGACAACTCCTGACTTAGCGGAGACTAACACCCTGCCGGGCGAGATACGCACTCGCCGCTTTGATTTCGACTGGGCTGCCGATGATCCGGCAGTGATCACCTTCCTCGACGATAGAAAGGATGAACTGCTCCTCGAGTGCGTCCCTGACCGACTCAAGTACGGTCTGTTGGAGCACGATCTGGGTACTATCGCGGAGAGCCACCGGATTTGGCATTGTCTATTTTACTGACTGGTGGTGACCGATTTATATATTTGGATTATTGTTCGGGTTGGTTCTCGGACCCACGGAATCGAACTTGCCATGGTCTCTGTGATCGACTGGCTTTCATGCTGTATGTGCTCGATTGCCACAATACGGGCAACTGGACATGCACCTCCCACCAACGCATGGAAAGGGTTTTTCGGACCGACCGGTTGGCTCTAGGTATATGGGGCTGGAAGAGGAAATCGAGGCCATCGAAGAGGAAATCGCCAGCACGCCCTACAACAAGTCTACGGAATCTCATATCGGTCGGCTGAAGGCCAAACTGGCCGAAAAGAAAGAGAAACTCGAGAATCAATCTTCAGCCGGTGGCGGAACCGGCTACGATGTTGAGAAAACCGGCGACGGGACGGTGGCACTGGTCGGCTTTCCAAGCGTTGGCAAATCCTCGCTTTTGAACTCGCTGACGAACGCCGACAGCGAAACCGGCGATTACGAGTTTACCACGCTCGATGTCAACCCCGGCATGTGCAAACATCGCGGGGCGAACATCCAGATTCTCGATGTGCCCGGTCTGATCCAGGGTGCGGCGACCGGGAAGGGTGACGGCAAACAGGTGCTTGCGGTGGTCCGCAACGCCGACCTGATCGTCTTCGTCCTCTCGGTGTTCGAAATCGAGCAGTACGACCGCCTCCAAGAGGAGTTGTACAATATCAAAATCCGAGTCGACCAGGAACCGCCACGGGTGACCCTCCGGCCGAAAATCAAAGACGGCATCAAGGTCACC
>SL_4KL_010_BRINEDRAFT_10002518_pt1 | contig 10351 bp, 11 predicted proteins | sample SodLak_010_BRINE_2_FD_10664 | JGI IMG/M metagenome (IMG submission 10664) | reverse complement strand
TTTTTCGAGGCCGTCGACTACCACGAACGCGTGGTCGTTATCATGCTCGACGAGATCGACAAACTCGTCGAGAAAAGCGGCGACGACACACTCTACAACCTCTCGAGGATGAACTCCGAGCTCACCAACTCGCGAATCTCGATTATGGGGATCTCGAACGACCTCAAGTTCACTGACTTCCTGGACCCACGCGTCAAATCCTCGCTTGGCGAAGAGGAGATCGTCTTTCCGCCGTACGACGCGACCCAACTCCGCGATATCCTCCAACACCGGGCGGATGTCGCGTTCAAATCCGAGGCACTCACCACCGATGTGATTCCGCTGTGTGCGGCGTTTGCCGCCCAGGAACACGGTGATGCCCGCCGCGCGCTCGATTTGCTTCGGACCGCTGGCGAACTCGCAGAGCGGAGCCAGTCGGACAGTATCGAAGAGACACACGTCCGCCAGGCCCAGGACAAAATCGAGTTGGACCGTGTCGTCGAGGTCGTCCGCACGCTCCCGACTCAGAGCAAAATCGTCCTCTTTTCGATAATCCTCCTTGAAAAGAATGGGGTCCATAACATCAACACCGGCGAGGTGTTCAACATCTACAAACGCCTCTGCGAGGAGATTGATGCCGACGTGCTAACCCAGCGGCGTGTCACCGATCTCATCAGCGAACTCGATATGCTCGGCATCGTTAACGCCGTCGTCGTTTCGAAAGGTCGCTACGGCCGCACCAAGGAAATGAACCTCTCAGTGCCGATTGACGAAACCGAAGCTGTCTTGCTAACGGACTCGCGACTCGGCGACATCGAAAACGTCCAACCCTTCGTGCAGGCACGGTTTGACAATAAATAGGCGCGTGTTGCCTTACGCAAGCAGGTCACGTCGACCAATCGCGTACGCACCGCTCGCGCCAACCGCCCCCAGCCCAACCGGCAACAGCGGGCCACTACTTGCTGCCCCGGTGAGTGCAAGCCGGATGTAGCCCACGTACGGCAGCCGAAGCTGTGCAACTCCAGTCACCCATTCGGATCGTACAACTGGCGCGATCCCGTTTGCCTGGTCGTACCGTGCGTTGCTCGCGTCGTTGTCGCCTTTCGTAATGTATCCGTCGTGGGGTGCTGGGCAGTACTGGAGCTCCTCACAGTCGCTGGCAGAGATGTAGTTGGGATTCGCCCGGTCGTGCCAGTTTTCTCCCTCCTCGACAAAGAAGTGTGCCCGGTGGATAATCGGTGGACCAGTTGCCTCGGGATTGTCGAAGACGATCACGCTCCCAGCGTCGTTAAATGATGTGTAGCCCGTGTCGCTTTCCGTCTCAGCTGTGACGACACCGAGCCGGTCGGCCTCGCTTGGGCTAAACCGTCCTGGTTCAGTGACGAAAACTAGGTCGTACTGATTGATATTCGGCTCCATACTCTCGCTTTCGACGGCGACCATCGGTGGCCACACGCCGCTGATCCCGAACAGGAGTCCACCGAGAATCAGGACGATAATAAAACTGATACAGACCTCTCGAAACAGTAACAACGGCCCGTCGGAGGCGGTGAGAAACCGCCGCCACAGCGGTTCGTTCGGCCCAGTACTTCCCGTCGAATCGGTCGACGATCCATACTTGAGAGCCGACGTTGACTCTTGAGACTGGCCTGGTTCTGCAGATTGTGTAGCCGAAACTGATTCGACAGACTCCGCAGAATCACCATCCACTGATTCGACGTGACTCGTGGTCGCCTCACCCGATGGGTCTCCCGACTGCCGCTGGTGTGTCTCCTCACCAGGAGCCTCCTGGTTGCTCGTCGACTCGGCGTCGCTGTCCGGTCGACGATCACCGTTAGTCATTGTCCACTCATTCGATTGGCCCGTGTTTGAAGCTTCTGGGTACTGCCCCGATTACGTCTTGTGATTTAACCCACAGATACCGCCGTCTCTACTAAATATAATGACTTCCTACCCACAAGTACACTTCGTTTAGCTATCTAACGCCTACAGTATGCATTGACTACTGTGTCAGTTGGCGGGTCTATGGTTCGGCATGCTTTTGCCAGGAGACATCCCACGAGTGGGTGTGCCACTGGATACACACTCCCGGATCGTCCAGGCGTTGGCCGCCCACGGCTACAACGCCGAGCGCGCAGCAGTCACACTCCTGGCAGGTGTCGACGATCCGCAAACCGCCGTTACGGCTGTCGTTGAGGCGGTTCCCGACGACACCCTTCGGATCTCCGTCGAGGATGTACGGGCTGTCCTCGACAGTGAGCCAACTCCTGATCCGGCAGGCGTCGAGTCGTCCCCCACGAACGCCTCTCAATCGGATACGCCAACAGCGTCGTCCGATACCCGAACTTCAAACACCTCTGTTTCGACTCCAGAGCAAAAACCAAAAAACAAAAACACGCAACCGGATTCTGCAATCGAAACAGGGGGGTCTTTAGATACCCAAAAAGCGACTGTCGAAACCTCGAAAACACGGCCACCATCGGACTCCCAGCCGACACGAAACTCGGCAGCTACCCGTTCGCCCCAGCCGGCCGAGATTTCCGGCGACATTACGGGTCGCTCAACCGGAACCGGCGAATACAAACAGTTCGTTACAACGTTTCGAGACCGGTATGAGCGACTATCAAAACTTCTAGGCGGCCGGGTAAACCACCGGCCGGCCTCGGCGATCCAGTCGATGGCAGGTGGCAGCGACGCCGAGATGATCGGCCTGGTCAACGACATTCGATCGACAGCCAGCGGCCACTGGCTGATCGAACTTGAAGACACCACGGGGACGTTTCCCGCGCTCGTAATGAAAGATCGGGATATCGCAGAGTTAGTCGACGACTTACTATTAGACGAATGTATTGCGGTCCAGGGGACGCTGGCCGACGATGCGGGGATCATGTTCGTCGACTCACTGTTTTTCCCGGACGTCCCCCGGACGTTTCGGCCCTCAACAGCTGACCGCCACGTCCAGGCTGCACTCGTTTCGGACGTCCACGTCGGCAGTCAGGAGTTCATGGCTGATGCCTGGAACCGGTTTGCCGACTGGTTGCACACCGAGGAGGCCGAATCCGTTGAGTACCTCCTTATTGCGGGTGATATGGTCGAAGGCGTTGGCGTCTACCCAAACCAGGACGAGGAGTTGGATGTCGTCGACATCTTCGATCAGTACGAGGCGTTTTCGGAGTATCTGAAAGCTGTTCCAGGAGACATGGAGATCGTCATGGTGCCTGGTAACCACGACGCGGTTCGGCTTGCGGAGCCCCAACCCGGCTTCGACGAGGAACTCCGGTCAATCATGTCTGCCCACGACGCACGGATTTCGGGCAACCCCTCGACGGTGACGATCGAGGGCGTCTCGGTGTTGATGTATCACGGCGTCTCGCTCGACGAGGTGATCGCCGAACTTCCGGAAGACAAAGCCAGCTACGACGAGCCACACAAGGCGATGTACCAGCTACTGAAAAAGCGACACGTCGCCCCGCAGTATGGCGGCAAGATGCGGCTGGCCCCCGAGACAAAGGACTACTTAGTTATTGACGACGTTCCGGATATCTTCCACACTGGCCACGTCCACAAACTCGGCTGGGGGAAGTACCACAACGTTCTGGCCGTCAACAGCGGCTGCTGGCAGGCCCAAACCGAGTTCCAAAAGAAGGTGAACATCGATCCTGATGTCGCCCACGCACCGATTGTCGATCTCGATACGCTGAATATGACTGTCCGGAAGTTCGCCTAGTAGCCTGTAACTACCAGTCGATCCACCGGCTTAGGGCTCCTGTCGGTACCGGATGGTTCGTGAGCCGCGGAACATCGGACCAGTGCCGACCTCCAGGAAGCCGGCGGCCTCGACGGCAGCCTTCTTATTGCTGGCCTCGGTTTCGACTAACACCTCGACGCTCATGTTCTCGCTGGCCGCAAACCGAACCGGCTCGGCCAACAGCTGTTCGCAGGCCTCGCGTGTGCCACCGAACTGGGTGATATGAACGGTCCGATCGTGGGCGTCGAAACTGACAAAGCCGAGAAGTTCGGCGTCGCTGGCATCAGTGTCGATGTTCGGATCACGGTTTCCCTGCGTGCGTTCGGCCACGCGGACGCTTCGGTCGTGGACGAGGTTCCGGACGACATCAGCCGGCGCGTCGGCCAACGCCGCAATCGCCTCGGCGTCGTCTTCGACTGCGTCCCGAATGTGCATACCACTGGTACCGTCGCAACCCCGATAAAATCAGGGGGCGGCCCAAGCGATACTGAAGGCTTTATTTGGACTCACCCGAACCGTAGGCTATGAGCACGGCTACCAAGATCGTCCTGGGCACCGTTGGCGTTTCGACTATCCTCGTGGTTGGGATTATCCTCTCGTTCGTCTTCGCCTGATGTTTAGCCACCGAGAGCTGTCCCCGGTTCTGTCAGCGGCCCGCCAGCAGTACGCACCCGAAGCGGTTGTACTCGACGTTGCACAGGACTTCGAGACGCTTCCGCCCGCTGTGGCCGAAGATCTCGGTTTACTGGTTGAGAAACTTGATCCGGCAACGTATCCCACGGCGTGGCTTCCCGACAACGCTCCCCGCGCACTCCACAACTACGCGAGTTCGGCGTTCACGATCGGGATGCCAGGCGACGGCACCGTCGTCTGGACCGACCAAACGGAGCCGCCGACGGTCCTACTAAAAAAGCGTGCCGAGGGGACGCCCGAGACCTTCCTGGAGTTTCTGGTTGCCGAAGCGTTTGTCCGGATCGACTGTGGCGTTCCTGAACACTTCCTGGCCTTCTTCGGCGAGCAGTATGCTGTGTTGGCCGAACAAACGGGCCTCGGCCCCGCAGATGTCTACCAGATCGCCGCCGCCCTGTTCGAGGGGTGGGTCGGCCTTCAGACTCGCGAAGTGTTCGCATCCTGGAGCGACGATCCCGAACTCGAACCGCTGTCTGAGACGTGGGCCGACGCCGGCCAGCGACTCGACGGCCGCCTTGCTGATCTCTCGCGGTCGGTCGCCCACGGCGAGATGACGTTCCCCGAAGCAACCGAGTACGCCTGTTCGGCGATCAAACACGGCCGCGAGCTCCCGACACCGTTTGCCGCGCTTGATACCGACGCCTACCGGGAGTACGGAGCCGACTACGCGGTTCAGTGGGCGGATAAAACGGTTGCAGCCCTCAGCGAGTAGGCGGCTACTACTTATATACTAGGTTCGCGCCTGGAGCCGACGCTGATCCGGTTTTATAAATAAAAGATAATTTTGGGATTAAAACTCGACGCTGACGCTGCTGTCGTCTTCGAGTGTGACGACGCCGTCGAACAGCTCGTGGAACTTCTTTAGGGTGTCGTCATCATGGACCTCTTTCGAGAGGTGGAAGATCCCGACTGCGTCGTGCTCAGCAAGCAACCCGAGCAACTCTTTGGTCGCCTCGTAGACGCCGTCCTCGTCGGCATAATATATCATCTCAGTTAGCGAGTCGGCGCTGATCCGGACTTTGCCGTCGTGGTCGGCGAGGAACTGTTCGGTCTGTTCGACGATTCCGTCGAGATCGTCGGGCGACGAGACGTAATGAACGTCGTCGGAGCCGCGTCGCGAGTAGCCTCGTTCGACCGACAAGGTATCGAGGATAACGGCACGATCTTCATCGACGTCGTAGTGTTCGAGCTTCTGTTCGACCTCGCGGGCCGTGGTTCGCGTCGAGATAACGAGGAAATGATCGGTATCGAGCTTCAGAAAGTCGGTGTCGATGCGGTCGGTTTCGCCGATAGAGGGATGGACCAACAGCAATCCCGTCCCGCCGGCGATGGTTTCTGGTGCGTTCTCAATAGCCAACCTATAGTCCATATCACATCCAGCGACTCGGCGAACTTAATCATATAGGCCTTCGGTTGGTTCTCGCCGCTCGCCGCGAACTGCGTCTCAGGATCGATCACGATTCGACTCGCTATTCCGGTACTTTTAACCAAAATATCGGTCAGTAGTAGCTATGGATGTCCGTACCGGATTCTGGTCAATCTATCGGGAGACCCTCCCGATTCTTGTCATCGCCTTAGGCGGTGGGCTGTTCGCTGGACTCGTCCTCGAAGGGATGTTAGAGAGCGTCGAACGGTTCCCTGGCTTACTGGTGATGGTACCTGTCTTTCTGGCGACCCGTGGCAACGTCTACGGCGCGCTCGGGGGTCGGATCTCCAGTGGGCTCCACCAGGGGCTTATCAACCCGAAGTTCGAACGCAACGAGCGGCTCATCAACGCCGTCATCGCCTCGTTTATCAACGGGATCGGTATCTCAATCGTGATCGGCTTCATCTCGTGGGGCGCGCTCACCCTGTTGGGTCGGTCCGCCGCGGCACTGCCCGAACTCGTCGGCATCATGCTCATCGCCGGCGTGCTCACCTCGTTTGTGATGATCGGCGGACTGCTGTTGTTGATTTTCACCGGCTACAAACTGGGCTACGATCCCGACAACCTCGTCGGGCCAATCGTCACCACGCTTGGTGATATCTTCGGCATGGCGTTTCTGTTCCTGTCGGTGGCTATCATTGAGGTGATGCTCTAATGGTCGTCCCCAGTGGCTCGCTCGGTAGTTGGGAGACGAAATCTATTGTGAGCAACATGTTCCCGCTGTTGGTCGTCCTCTGTATCATCGTCCTGTGGGCGGGGATCACGCTCGAAGACGCCGAGGAACTGCTTGAGACCTACGGCCTGCTGGCGGTGATGGTGCCGACGATGGTCGATATGGGTGGCAACCTCGGTGCGATCCTTAGCTCGCGGCTCTCGACGCGGTTCCACCTCGGCACAACCGAGATCGACCCGAAAGACCGGGTACTGTGGGCCAACATCGCCGCGGTGCTCGCGCTTGCGGCGACCATCTTCACTGCCCTGGCGATCGGTGCCTGGGCGATCGGTCAGGTGATCGGCGCGCCGCTGGGACTATCGACGCTCCTACTAATCTCGCTGACAAGCGGGATGGCGGTCGCCGTTATTGCCATCATCTTCAGTATTCTGGCAACGTACGGCTCCTACAAACTCGGTGTTGACCCCGATGATACGACGATCCCGATCGTCACCAACGTGGTCGACGTCTGTGGGATGGTCATCTTCATCGGCGTCTCGTCGCTGGTGCTCGGCTTCTGAACTGATATAAAAATAGTTTCTACGTACCGTTTCGGGCTGCCGGTTAGTACTCGTTAGTTACGGGCTAACTTGCCGAACTGTTCGGCGGTCGACTGTGTTCCTTTGGCAATCACGATATCGCCTCCTCGGAGTTCGGCGTCGGCGTCCGCAACCATCAGCCATCCTTCGCCTGGCCGGCGGATCGCGATAACGGACATGGTCACATCCGCATCCGAGACGCCGCCGGTGATTGCTGATCCATCGAGCCGGCTGCCGTCGGCGATCTCTGCCCGGGTGAGGATCTCGTCGCTCTCCTGGACGGCCAACTGAACGACCGGGTGAACTGTAATATCGCGGAGGACGCCCTCGCTGATGTCGAGAGCCGCATCGCTGATCGATTCGGTGCTGGTTCCCAGATGAATAAGTCCACGCAGTTTGACGGGGTCTTCAGCATCGGCGGCTGCCTGGAGCACCCACGCCTCGAAGCGGGATTCGAGGTTATCGACCTCGATTTCGAGGTTACTGACCTCCTCGGCGAGCTCCTCGTCGTCGAACAGCACACTGCTGTAGGCGAGATCCACTGCGAGCTCTGAGAGGTTTTTCATCTGGACGATCGCGTCGACCGCGCGTTCGAGATCGGCAATATCGGAGGGCTCCGGCGGTGCTAGGTCGTATCTCTCTCCGGTGATCGTCTCGTAGACAGCCCCGATCTCCGATTCAGGGCCGCGAAGTAGGGCGATATCTCCGGCGGTGATCGTCGTCTCTGGGCCAGGGTTGAGCAGCCAGTCGTCGCCGCGCCGGAGCGCGATTACGCGAATCCCGGTTTCGGATTCGAGATCGATCTCACCAAGCGTTTGGCCCGCGTAGGCCGACTCCTCGGTCACTTCTCCGCGGAGCAGTGTCTCGACGGCCTCCGGCAGTGCTGCGCGCATCGCCTCGGGAAGGCCGATCTCTTCGAGGACGATTTTGGCGATATCTCCGGCCGCATCGCTGATCCGGTCGGTCGCCGTCACGATTCCCAACACGGGGGCCAGCTGTTCGGCATCGGCGGGGCTCCTGGAGGCCATCAACAGACCCATGTGAGCCCGGATCTCCAGGACATCCATCTTGTGCTCAAGCCGGACGACTTCGGCTGCAAGCTCCGCACTTCGGTTGAGCACGGCCGAATACGAGAGATCGATCAACAGCTCGGCGGTGTCCTTCATCTCGATGAGGATGTCTTTGACGTTGACCGGCTCGTATTCGACCGGCTTCGACAGCTCCTCGCTCTCGGAGATATCCATACAGCCACTCAGCCATGCCAGATACAAAAGGTTTCACGCATCGCACAACTGATTTATTCGCCCGTCGACCACTCGCAGTATGAGCGTTCGCGAGGAGTTCGACAGCTGGGCCACCAGCGGCCGGGATAAGGGAATGGAAGACCGCCACTGGCATACTGCCAAACACGCACTGGCACGAATGCCGGTCGAGGCTGGCGATACTGTCGTCGATCTCGGCTGCGGCAGCGGCTACGCGCTTCGGGCACTCCGGGAGACCGCCGACATCGGCCAGGGCGTCGGCCTCGACGGTGCCCCGGAGATGGCCCGTAACGCCGCCTCCTATACTGATGACGACCAGGTCGAGTTTCTTGTTGGCGACTTCGATTCGTTACCGTTCGCCACGAACAGCGTCGACCACGCGTTCTCGATGGAGGCTTTTTATTACGCGCCCGACCCCCTCCACACCCTCGAAGAGCTGCATCGAGTGTTGCGGCCTGGCGGTACCTTCTTTTGTGCAGTCAACTACTACGAGGAAAACGAGGCCTCTCACGCCTGGCAGGACGGCATTTCGATCGAGATGACGCGCTGGGACCGCCAGCAGTACCGCGAGGCGTTCCGTAAGGCCGGGCTGTATGTCGCCGAACAGGACAACATCGCCGACCAGGAAATCGAGATTCCCCCCGCCGAGGCGTTTCCGACTGACGACTGGGAGACCCGGGAGGCGATGGTCGATCGGTACCGAACTTGGGGAACGCTGCTGACGGTCGGCGTTGCTCCCTAACAGCAAACCGCTGTCGCCGAAACCGGTTTTAAATAAGATAAGCGGTCAAAATTGCGGTATGGGTTGGTGCGTCGACTTCGAGAGCGACCAGTCAGTGTCGCTTGTTCACGACGAGGAGTATCTGCTGTTTGCCAAGCGGGGCGTCAAAAAGGCCGAGATGACCGAGTGGCGTTTTGAACTCACCGACACCGCCAGTGGCGAGCAGCTGATCTCCGAAACACGTGACATTTCCAACGACCAACACCTGTGGTCCGTCCTGGAGAAGTACAAACGGCTGTATCCGCCGTGACAACCCTCTCCGACCGTCTCCGGGCCTTTTATTATGCGTCCGGCTCCGGGTCGGCGTTCGGATACTCGGCAGTTGCTAACTCCGTGATTGCGGGTGCATCGATCACACTGCCGTCGACGTCGAACCGCGAGCCGTGACAGGGACAGTCCCAGCTCCGCTCGGCAGGATTGAACGCGACGACACAGCCCATGTGTGGACAGACTGCCGACCGCGTGCGGAGCTCGTTGTTTCGATCCCGGTAGGCGGCGATTGGTTTCCCCTCGCGGCCGTAGATCGCGGCTTCGTCCGGCTGCAGATCAGTCGGCTTCGAGCGGGCGTGTTTCATCCAGCCGCGGATAAACTGGCCGCCCTCGTTTGCTGTCTCGGTGAGCAGTTTCTCGGCGGACTCGCGTACGGTCACGCGCCGGGGGTCGAACGCCCGCTGCCAGGGGGTCTCTCGGCCCCGAACCATATCGGCAAGCTGGAGTCCGGCCGCGATCCCGTTCGACATTCCCCAGCCGCCGAACCCCGTTGCAATGTACAGATCGTCGGTCAGCGGGCCACCATACCCCACGTACGGCAGCCCATCCACTGACGCGAAATCCTGCGTCGACCACCGGTAGACGATCTCCTCAATTTCGAACGTCTCGCGGGCTTCGGCTTCGAGCCGACGGTAGCGTTCGGCGGTGTCGCCACCCTGGCCCGTCTTGTGGTTCTGGCCGCCGATCAGCGTGAGTTCCCGACCGTCGAGGCTCGCCGACCGCACTGAAAAGTACGGATCGTCGACGCGGTAGTACATCCCCTCCGGTTGGTCGCCAGCGACCTCGGCGGCCAGCACGTACGACTGTTTCGGGTAGAGACGCACGAACAGCCCGAGTCGGTCGCGGATCGGGAACTGCGTCGCAAGGATCACTTCGTCAGCCTCGACGGTGGCGGTGATCGCTGTCCCTTGGGTTTCGGTCTCGACCTGAAACCGATCGCCGTT
>SL_4KL_010_BRINEDRAFT_10002517_pt1 | contig 10353 bp, 3 predicted proteins | sample SodLak_010_BRINE_2_FD_10664 | JGI IMG/M metagenome (IMG submission 10664) | reverse complement strand
CTGAACAGCTCCTCTTCCTTGTTCGCGATGCAGATGATCGCGAACTGCGGGAGGCTGTGGAGGTCGTAGATGACGCTGGGGTCTTCGAGCTGGTCGACCTCATCGAGGATGACGACGGTTCGCGGGCCATCGTGTTGCTGGAGGCGGTCGACGAGTTCGTCATGGGGCGTCGACTGCCGGTGGATGTCGATGGTCGCGCCGAGGTCGTCGAGGATCTGGTAGAGCGTCCGAAATCGGGTGTAGTTACGCCAGCAGTTGACGTAGGTGGCCTCGACGTCGAGCACCTCCTCACGTAGGCGTTCGGTGACGAATTGCGAGATGCACGTCTTGCCGGCGCCGCTGGGTCCGGTGACGATAGCCGTGTCGGCGGGTTCACCGTTCGTGATTGGCTTGAGGACGCTAGAGAGGTGATTGACTTCGGCGTCGCGATGCTCAACTTCCCGAGGAACGAACCCGGCGCGGAGAACGCGAGCATCGCGGATCATCTATGTGTTAGACTGATTTTCTGTCTAGTTATAAAAGCGTGACCGGGTAACTTCCGGAAAAAGACCATTATGGCTATTTGCACCTATCCAAATTCACGCGAGGTACTGCGATTCCTATTTTACGAAACTCCTAATTTCAGGGAACTTCCGGAATTGGTCTATTGACGAAAACAACTCTTTCTCGTAGAACCAGATGCTACCCATATTTCCATCGTCAAATTAGTGTGCATCGGCTATATTGAATCCTCTGACGGCAGTAAGAGTAGTCTATCAGACTGATTGAATCCAACGTGGGAGCTGGGTCTTTGTGCTACGCTGTTGAATCCCAAGGAAGTATTACACCCTCCCAGCTGAAAACATAGCCAAACTATACTGGAAGTGTAAGACAGTACGCCTCAATGTCTGGTGCAAGTGATATCACCTGTTCTCGCTTCCGTAGCTCTGCCTTTCGTGACTCGATCCGGGTTTCCAGCTGCTCAAGACGTTGTTTTTGGTTCCGAATCGCGATGCGCATATCCGATCCCGTTGTCGCTTTTTGCTCGTATGAATCGATGAACGACTGGATCCGATCGCGTTCTGCTTGCTCATAGGCTTCCAAGTCAGAGAGTTCTTTCTGAACGTCCTGCTGACGGTTTTCGAGCAGATCTTCCCGGATGTCGGCGACCATACTACTGATGTACCTCTCGGCAGCGTCCTCGAGGTCGCCTCGTTGCTTGAGTAGCCGAGAGACCGTACTCTCATCCGGACGAGCGTGAACCGTCTCTGCATCAAGGACGCGCTGGCCGAGTGAACGTTGAGCGTCAAGTCCAGCGAGGTCGACGTAGACGGGGATGAGTTGCTCGCGAATCGTCTTGCCAGTTGCATCTTCGAAGGCGACTTTGTAGACAAATGTGATGCCGGGTTGGTCGACGAACGGCAGCAGCTTCATTCCGGCCTTCCCTGCGTGTTGTTCCTGCTGGAGAACCAAATCACGGAGGGTCTGTAGAATATCCGCGTCCGGGGAGAGGTACTCGATTCCGTCGTGACCGATGGCGAAATCACGACTGAAAGTGAACGGACCCATCGTCTCAGGCTGACCGCTGTCAGTCACTGCAGGTGGGACTTCTGCCTCGTACAGCTGGTTTCCGCGCTTCTCGACTGAGCCCTCGAACGCCTCGATAGCTCGAGTGAAGAACTCCCGGATCTCCTGTTCACTTCCGAAGACGTCCTCTGAGTCGTCGACTATCGACTGAATCTCTTTCCGACTCTCGGCGTCGAACGTACTGCAGTCTATGAGACTCCGCTCGTACCATTCGAGGAGCGTCTGTTCACGCTCTTCCATCAACTCCTCGAGTTCCTCTTTCGTGGCCGAGGCTGGCTCCTGGTTCTGGACGGATTTCATCAGGAGGGAGTCGATGTTAACGTCGTCCAACATCCCGAGGACGTCCGCCGTCGCACCGACTTTCGATCTAATCTCCTCGACCTTGTCCTGGAGGAGCTCGAAGATCTCGGACTCCCGAGTCCCATCGAACTGGAAGTTCCACACCTTGACCTCCTTGTCCTGACCGTAGCGATGGATGCGACCAATACGCTGTTCGAGGCGGTTCGGATTCCACGGGAGTTCGTAGTTGACCATAATGTGGCAGCTGTGCTGGAGGTCGATCCCCTCGCTGGCCGCATCGGTCGCCATCAGTAATCGGGACTTCCCGTAGTTGAACTCGTCCTCGATCTGGGCTCGGTCATCTTTGCTCACATCTCCGTGGATGGTTAGAATCTCGTCTGCCCACGGTTCGTCGGCGAAGAGATCGAGGAGATAGTCCAACGTATCGCGGTACTCGGTGAACAGAATGAGCTTCTCGTCCGGATGCTCCTCGAAGAGCTGTTCAATGTAACGCTTGACCTTCCGGGCCTTGGTGTCGACCGGGAGGTCCTCGGCCATCGCGACGAGTTCCTGCAGCGTGTCGATCTCCTTCTGGAGTGCTTCGTCACCCTGGGCGACCGTGAGCCGTTCGAGTTCCTGCTCCGCCTGTTCACGGTCAGAGTCCTCCAAATCCTCACCTTCGAGGTAGGCCGTCGCATCGGTCGAGAGGCCCCGCTCGTCGGGTTCAAGCAGCCCGTGAAGGCGTCGTCGGAGTGTCTCTCGAATCGCGCCTACGCTGCTTACAAGCCGCTTTTGCATGAGCGCCATCGCGAATCCGACGGCGGGCTCGTTCAGTTGATCAGATCTGTTGTAGACCTCACGGACGTACTCAGTTACGCGCTCGTACAGTTGCTCCTCTGCAGGAGACATCGAGACGGTGGCCGTTTGGACATCTCGTTCGGGGAAGATGCGCTCCCCGTTATCGTCGTAGATGGTCTCCTTTCCGCGCCGGATCATGACGCGGTTCACCGTCTCCCGAGTAAGGTCCTGGTCCTCGGCGACGAGGAACGGGTCGATATAGCTGATGAGGGATCGGAACGCCTCACCCTTCCCGTCATGCGGTGTCGCACTCAGCAACAGCAGGGATTCACAGTGGTTGGCAACACGTTCGGCCATAAGCGAGGTTTTGCTGGGGGACTCGCCCCGCTTGCTGGCCTTGTGCGCTTCGTCGATGACGGCGACGTCCCAGAAGGCGTTCTCGATCTCGGACTGGAACTCGTCTTGACGGAGGAACGCCATGCTGGTGACTAGACGCTGGCCCTCCTGGTCCCAGATGTTTGCCTCCTCGCCGAGTCGTCGACGCTCGGCGTCGACCCACTGGCGGTCCGCAACCGTGAGGTCGATGTCGAAGAAGCGCTCCATATCCCGAATCCACTTTTTCTGTAGGTGTGCTGGAACGAGGAAGAGGACGCTGTTGGCTCGGTTTCGGGCTTCGAGTTCTTTGAGGATGAGGCCTGCTTCGATGGTCTTCCCGAGACCGACGTCGTCGGCGATGAGTGCTCGCTGGCGGAGCTTCTGCATCACCTGATTCACGCAGGCAAACTGGTAGGGTTCGAGGCGGACGAGCGAGTTCGAGATGCTCAGGAGCTGCCCCTGCTCGTGGGCCATCTTAAGCTGGAGGGCCTCGGTTCGGAGGTCGAACCACTCTGACGAAACTGCTTCGTGTCGGGGATGAAGGTCTGTCACCTGGTCTTCGAGCGTATCGAGTGCATCACTGCTTGGTTCGACGGAGACGTGGTCGAGACAGACCGTTTTCGCACCATCGCCCTCGACGTAGACCCGGAGATATGGGAGGTTCCCGATTTCGTACGTACGGATGACCTCTGCTGGGTCACCGTTGAGTATAATGTGATCGCCAGGGTCGAATTCGATACTCATGTGGGTCCCTTAGAGTACGACGTCATCGTTGACAGATTTTGGAACTAGTTTCTTTTCGGAGAGGGGCCGAATATTGACTGCTACGCCGTGCTTCTTCACCGGATGATACCCACCCGTCATGATTTCGTCTAATGCTCTACCTTCCCAATCCGAGGAGTATGATCCGCCCCAATTGACTTGTATTTCTCCCAAAAGCTGTTCACATTTCTTTTTGATATCTTCACCTAGCTCTGCGTCTTTATCGATACCTGCTGCCAGTTTTGCAAGTAGCGTTTCTCGATTTGCCATTCCTTCACGTGGCTCTCCATCATCAAGCAGGCTTCGGAAGTCTTTCTTCCCGAAATAGTGGTGTAAAAAGAGAATCCCATTCCTATGGTAGGATGTCGTACCGATATTGTCCTGACAATTCAGTAAATAATCGTAATAATGTGGTTCCACAGGTGTACCTTCGTTCTTCGAGTACGCCTCACAAGCCTCAACTCCGCAGTCGAATGCAGTTCGCCATTCCTCCTCTTGTTCAAGGACGTATTGACTAAAGGTATCAGTGAACGTCTCACCGAGCCAATCATCATCAGACATGTCTACGAGATTCCTGAACGCATCAAGTCGTTCTTCCATTCTGTTTTGGAACCGCTCAATGTCTGACTGCAAGTCCGCAGCTAATTCCTGAGATTCTTCACTCCACTCTCGACTCTGTACCTCCGAGAGTTCAAGCAGAGCCTCCTCAAACTCGTTGATCTGCCGAAGAGCATTCTCATAGTTATTAAACGCCTCCGCGGCTTCGGCCCGGTCAGAACTCGAGAGGGTACTATCATCTCGACGTTGATTCGCAGTCGCTCGGAGATCTCGAAGTGCTTCTTTTCGAGGTTCGAGATAGTTTGTCTGGAGTTGATCGAACGTAGATGGGTTGAGACGGTGATAATCTACGAAACAACCAAAGCCCTCACTCTCAGGATCAGCAACCAGCCTTTCCGTAGTAAACCTCCAGAGTAGCGGAGTATTCTCTAATCGGTCCAGCTGGTAGTCAAACAGATTGTTATTAAGCCAATCTTTGAGGTTTGGATATGCGGTCTCCGAGGATCGTTTATCTCCAAGCGCAGAGTCGATTTCATTCAGCCGTTCATCGGCATACTCCCCGAATACACCCTCCGCTTCAGCGAGGACTATATCGAACAGCGTTTCGAACTCACCGCTATCTTCAGTGAGGGGTGCAATTCCGTCTTCACTGTTTGTCACTGCCTTTATTGCGAGATAAAGTGTGACATCCTGAACTTGAGATTCGTAATTCTGCGGCTCGGCCACTTCATCGGGTTCAGATGGAAGTGGTTCTAATGGATTCTGGTTTGTGCGCAGTGAGATCTCTTTTTTGATTTCTGTTCTTAGTTCTTCATCGAGATCAAAGGAATCGAATACTGTTTTATCAGTATCGCGAGCAAGTTCCTCAAGCCTGTGTTCAATCTGTTTATTAATTCGTGATGCCTCAAGGGCAAGTTCACTAATCTGTTGAGAAGCATCGCAGTCGGTATCGAACGCTGGTAATTTAGTTTTCTCCAGTAGGTCACGGTGAGGGTGACCTTTATACACAGACAGCGGTTGATCTTCACCTATTAACTGCAGAATCCTAGGTGCAGTAAAATATGGAGAATTAAACTCAGACATCCGCCTGTAGAGCAACAGACCCGCGATCTCCCTGGTAACCTCTTCTAGTTTTCCTGTGTTACCCAGATCATCATGCCAAGGTAATTTTGACACATTTCCAACCTCCCAATGACGTCCTGGATCGATGCACGCCATCAGGTAGGTGACAAGATGACTATTTCCGTATCCCATTATAGGCCACGCGGAATGTTCTGGAATAAACACGTTCCCTGCATGTCCGAAAACGGAGGAGGGATGCAAATACCCAAATCTCCTTCCGCTGCTCTTCATGTAAGTGTATGTCAATGCTTCAGAGAAGTAATACTGAGTATTCTGAGGTCTTGAACCATCATATGATTTGATTTCTCGACCATCGTTCTCCCAGAGAACCTCAAGATTCACTCTAGGGAGAGTCCAAGCATCTTCTCCACCTTTCGCAAAGGGAACCCATTTATCAGAATCTGTCTCCCAAAAGTGTCTAGTAAACCGTGGATCTTTCCCCGTTGCGAGTCCTTGTTTTACAACACCAAGACTTTCTGCCTTGACACCACCATTTTCCGCGTCAAACACGGTCTCTGAATCGAAGATTTTCCTAAGTTTAATCGGCGCCCAATAAGACATCGAACTGCCAGGAATTAGCTCAAATTCAGATAGATCTCTTTGATAGAGACGCTGAATCCCATCATCTACCGGATCTTCATATCCAGCTTCCAGTAATTTCCCTTCTTTTTCCTCTTTAGCTACGTCATGTAATCGGATGAACGTACCAGTAGACGCTGAGTCATCCTCACTTTGGGTTCTTACGACGGTCCCTGCTCCACGAACCTTTGCTTTGTCAAGGATGCCTTCTCCAAATTCTGCGAGGAAATCAAACGAACCGCGATCACCAATGAAATCTTCACGGAAATCTGCCAAGCTATTTTTAAACATGAACTCACGCTTGACCAACATACCAACGCGGCCGTTTTTCTTCGAAAGTCGCTCGCACGCCTCAAAGAAGTTAATATAATATTCAGGAGTGTACTTGTAATTCTTGTTCTCCTTAATGTAGTCGCTGACTTCATCAGGCATCCGCCCACGAGCGCCGTAAGGCGGATTCATCAGTGAGACGTCATAGTCCTGAGTGAGAGTAACTAGTAGCTTGATGAAACTCCGGAGATCCTGAGCAGCAAATTCCTCATTATCTCCGTAGCGTTCCTCCATCTTTTCCTGAAGGGAGCGTAAGAAAGTACTCAGGCTCCCAGTACCATTGACTGCTTGTTGTATAGTCACCTGATCATCCGTATCAAATACATCCTCTAGGGTTCCTTTGACGTCGAGCAAAGTCCCTAACGCAGGAGTATTTTCGAATGAGTCCAAGATTTTCTGGAGTGCAGCTTCAAGTTCTGAATCATTAGTAGACATACCTTCCAGAATCTCAGTGACGGACTCCATATCTGCGATACGAGCATCAGCGCAGACAATCCCAACTTTCGGAAGCGTGAACTGATCGTTACCGGCAGCCTCCGCTTGTGTTCTCGCTTTGAGATAGAGGTTGAAAGTAGCAAGCTGACATGACCGAAGGTCAAGATCGACCCCATGAAGGTTATGTTCCAGAATTTTCCCAGGAATCTCTCCAGGATCTAATTCAGGACACTCGCGCCGCCAAATACGTTCAAGCACATCGAAAGCATACAACAGGAAATGACCACTGCCACAAGCGGGGTCAATAACACGTATTTCTTCTGGATGGTCAAAATCTGTTGCTTTACCCTCTTTCTCGCTCGGTAAAAGGTACGTGCAGAAATCCTGTACAGTAGGTGCTTGCTCCAGAGTGGTTGGCCTTGATTTTCTATACTCGGTAGAGATCTCCGACTGAGTATCAACCGCATCCAATAATTCATCCTTCTGTTCTAAATATAGCTTCCCCAAACTATTGTCAGTAAGCAGTCGAACGACCCAGTGAGGCGTATAGAACTGATTCGCAGCAGGAACCTCATCTGGTTCCAGAGTGTTCTTGTCTTCCAATTCTTCAACGATTGGACGATTGTAGTATTCGTAGACCCACCCAAGGACGTCATCGGCCAGCCAAACATTCTCCGGAATTTCGTCTATGATCTCGCAGAGTTCTTTATAAACATCTACGTCGATGTCGATAATCGAATACGGGGAATCTGGATTGAAAAGGATTTCAATTTCGTCGGCGAGCTCGAGGCACTCACGATTGAATGCCTCGATTATCGCTTTATCCGGAGCTAGGTACTCTTCGTTTTCAAGTTTCTCAGCAGCGGGCGTGGTGTCAGAGTTTCCGAACTGAGTCACCGGCCTTTCAATGAAGTCCCGAACCTCCATACATCGCAATGCAGTGATGCGGTTAACAAGCGTGAATCCAACCCCAGTAACATAGAGCTGATATTTTTCGGACCAGTCTCGATCTTCATCCTCATGTTCAACTGCGTTAGCTAATTTTGACCTATCTTTTGCTTTTTCGCCAGATAGGTCATCGCCGCCATCTTTCTTCTTGAGGTCGTACGAGTGTTCTAGCTGGTAATCAACATCTGACTCGACAGTTTCCCGGAGTTTTCTAACAACTTTTTCAAGATGCTCACGCTCTGATTTGTCCAATTGGGCTTTCGTCTCAAGAGAAGATTGTCCAGACATTATGTACCGCTCTTGTCTCCTACCTCATAATGGACCTACATCAAAGTTCCCTTGAGGTCCATCGATTTACCCTCGACATCGTCACAAGAACTTCTAAGTAGATACCACGGTCTCGTCATAGTATGGCTACAGGTCGAAACGGGGAGTTGGACTCATGGCTCCCGTCTCTCATCGGGAGACTCCCCGAATCGAAGATCACTACGGATGTGACTCATTGCGGGCTCCAAGCCGAGAGAACGCATGATATCGCATCTCTCTACGCGGACGAACTCGATTGGACGTCGGTCAAAGAGATCTGGTACGACGAACGGGTCGCGAACCGAAGCAGTCGGAACAGCGCTGAAAAGCCACTTATCGCAATTCGGGCACGGCTTCAGTCAGCAGGTGAAGGACTTCCATCGGTGCCGGTGCTTCCAGAGATCTTGGACCAATGTCGAAACGAACGCGATCAGGCACAGGTCCTCTTCCTCTATCTCGTCAACCACGACGGCCTGGCCCGCTATGTCGTCCACGAGTACCTCCGCCGACTGATGAAACAAGGACCCTCCTCACTCAACTTTGAGACGGATACTGTTCTCAACATCCTCGACGAGTTTCGCGACAAAGCTGGCGAGCCGCTAGAGTACTCGGAATCAACCCAGAAACGATGGATACAGGGACTCAGGTCTGCCCTCAGGGATATCGGTGTGCTCGAAGGGAAGACCGAGACCGCCGGTCAACCCCCAAAAGTCGGCGACGTTCCCCTCCAAGTTGCGGCCTACTACTCCTGGGCTCAGAACGGCGACGAGTGGCTCACGAAGCCGATCGGCTGGCTCTACCTGTTCCAGTCCGAAGAGTACTGGGAACCGCAGAGCAAGCGTCTGGCCGGATATGAGGGCTGGACACACCACGAAGCCCGGAGTCGCGTCTGGTTCGAACCCGTCGACGACTTCTACACGATGCTCGCGGAGGGGTCGGCATGACTTCCATGGACAACCTGTTCGAGAAGCAGGATGCGACCTTCGAGGAGTCGATCCGTATCGACCGGAAGTTCGAAGAGGAGGAAGACAGAGCCGCTCATCGCGATCAGCTCTATCGCCACTACCTCGACACCTACCACATCACAAAAGCCTCAGAAGACTACCTTCGGGACTTCTTCACTCGAATCCACGGCCATGATGAGGAGATGCGGAAGGGAGCCAATCACTGGCTCTACGGATACTACGGTAGCGGAAAGAGTCACCTGCTGACCGTCCTCAACCTCCTCACCGCGTCTGCAGATCTCGAAGAAGAAGACAGAAAGGGGGTCTGGAATCGACTGGATTCAGATAGCGCCTACAGCGACCTCTACGATACCTGGTCCTCGATGCTCGACGAGTACCGTCTCGTCCCCCTCCCGATCAACCTCCTGAAGTACCAGAGTGTTCGGGAACAGAGCTTCAGTGAGATCATCCTCCAAGCAGTCTATCAGGCGCGAGGCCTCTCGAACCGACTCGACGTCGCATTCTTCGAGGAGTGGTACCAGAATCAGGGAACGTGGGATCAGCGTGACGAACTCACGAAAGAGGTCCTCAAAGACGAAGGCGTTCCAAACGCGGATCAGTACTCGTGGGACGACGTCCAACAGTACCGAACCCTCTCTGATCTCGTTCTGGAGGAGCTCGTCGAACGAGAGACAGGAACTGCAGATGGGTTGGCAGACATCCAACGGCAAAATATCGGACAGCGGATGGCTGTCGAAGCCGTCGAGTCGTATCGGCAAGACCTCGAGGCGGAGTCTGAGAAGCCGGTAAAGATCGTCCTCCTCGTCGACGAAGTGACGCTCTTCATCGGTGGGGACTACCAGCGTCTCTCGGAACTCAACGCGCTCGCGGAGAGTATTGATACGATCGGCGAGGGGAACATCCAGATGGTCGCGACGGCGCAGTCCCAAATCGAGGACGTCCGACCAGGACTTGCTGCGAAGCAACTCGACTTCGGGATTCTCAAAGACCGGTTCCCACACCAGTACCACTTGCCAAGTCATCACGTCGGGGAAATCGTTCAGCGTCGTCTCCTCGAGAAGACCGAAGAGGGAGCAGACTGGGTTGAGTCAGAAGCACTGACGGCGCGGGTACATCCCACATCTACGTTCGTCTACTCAGAGGTAGGGCAGAACACGGAGCCACCTCTCAATCGAGTCAAAGAAAAGGAGTTCGTGCAGTTCTATCCGCTCCTGCCGTACCAGCCAGCACTCTTCCTGGAGATTCTCTCCAATCTTCGGAACGAGTTGGCCGACTCGACGAAGTCGATCTTCTCTGGGACTGCGAGAGCGATTCTCGCCATCGTCGCCGG
>SL_4KL_010_BRINEDRAFT_10002514_pt1 | contig 10356 bp, 10 predicted proteins | sample SodLak_010_BRINE_2_FD_10664 | JGI IMG/M metagenome (IMG submission 10664) | reverse complement strand
TGCCTGGTGCTTGCACCAGATGTAAACTTCTTCCTTAATTCACGCAAACAGGGGTTACCTTGTTAGCGTAGTCTTTTCTTTTCTTTTCTTTTCCCACACGTGGTCTCTCTCCGCAGGACTTATGCGTCTCTGTATTATCGCGCAGATTTAGACAGACTGCCTGCTTTTCTGAGCCAGAACTGTAAGCTTTATTTCTTCCTCCATGCACTTGCAGATTTTTATGCGCAGGCTAGCAGTTGCACTTGTTAACTGAAGGTCTACTGGGAATTAGAAAAGTATTCTTGTGAGCCCCTTGTAAACTCATTGCATCCCTGAGCTTACCAAGGCATGATGCCCCTCTTTTCATGTATGCGACCGGGAGATCTCCGAGGGCTTGGTCTTCTTGTTTCTTTATGTTACAATTATCAATGAAATATGCACAAGCTGCCTTTAAAATATCCAGTCATGGAAAGGCAAAATATAACCGCAGTGCTTAGAATTGATCACAAACACATCATATTAACACCGCACAGCAAGCAGCTTTGAAAAAACGGACTTCACTTTTACATAGTAAGTCGCCCACTGGAAAGTACTAAGTATAAACAAGACGCCAGAGATTTGCATAATCATGCCAAAAACATACTTGACACAGAAAGCATAAAATTTATCAGAAGAACGCGCGGCAATAATATTGGGATCATGAAGAAAGCATCATATTTTAAAAGAAGCATGCATTATGTATGGCCTGACAGCATGAAGTAACATTTGCTCACGAAGCTGTGCTTGGCAGAAGGCCATACTTTTCTCCACCATGCTTCCTTGTGGGCTGCTCCCTCAACCTACGTTTTCGTAGTTCCAGTAAGGCATCAAGCAGGCCCTGCAAGTCGCAAATCAACATGTTTGAGGGCACCTTAACGTGCTCAGGCGTCCAAGGTAGACAAAAAAAGTACTCTTTCAGCCTCAAGGCAGCTAAGATTGTTGGAGATCCATGGCACGGATTCCAGACTTAATGTGGTTTAAAGCTCACTTGGAAAACATCCACAGGGGGGGTGTCGATGTCCATAAGGACACCAAACCTTTGAACAAGGATTCAGCCTTCAACCCAGTGGCTGAGAGGTAACCTCCTTGCTAAAATGAGTGTTGTGAAGGTCGTTCATGTACACCTAATAATGCCCGAAATTGACCAATTGCAAGATGGCAGTTGTAGACTACACAATAGAGACAATATTCCTGAGTAAGACTTTAGGCAAAGAGCGTAAAGTTAACATCTAAAATTCTGACCACCACACAAGAACAGCTTTTATTCTTCTTTATTTCCTTTTCTTTTATACTCTTTTTTGACTACCACATACCTCCTCGTGTATCTCAGCCACCATCTCTTCCACATCCTCTTCATGCATCACTCCATCCGCGCTGTACTGCACACCCTCGTAGTACTTGTCCAATCGGACATCACCTGTACAGGAATTCCAGACAGGAAAGTCAATTTCAGGGATTCAGCAAAGTCTGATTCCCTTAAAGCACGAGACTCAATCGCCTGAACTAAGGCTTCCTTGAGCGATTAAGCATACTGCATAAGAGGAGGCTCAGTAAACGACAGAAGAAGAGGCTCACGTATGCGACAAGCTGCCATCTTGCATGCAGAGACTCAAGTATGCAACAAGCTGCCATCTTCCATGCAGATCTCTGTCTGGCCAGGTGCACACAAATGCCAAGTTCGTGACACACTGACCACAGATGTTGACTTATTATGCAGTCAAGGTAATTTATTTTGATTTAGGCACACACACACTCATCTAAAGAAGTACGAAAGCTGGGGATTTTTTTGCAGCTGCACGGGAATGCATTGGATTTGGGTAGCAGCCAACATTTTGATAAATTTGCTCTGCACAACTGGAAGACCGCAAAAAGCAAGGCATGCTGGAATGCGTGTTAAAACTTCAGAAAAATCCCAGGGGAGCTATGCTTGCATCATGTAGATTTGTCTGTTAGTGTGGGCTGGGATGGGCTAAGCCTGAAGTTGGCCGTAGTATGCTGGTGGGACGACTCAGCAGAGGCCGTTGGCCATGGCTGTGCCTGTGGTGTTTCACTAGTGCCCAGCTACGTTTGCCTTTCGCTGGAGGCGGTGCGCAGAGTGACTGTCAGGGCAGGGTCCACAGACATTTCCCATTGTGCATGCTTGCATTTACTGCTTCCTATTGGACATTAAGAGGTCACAACTTCTGAGCACCTTCCAAAAATTATCTTCAGACCTCAAATGTACCCTACTGTTGGGCAGTCGCATGGTGTTGCTTTATTGTTCTTAAAATTCTTGAGGCTGTCCTTTTTTTAGCTTGCTCATAAACCTCCTTTACTGTTTTAACATGCAGGCCAACAGTCGAACAACTTGACTGAGGCCTTATCCTTGGAACCTTACCACGTTGGTTTGGACTGCGATTGCACATCAGAAACTCAAATCAGGGAGCAGACTAAAAAAAGCAGCCCCTCTCAGCCACAGTGATCGCTCCTGCATTTTGTCTTGCCCAATCAATGTGAAACATGCCAACCATACAGTTTCTCACCAGCATAGCACACCCGCACGTTTGATGACTTCCCATCTTGAGCAATCATCTTCGTCAGCCGCTGATTCCCCATCGCACTTTTGGTGTTCTTAGCAATCTGCAAAGAGTTGGCACGCCAAAGCCAGTGAGCAACGCTTAAAACGCTTGTTGAAAAAGCAGCTCTTGACGTGCAAAGCAACACGAGACAATTCAAACCCTAAACACAAACTATTGTGGTGCTGGGAGTACTCCATATGCGAGTTGTACTGTGGCATCTCAGGCAAACAAACATGCCTAACAAGTTCCACTTAAGAGTCGCTGCTCACAGGCCATACATCATTTACGGTGGCAGGCATGGAGCATTGACATCATCTATAGTGACAGACATGGAGCTGTGGAAGGTGCGCACACAATCAAAGCAGAAGTGGCACCAGTTACATGCTTTCAGCCTCACCTGGTAAGCAGTAAAGGCAGTGAAAAAGGGCCCAGGCACAATCAGGGCATCGATGCCAAAGGCAATGGGCAACATTACACTTGCCACTGCGGCCTTGGCGGCGGAAGTCACCCCATGCTGCAAGTGCAGGAGCGGGCAGCACTAGTGGGTAAGAATCCGCGGCTGCCACAGGTGAGCACTCCTGAACAGAAAACCTTGGATGCCAATGGCACCACAACCAGCCACTTGTGTCTTGCAAATGTATGTGTTGCATTTTACTAGCTTAACAGTCTAGTCTTGCAAAAATGTGTTGCATTTTTGTAGCTATACAGTGCGCGATGCTGCAGGCTCAGTGCTTCAATGAGGTGAGCGCCTGACGCTGCAATGCCAAGCGCGCCAGCATCAGCACAACCGGCCACTTATGTCTTGCAGATGTGCTTTTTGTAGCTATATAGTTTGCAATGCTGCAGGCTCAGTGCTTGAATGGGGTGGCCGCCTAACGCTGCACTGCCAAGCGCGCCAGCATCAGCAGAGCACACATTTCAGCTTGTTCCCCCCTCCAATGCCCAACAGACATCCATCCTGTCTCCCCATATGGGCAGTGCTTCTGCTTGCCTCTCACACAGTGAAGCAGCTGCCTGAGCTGCATGCAAGAGTTGCTTTCATACCATTCATCCTCTTTGAGACAGAGCCGCATGCAAGCAGCTAGCCCTTGCCAGCAACAGCCCCGCACATCACCATACCAAGCCCAACCTTCAATGTAAGGCACAACAGAGCTATCAAATGTGGAGCGCAACTAAGCTACTGATGTAGAGCAGAACCATACTATTATTGTGGAGCGCAACAAAGCTATTGATGTGGAGCACAGGAAAGCTACTGATGTGGAGCGCAACAAAGCTACTGATCTGGAGCGCAACTCAGCAACTGAGGGGACCACGCATCCCCATACGCCGTGCGCAGGCACACAAAGTACACGCTTCAAGCATGCAAGCACACCATGCTTTTTATGCGCTCCATGATGCATCTCACTTCCAGCGCACAGGAATGACGTGCTTGTCAAGCAGACCGTGCATGCCATGGTGTGGTTCAGACATGCGTTCTACAGTGCGGGCACTTTTAGGGTACGAGCACTCACCGTGTCTGTCATGGTGGTCATGCGCTCCATGATGCAATCAGGGCCCACAAGGCTTGGGTGGTAAATGATGACCTGCAGGGATCACAGCACTGGGGCACTGATGTGCTTGCATTCGTTGAGGTGCACTGCTGAACACGTGGTGGGTGCACTGCTGAACACGTGGTGGGTGGTAGGCAGGAGCGCAGCCTCTTGTAAGCTACTTCAAGCACAGTGCCCGAACATGCACTGCATCTGTGTGTTGCTGTGGAAGAGCTGGTGCCAGAAGCTACAGGATTCAAGGGGAAAAGCTTACCTTCGACACGTTCTTGGGAATGTTCTTTGTTAAACGCTCTTCTATGCTCATATCATTAAGTGCACGTTGCCCAACCTGCGTATTCGCCGTCAACATTCTTTTACCCCAGGAAATGGCCAGGCAAGAGAAGAAGCGCAGCTAATCAACAGAACATCGATACAGAGTCAAAGCAGCACAGACACAGCTTGTCTGACTTTACAAACAGCCAGCAGCAGAAGCTGCCCTTTTCGGGCAGCTGCTTCTTTGCGCAAGAGCTCGCTTGATTCCACAAAGAGCAGAGCAGCCCAGAGCCCTTCTTCACGAGGCAATTGGCATCTAGAGTGGTGAGAATGTCTGCCACTGCAATTTCCCTCACGTACACAGCAAGTTCAGCAGCATTCTCAAGGTTGCTGCTCACCTTGTAAACCTTGGCGCCAAAAGTCCCCTCCTCTTTCTCTTTCAACTTTGCCCATCTCTCTGCCGCTGCGCGCATGCACATATTCTCCAGTTGTGTCAGCAAAGTTCATTTAAGCGCATGCAATGGTGCTCCATAACAAGTGGTTGCAGCGTTTCCCTGTTCTGTGCCTCCGCACTGCATTTGTGCAGAGAACAGTGAGCGGACACACGAGTGGCATTGAGCGGACACACGAGTGGCAGAGGAAGGGCCTGTCGATAACTTGCCATCATGTGCGGTGCATCACCATGCGCAGCAGGAGCAGCCAGCATGATCCCACCTATCTGTACCTGGTATCAGTGGCGGAATTACAAGGTTACCATCCGGCCAAACACCACACGAGCGCGTGCCAGACAACCATGCACCGTGGATAATCAATCCAATCATGCACAGCATATTAACATGCGCAGCAGGAGCAGCCAGCATGATCCCGCCTTTCTGTACCTGGTTTCAGTGGCGATTATATCAGTAGCGAAATACAAGGTGACCATCCTGCCAAACACCACACGAGCGCGCGCCAGACCAGGATGCACCGTAGATCATTTACCCACAGGCAAGGTGCTCTGCCCCAGAATGGGAATCTGCCTGCACTCACCAGCTCCTTGCAAGTCATCTATGCGGTCCTGTGGGGGCATGTGGGTGTGGGTGTGGTGTGGGTGTGCAAACCCACCTAAAAACAGGGGTATGGTATATTGTCAGGGTCCACTACCTAATGTCATTTTGCTAGGGCGTGTCAGAGCTAGCATGCATTGTTGATCCCTCAAGTACAACAATGGCATTCATGAATGTGACGTGATGATGATGTGCCGAATCGTGGCAATGCTCGCCATGGTGTGCATGAGATAGCACATGCAGGTATGCATGCCAGGCACAAACAGGCCTTGTGCACAGCGTGATTAATCTTCTCAAAATATCCAAAGCCAAGCATTGGCTTACTGATTTACAAGCCTCATCAAATCTCTCAAGAAGGAGAGCCTCTCAGCTGGCCCTGCTTTGCCCGTCCTAAGCTGTCCAACAAACATTCAGCCACGCAGCTCACCTTTAGTTTCCCTTGCCAACCCTCTCGTATGCGCCCATCTTCGTTGAAGCGTGAGACAGGAAGGAACACAAGGTTCTCCTCTGGGGGCACATCAGGGTTCTGGGACAGGCAAATATATCAGGGGCTCAGTGCACACTGTGAAGCAATTAAGCAACTGGGGGCAGCAGGAATCCCCTAGTTCAAACCACGGCATATCAGCCGCATACTATGGAGCTAGCAAGTGGTTCTGAAAGAGGGCTACAGCTCCATTGCTCACCCAATAAAGTGGTAAAGCATAAATGTGCAGCTCCCGCTCCTGCTCGGTGCTCCCATCCTCCCTCTCAAAATCAAGCACAGTCTCTCTGTCTTCAACATCTTGGTTGTCAGTTCCTACAGCAAGATGTTACGGTGATTGCCGCGTGTGTTAATGATGGTGTGTTTGGCAAGACGAAGCAGCCAAGCGAAGCTGTACGGCTTCAGAAAACCACCTTGCGGGATATCCTCTGCATCTTTAATGCTGGCCCCTGCACCATTGCATGCTTTGAATTAGATGTGGGACTGCCAAAGCATTCATGCAAACATGACAGCCTGCGCAGCCCCCTTGCCTAGAGGAAGATCACCGGGTGTGGCAGCTTTAGGGGCCTGCTTCTCTTGAGTCCCATCTTCTTCTTCACTGTCACTGGGTGCGTAGTTGTTGGTCAAGCTGTAGGCCATTGTCACACTGCAAGGACTACTTTACCTTATATAGCACCTACCAAAAATATTGACTTCTACCATGAGATTTAAACTATTTAATCATTCATCCTCCATCCTCAACCGACCGGTCTTAACCCCAGCTTATCCATATCGTTTTCATTTGAAAAATGATATCTGCTGGTAGAGGAGTGGCAAAGTCCTTAGCCACGACCAGCTCAAAGAGGGGGATGTCCGTCCAGTGCAACGCCGGCAGGGTGTTGATCACCGGAGGAAACACAGGTACGTTTTAGTAGTATGTGTTTGGCACTGCGCTGGACAGGGATTTGAGCACAGGGATTTGAGTACGGGGCCGACCTGGCACTCACGGACATGAGATGTCCACCACACAAACACAAGATGTCCACCCTCTAATGCCTTTTAATTGCAGGCATTGGGTTTGAGACCGCCAAATCACTCTGTAAGCAGGTGTGTGTTCTCTAAGAGCCTGGTGCTTGCATATCGCTTTGGATGCTCAAATTGCACAACTGCACACATGGGGGGACTTCACGTGACACAACATCTCCTGTAAAATTATTGGGCTTTATAAAATGATCCACGGTGCAGCTGGTGTGGCCTCCTATCATGAAAAAAGATTATTATAAGAAAACTCGCTCTGACACACTCCTGCAAACCGTCTCCATGGTTTCCTTCTGTGGGGCAAACTGATGCATGTTCACACACACCACCCTGCTCTTGCACCCCATTATGCAGGGGTATGAAGTCACAATCGCCTGCCGTGACGACAGCCGCGCTGCGAATGCAGTCCAGCGGATCAAGTGCGTGCATTATGCTCAACACTTCAAGTAACAAGTTGCTTTCTGCTTTTTCCTTTGCTGCGGGGCTGTTCCAGAGGCTGAAAAGAGAAATGCCAAGCCATCTCTTTTGGCCCCTGTAGGTCTGGGCAGCCCGACGCCAAGTTAGACTCCATCAACCTAGACCTGCAGGACCTGAGCTCTGTGGCCAAGTGCTACAAGACCCTCTGCAGCCAGAACCGCACCTTCTTCGATGTGCTGTTGAACAATGCGGGTGTGATGGCGACGCCCAAGATGCAAACCAAGGATGGCTTTGAGTATCAGGTAAGAGCGTGTTGATCATGTACAATTGGTGTTGGTTACCTTGACTGCTGAGTCGGTGGGGGGTTGGTTGCAGCTACAAGGTGGATTTCGCGTTTCCTGATAGGTCCTAGTCTTCAGATCAGGACCTATCAGGACCTATCAAGACTTATCAGGACGACCTGATAGGGTGAGGAATTTGTTTTGGCTTGCATGGTTATGCTAGCCCTTGATCTTTTCTCATGCTCTGCATTGCTTGATGCTGTGCAGCTGGGTGTCAACCACTTGGGCCATTTCGCCCTGACAAGCCTGCTGCTGCCTCACCTGAAGGAAGCCAACAAGTAAGCTCTCCTTTGCATGCGCACCTCGCTGGCTTCACCCTGTTTCATGTTGCTTCAACATAAATCCTTCCAGTACAATTATAACTGTCGCTTGTGACAGAAACGCCTCTATAGGGCCAAGTATTCAGTTAGCGATCCATAGAGCCTTGACTTGGGATGCATAACTAACTTGAGTGTGTGCATGTGCATTCTGCAGGCCGGTCCGCATCATCAACGTCTCTTCGATGGTCAGTACAGGACTGATTTGTTCTGGAAAAGCGTGGTTTGGGAGCTACTCCCGAGGGTATTGCTATGGTCTGAGTTTGCCACTGGTGCCACCTGCTCCTTCCCCAAACTGAAGATGAAGACAGTCTTTGCCTCTTGATCGCCATGTATATGTGGGGCATGCACCTTCAGGACCCAGTAGTGCATTCTCTTACCTCGCTGCCCAGCACCTGCTCATACCGGGCACACTGTCGCATGCTACGAATGCTGGCAAGCAGCGCATGCAGCTGCATACTATTGTGCAGGGCCATACGCTGGGCAAAATGGACTTTGATGATCTGTTCCGCGACAAACCTGGGGCGTATGGACCTTGGGAGGCGTATGGACAGTCCAAGAGGGCCAACATCCTGTTTACCTATGAGCTGGCACGCAGGCTCCAACAACACCCACAGGTGGAGAACCAATCTTGCAGTCAAAAAATTGCTTGGATTTGCCACGCACATGGGCTAGCTGTGCTGAGGCAAAAGCTAAGCGCTACCAGCTTGATGCGTGTGGTAATGCAGAACTGTAGGTTGCAGACCTGCGTCTTGACAGGTCCCCTAGGCGGTTCTGTCACATGATATCTGCGTTAAATCTCGCTTCATAAAACTCGACCTTCCAGCCGCATAGGTAAGATCTGCTGATCTCAGGTCTCTTCCCCGCTTACCAAAAAAGGATTTATGATGGATGAAGCAATCTTGAAGGTCGGCTCTCAGTGAAGTTTTAATGCTTGGTGTCACCAGATCCCTTTGGTCAGCCATGCCTGTGTTATACTATACGCAGATCACAGCAAACTGCCTCCATCCCGGTGTGGTGAAGACAGAGCTGGGTCGGTACATGATCACACCATCCAACTCCTGGTACATGGTGCGTAAGGACTTTGACAAGGGTGTCTCCCACAATTATGTAGTGATGTCAGCATCAGCTTTTAAAGAGAGGGAAATTTGGTTGCATGTAGTTTGCTGAACGTACTGTTGATTATCCAGGAGATGAGCCACAGTGGATACAAGCACTGATTTACAGGTTGCAAATGGGTGCATAGACTGAACTCCCTGTCTGCATTAACACATGTTTGCAGAGCTTGTTGATCCCGATCGCCGCTCTCTTTTTCAAGACCCCAGAACAGGGTGCAGGTGCGGGCTTTGGTTCAAATGATGAGCTGCTGCTGGGGTATGGCCACATGTTGAAACCTGGCAGGTCCATACCCTCTTTGTGCAGCCCTGTTTTTGCTTGCTTACAATGGTCAAGCTCGCAAGTAACAAGAGGAGCGCCCAAAACGTGTGCATGATTTTTTCTGCATGCTCCAGCTTCAGTGGTGCCCTTCTACTAGACACACCTTAAAGCTTGGCCTCCTAATGCAGGCCGATTGAAAGAGTGGGTCTGTGGACCTGTACTCCTCACAATACTATGCACCAGCAGTTCCATGGAAGCCACAAGCATGTGGCACAGATCATGCCACATGCTTGATGCATTCACAACAATGGTGTTGTACAGTTGTTCATGTGTCTTATGTTCTTGTAGAGACCAGCATCTACTTGGCATCTTCACCCAACGTGGCCAACATGACAAGCAAGTACTGGGATAACTGCAAGGCCATCCAGAGCGACGCTGCGACCTATGACCCAGAAATTGCCAAGAAGCTCTGGGAGGTTTCAGAGGAGCTGACCATGCCTAAGCTGAAGACATTCCTGGAGCAGTGATTCGGTTGGCTTGCACTCCTTATTTATTAATTCATACCGATCTCTTCCCAGAACTCTCTGCACTGACGTTGCTTGTGACATGTCTATGCAAGTTAATGAGTTTCAGGTTTGCTGTCATAGCGATGCACCACTGACATATACAGAAGATCAGTAGGTAAAATAAGGGTGCCAATTACATAGCTGTCACAGCTGTTACGGTACCAACAAAATGAGGGCAGCTTAGCTGAGGCCAAAAAGGTCTGCAACCAAATTCGACATGAAAAGGGGCACAAAGTTTAAGTTTGACCTTCAGCCTTCGACATGAAAAAGCTCAGATAAAAGAAGCAAGACGATGTTCGGAGCCTTAGGTTAGGTTAGGTTACATAGCTGTATCCGCCGAACGAGGGCAGCCTAGCTGAAGCCTACAAGATCTGTCACTAAATTGGGAACCAAAATTTTAATAACGCTCATAGCAG
>SL_4KL_010_BRINEDRAFT_10002513_pt1 | contig 10362 bp, 12 predicted proteins | sample SodLak_010_BRINE_2_FD_10664 | JGI IMG/M metagenome (IMG submission 10664) | reverse complement strand
ACGCCAGGCGGCAAGCAGGCTGCCGACTCGGAGCTAGCACTACTCGAAACGACCGTCGACTCCCTTCTCACAGCGGGCTACGAGTTCATTCTCATCGAAGGCTTTCACGACTCGTCGTATCCGAAAATCGCGTTCGGCGAGCGTGATGATATCGAGCCACCCGTTGTCGTCCGTGGGACGCTCGATACCCTCGATGCGGCAACCGTGGCCACTCGAATCCGCGACGGCCGGCTCGACGCGGACGGATAGCTGACAGTACTCAAACACATGAATATCACCACAGGCGGCAACTATTTGAGCACGTGTCACAAGTTAGCATACGTACCGATATGCAAACGTGTCACAACTGTCAGGCGGTCATCGATGAGTACACATTGGACAAACAACTCGAACCCCTGCGCGAACTCACCGTAGACGATTTCAACGTCTGTGCGGACTGTGTGACGGTGGTTGCGGACGGCTGTGTGGCGTGTGGCGGTGCGGTTTATATTCCACGGGGTCGCAGCGAGACTCCCGATATCTGTCCGGCGTGTCGACACACCGAACGCCAGCTCACGGGTCAAGACCCGGGCTGGAACGTCGATAGCCTCTCGGTCTGAGTGTAGTGTGGCGGTCCAGCGGTGCGGTTTCGCGGACTGTTTTGGCTGTAGTTGAGGGCACTAAGCCTCCTTCCTTAGCGAGCAAAGCGAGCAGGGAGAGGATACAGCGCCTGCACGAGTTGATTACACGTTCTACGACACGCTGACTACCTCTGCGGTCGAATGTGGTAGTGCGATGCTCACCACATCTTCGACGGTGTTCAAGCGCGACAAAAAGCGCACACTGTTGGCTGTGGCCGAGTGTCCATCCGGTAGGAGGGGACACTCCGAACCACCCCTAAAGGGAAGCCGCCTGTGGAGTCTGGAATCTCTGTGTCCACGTTGGGTATAAATTCCGACATAGAAACAGGAAGCCCTGTCCTCTACAAGCGAGGAGCGGGTAGCCCCGAGCGCGGTAGGGCAGGGTAGTTCACGCGGTGTAGGCTGTCTCGAAGAAGTCGGCCTCCAACGAGACGGTTCGCTCGAACAGTCGCGCAACGCGCTGTTGTTGTCGCACCGGCAGCGTCGGACCAACTGTATCCAACTGGCTGCGGAGCCATTCGACAAACGAGACGAAGCCCGGATTCGCATGGAGGTCGATCCACTCCTCGAAGTAGAACGCTTCGGGCCGGTCGTCAGTCTCGCCTTGTGCCCACTCCAAATACACCCACTCGGCCGGCACCAACACCGCCAGCGTCTCGGCGTAGCCACCCTGTGTAGCCGCCGCGCCGAGAAGGTCGATCATCGCGTCGGTCGTCTCGGTTACCTCGGGATTCTCGCGCTGTGTGGGTGGTACGTCCAAGGCGTCGAACGACCGCTCGAAGTAGTCGTTTTCGTCGTCGGTGATCACGTCCAGGAACTCGATGAGGGGACGCTTTGCGGCCATTGAGGGAGCCTGGCCGACTGCATGGCCGAAGACACCGACGAGTGTCTCGACGAAGGCGTAGTCCTGGATGAGATACCGACTGTACACATCGGTATCGAGTGACCCCTCACCCAGCTGCTGAGTGAATCGGTGGGTTGTCGCCGCTGTCCATGACGGCTCGGATCGTTCGCGGAGCCAGTCGGTGAACCGCGGATCGTCATGCTCGGTAGCGTAGGCTGCGTACGGTTCGGCTGGCTGCGGGCTGCTCATAGCCCCCACTCCTCTTGGGTGTAGGCCATCTCCCAAAAGCGGTATTCGAGCTTCGCGCTCGTACGGAACGCCTGTTCCATCGCGTCGTGTTCGCCCGGTGAGTTGGCCCAACAGCGGTCGACGAACGCCTGACACCACGTCACCTCTTCGCGGAACTCCTCGCCCGTGTACAGCTCAATAAACGGTGTATACTGGTGGGTGTCGTCAGCCAACTCGGCCATGTGGTCGGCAACGTCGAGATACCCCTGCATACACGGATACAGCGCGGCTGCAATCTCCGCGAGGCTTCCCTCGTAGGCAGTGCGTAACAAAAAGTTCGTGTAGGCCTCACAGGTGGGGGCTTTCTGGGTGGCTTCGAGTTCGGCTGCCGAAATACCGTAGTCGGCCGCAAACGACCGATGGAGATCCATCTCGGTCTCAAGGACGGTGTGGGCAACCCCCAGTAGGTCGGTCATCGTCGACTCCTCGCGGGCCTTCGTGCCGGCGAGTGCGAACAACCGGGCGTAGTCCTGGAGATACCGATAATCCTGTCTCACCCAGTGTTTAAACGCCGCCTGGTCGAGCGTTCCCTCGGCCAACTCGACGACGAACGGATGAGTTTTCTGTGCCTCCCAGATATCGCTACCTGCTGCCAACAGCTGTTGGCTTCCAGTCATACGACCAGCGTCGACGGCGACCAGTATATAATTTGCTAATATAATTTGGTTATATCCGGTGCGATACTACCGACTGCCGGCTGTATCGGTCCCGTTAGTCGGTGTTTGGTCGGTCCGGCGAGTTCTCTGTGGGGCGTTTGTCGGACTGGCTTTCGGACTGATCGGGGTGGTTCTCAGTGTGGCCGTCGGCCTGGGTATCGCTCGACTCAGTGGTCGAGCGTGTCGGCTCCCAGTCGATGTCCTCGATCCCCTCGACGACGGTGTCGACGGTCTTTCCGACGACATCGATCTCACGAGCGCGGTAGCCGGTGACCATCCGGTAGGCAACCGGATAGGCGATTGCCGTCGCAATCACGGCGAGAATCAGGTTGCCAACCCACAGCCGTACCAGGACATCTCGACCATCGTCCAACGTGACACCCCCGCCGTCGAACCCCTCGACGGGGCCCAACAGAAAGAATCCAAGGCTAATGCTGGCCGCATACACGCCCCATTTGACGACCGGGTTCAACACGAGCACTGAGGCAAACAGCGCGATCTTGTTGATCCGCTCGAACAGATACGCCAAGACGACAAACACGCCCAGGCCCACTCCGAGCGTCGGCAGCATCGTAATAAAGACCCCAAGTGCGAAGCTGCCCGCGACCTCTCGGGGCGTGTACTCCTGGGTAAACGACTTTCGCAGCTCGTCACGAATTCGATCAACGTATCTGTTCACCCGGCTGCGCATATCAGCAGAATCATCGGTCAGGACAAAAGTATGTACGGGTCTTGGGTCGCCGGTAGGCGAGGTCTAATTGTAGGTAGTCGATGACTAACTGGCCATCAGCGACATGATTCCAGCCGCCGTCTGCCTCCCAAGGTGGTCTCGCGTGACCGACTCGGCTCTCCTGCCGACTGCCGGTCGAGTCCCCCTCACGGCTACCCGCGAGACGTGCGGAGACTGCCATGAGTATACGTTATCCATCCCCTGCGGCCCTGTTGCTCGTTAGCTCGCTGTTCGATAGGCACTGGCTAACGGCACTGCGGCCGCCGCCAACAACATGTATTGCCCCCATCGACAGACGGACCGTAGATTCAACCGACTCGGAGGCGGCAGATGACTGAATCGCCGACGCTGGAGTCAGTGCTCTCAAAGCTCGAATCCCGCCAGCTCACGGTCGTCTCGAACCGCCAGCCGTACCGCCATACGTTCAAAAACGGCGAACTCGTCGTCGACCGACCGGCTGGCGGGCTGACTGCCGGGCTGGATCCAGTTGTCCAACAGACCGATGGCATCTGGGTTGCCTGGGGTGATGGCGACGGAGACCGCCAGGCAACCGACGAACAGGACACTGTGCGAGTCCCGCCCGAAGAGCCAGCCTACACACTCAAACGCGTCTGGCTCTCGGAGTCAGCAGTCGCCGACTACTACTACGGTTTTAGCAACCGTGTCCTCTGGCCGCTTTCGCACGGCCTCACGGAGCATGTCACCTTCGAGGACCGCTACTGGGAGCAGTACCGCGAGGTAAACCAGCAGTTCGCCGACAGCGTTGTCGAGGCTGTCGAGACCGACACGGTCGAGAACGCAGCCGAAACCGACCAGACTGTCGTCTGGTTCCAGGACTACCATTTCGGGCTGGTCCCCCGGTTCGTTCGGGAGACGCTCGGCGAACGAGCCCTGTTGAGTCAGTTTTGGCACATTCCGTGGCCCGAACGCGAGGTGTTTCGGGACTGTCCCCACGGGGCCGAGCTCCTCGGTGGCCTGCTGGCAAACGATCTGGTGGGCTTTCATATCCCGCGCTACTGTGCCAACTTCCTGGACTGCGTGGCGACGATGCTCCCCAACGCCTCGGTTGACTGGAACGAGAGGAGCGTCGACTACAAGGGCCACACAACCCGCATTCGGGCGTTTCCAATGGGTGTCGACACCGAGGGGATCGCCGACCACGCCGCCGCCCCGGATGAGGGGTTTTGGGATCGGTTCCGTGCCGACCACGGTATCCCCGACGACCAACAGGTCGCGGTCGGTATCGATCGACTGGATTACACCAAGGGGATTCCCGAACGCCTGGCGGCGATCGAACAGCTCCTGGAGACCCACCCCAACTGGCGGGGCGAGTTCACGTATATCCAGAAGGCAACACCGAGTCGGACGGAGATCCCCGAGTACCGCGAACTCGGCCGACAGGTCGACCGCGCGATCGAACGTATCAACAGCCGGTTTGGTACTGACGGCTGGCAGCCAATAATCGAGATCAACGACTACCTCTCCGAGGAGGCACTGTATGGGCTGTGTCGGCACAGTGATCTCGCAATCGTGAGCCCGCTGGCCGACGGGATGAATCTCGTAGCCATGGAGTACGTCTCGGCGCAGATCGACCACACGGGCGTGCTCGTGTTGAGCGAACACGCTGGAGCCCACGAACTGCTCGGCAGCGCGGCGATCTCCATCGAGCCGACCGACACCGAGACGTTTGCCGACCGCCTGGATCTCGCGGCCTCGATGCCCGACGCCGAGCGTCGCCAGCGCATGGAGGCTCTTCGGTCGACCGCCACCGAAACCGATATTCAGTCCTGGATGGCCTCAGTTTTCGAGGCGACGCTCGCAGCCGCCGACCCTACAGACAGCTCACGAACCGATCTCAAATCATCGTAGCCACTCCCTCTCCCAACCCAATGTCAGACCAACACAGTTCGCCGCAGCCATCACCCGAATCAACCAGCCAGCCACCACTCGTCTGGGCGGCGTTCGACGAACTTCGAGGCCGACTAGCCGAGTCGCCTGGCCTGCTGTTCGGCACCGATTTCGACGGTACGCTCTCGCCGATCGCTGACGATCCCGACACACCCGAGCCAACCGACCCGAATCTGCGGTCGTTACGGACGTTTCGTGACCACCCGCAGGTTCGGCCCGCGGTGATCAGCGGTCGCGGACTGGCTGATCTTCGCGACCGGCTCGGGCTTTCGGCTGTCGACTGTGTCGGCAACCATGGCCTCGAACTCGGTATTGACGGCTCCCGTGAGACGCATCCCGAGGCGGCCAGTGCCGAGCCAGCAGTCGAGACCGTCTGCCACAAGTTGGCGGGCCGACTCGGCGATATCGAGGGGACGCTCATCGAAAACAAGGGCGTCACCGCGACGATTCATTACCGGCAGGCCGACCGCACGTCAGTTGGAGAAATCGAGTCTCGCCTCAGGGAGGCCGTCGCCGAGTACGGCGAGGGCGAACTCGAAATCCACGACGGCAAAGAGAGCTTCGAACTCCGGCCGGCGGCCGACTGGGACAAGGGCAGCGCACTCTCGCAGCTTCGGGAGGCGGTCGACGAGTCCTGGATGTCGTTCTATATCGGCGACGACACGACCGACGAGGCCGCGTTTCGCGCGGTCGGCGACGATGGCATCACGGTCCACGTCGGCGATAACGAACAGACGGCCGCTGCCTACCGCGTCCGAAACTCGACGGAGGCCGAGGTGTTCATTCGCTGGCTGGCGACCGACGGTCTGGCGGTGCTGTCAGCCGACGGGTCACTGGCCTCGACACCGACTGACGAGGACGCGAAAATGTAATCGAAAGCGTTGTCGACGGGTCGCTGTCGTTACCGCCCGGAACCCTTTTTGGAGTACCAGCCATAGCTCAGCGCATATGGGACTAGGCTCGGATATGTATCGCCAGCAGATCCTGGATCATTACAAAAGCCCGCGCAACTACGGGGAGCTCGAGGATCCAGACTTTTCGCACACGGGCGAAAACCCCTCCTGTGGCGATACGATCCAGATGGATGTACAACTCGATGACGACGGCGAGGAGATCGAATACGTCACCTTCACCGGCGACGGCTGTGCGATCTCCCAAGCCTCGGCAAGTATGCTCTCGGAACGACTCGTCGGGATGACCCTTGAGGAACTAGAAGCACTGGAGACTGACGACATCGTCGATATGCTCGGAGTCACCATCTCGCCGATGCGGATTCCGTGTGCCGTGTTAGGCAATCAGGTCGCCAAAGACGGCGCGAAGATCCACCAGGGTGAACTCGATCCCGAAGAGTACGGCGAGACGATCACCGAAGAGTGATTTTCACTCGATTGTAACACCGGCCTTCGCCTCTTTCGGAACTGATTCTCGTTTCAGTTACTCCACTGTAACCGAGCTAGCTGCAAGTATTGACGTGGTCTGTGTCTCGCAAGCTTCGTCCGCAGTGGTCCGAGACGCCATCTATCCACTGAAAAACGGATACGAGCGACTGATTGGCTGTCGCAGACGACCACGGTCGTTGCAGTAGCCGCTTTGTTTTAGCCCTCGGCAGTCGGTGGTCTGGTATGACCATCGAAACAGACCATCGATCAGCTTCGAACGCCGTCGACCAGCCCTCGGTACGGGACACCAGCGGCACCGAACCAGACGAATGGCGGCTTGGCGAGTATGCCCAGATCGTCAGTGAAACCGACGGCTTCCCAAGGTAGCTACAGCCGGTCGGCCAGATCCTCGGCGAAGTAGGTCAGAATGAGATCCGCACCTGCACGTTTGATACTCAACAGGGACTCGTAGGCCGTCGCTTCGAGATCCAGCCACCCCTTTTCAGCGGCCGCGTGCAGCATCGCGTACTCCCCGGAGACGTTGTATGCTGCGACCGGCTGGTCGAACTCCCGGCGCACGTCGCTGACGATGTCCAAGTAGGGGAGCGCGGGTTTGACCATCAACACATCTGCGCCCTCCTGGACATCCAATCTCACTTCCCGCATCGCCTCCCGACGGTTGGCGGGGTCCATCTGGTAATGGCGACGATTACCGAACGCGGGCGCGCCGTCCGCCGCATCGCGGAACGGCCCATAAAAGGAGGACTCGTACTTTGCGGCGTAGCTCATAATCGGGATGTGCTCGAAGCCGGCTTCATCGAGGGCGGTGCGGATCGCCCCGACCATCCCGTCGGTCATACTGGAGGGTGCAACCATATCGGCACCCGCCTCGGCCTGCGAAACCGCGGTTTCGGCCAGCAGCTCGAGAGTTTCGTCGTTTTTGACCGTCAGCGTCGGCTCCTCGTGAGCGTGGGGTTCGACAACGCCACAGTGGCCGTGGTCGGTGTACTCACAGAGACAGACGTCGCCGATAATGTAGGCGTCCGTCTTGTCGCTGATCTCGCGGATGCCCTCCTGGACAACCCCATCGGCGGCGTAGGCTTCGGTGCCGACCTCGTCTTTGCTCTCGGGGATGCCGAAGACGATGACAGCCTCGACGCCAGTCTCGCGGATCTCCGTGACCCGGTCGGCAGCCTCGCTCACCGGGACGCGTTCGTGGCCCGGCATCGACGAGATGGCGAGACGATCATCGATCGTTTCATCGACGAAAACGGGCGCGATGAGGTCCTGTGCGTCGAGACGCGTCTCGGAAACCAACGGTCGAATCCCGTCGGTCCGGAGCCGGCGGGGTCGATCAGTGGGCTCGAATGACATGCTCAGTGGTCACCACGCCGCAGGCAAAGAGATACCGTTCTGGTGGTCGGTTGGAGGGGGTCGATTCAGTCGGTCCGGGTCACATCCAGCTGCTCTTCGAGATCCGCAAGCTCCTCGGAGTCGCTGATGAGTTCCAGCCGCTCGCGGAAGTGGTCGGTACAGAGGCCGACCTTGATTCCACCCTTCTCGGCGGCAAACGTGGCCTCATCCTCGCAGTAATGGCAGCGCATACATCTGCTTGGGGTCCCAGACGGTTTAACTCACCGTTGGCTGCAGTCGCCGCCGGAACCGCTCGAACGCCTCCCTGCCGAGTCCGACCTGGCCCACTTGCTCACCGTGGGCGTCACTGCCACCCGTTCTGAGCAGCTCGTGCGAGTTGCAGACCTCCTCAAGTCGGTCGGTTGGAACGTCTCGGCCGTACGGGTAGACGTACTCGATACCATCGAGTCTGGCGGCGAGTTCGAGTGCCGCCTCGGAGTCTGGATACCGAAACGGGTGGGCAAGGCTGACGACGCCACAGGCCGCCGACAACAGCTCGATACCGCGGTCGACGGGCGTGACCGCCCGTGGCACATAACAGGATCCATCGTTGCCGATCAACTCCGCAAAGGCACGGTCGTAGTCGTAGGGAGCTTCGCTCTCGGCGATTGCGCGGGCGATGTGTGGTCGGCCGATGCCGGGCCGCGGCTCGATGGGGAGCGCAACGTCAAGCCGGGATTCGACGCGGTCGATGATCCGCCCGCCGCGCGTTTGTCGGTCGTCCTGGAGCCGGTCGAGTTCCGTCGTCAACTCCGCGGTCGGTTCGACACCATACCCGAGCAGGTCGACGCGCTGGTCGCCAGCCGCAACGCGGAGTTCGATTCCACGAATGATGCCGACCCCGTCCCGTCCCGTCACTGGGGCCGACAGCTTGGGGTGGATTCTGTCGTGGTCGGTGACAGCAATCCACTCGATGTCTGCCTGCTGAGCCACGTTCGGAAGCTGCTCGACGGTGAGCTGGCCGTCCGAGGCCGTCGTGTGGACGTGGAGATCCGCAACCGGAGCAGTAGTCATACAGTACATTGACTGTCCTCGCTGAAGACTACTCCGACACTCCCTTAATGAATATTAACAGTGGGGATGACTACCCAATCCCTTATGGACAATCATTATAGTTCTTCACTGATAAGGGAGGGTATGCGACTCAACGCAACAAATGACGTGTTCGACGATTCGCAGTACCCAACAACCACGTCAGAAATCATCAGCGAGCACGGCGACGACGAGATCACACTCGAAAACGGCAGCGAAACAGTCGGCGAAATCCTCGGTCGGCTTGGCGAAGAGACGTTTGAGACGCCCGAAGCCGTCAGAGAGTCACTGTTCAGCGGTGTGAGCCACAAAGCCATCGGCCGCCGGTTCTACAGCGACCGCGATCAGTACACGCCGGGCGAACACGGCCCCCAGCAGGTCTCGTTTTAGACGAATGTGATTGCCGGGTTGAGCGAGAGTGGAAGACGTCCTTTCCGGTAGCCCTCGATGCTCCCTGTAGGCCGCACACGAAAAACGACTGCCGGCTTGTGCCGAACGTCGGGCTGTTCGGCGATGATTGTTCGCCAGGCGTCGTCCGGAAACGACGAACAGTCGACGAACAACACGACACCGCCGGCATGGGCGTCGAGCTGGCCGTCAGTCTTGGTTTTGGCCGTCTCCCGAAGTGCCGACAGCGGCGAGTCTGCCGACCGGCGGCTGGGCGGAAGTGGGCGTGTAACCTCAACCAGGACGCCCTGGCCACCATCGGAGTCTGGTGGATCTGCACGGAAATCAATCGAGTGGCCGGTCGTTACCTCGATTTCTGGGGTGATCTCGTAGTCCGCATCCAATAGGAGTTTAGCCGCGTTGAACTCGCCCATCGCAGCAGTCATCCGGGTGAGATCCAGATAGTCGGAGGTGCCGAGCTTGCCCGCCATCTCCGAGCGGTAGGGATCGAGCGCGCCTGTGTGGAGAATCGACTCGTAGTACGCGAGTGCCTCGTCGGCAGTCGTATCCGGAAAGCCAGCGGCGTGGTCAGCGAAGAACTCTCGGGTGGTCTCTCGGCCGTCTTTCGAGAGAAATACCGGCAGGAAGAACCACGAAATATGCGGGTAGGCTTCGAGCCACGGCGACTCCATGTGGAGCTGTGCTAACAGTTCACGTTCGGCCCACCGCCGAACCGGGTACGGCACCTCCATGAAGCCGTACTTGTTGGTTTTCCAGAGAGAACTCGGCGTTTCGGTGTTGCCGAGCCAGTACCCACCGGGGCCGCCGTCGGTGCCGTCCGGTCCCTCATCGCCGTCAGTCCAGCAAAACAGCGCGATATCACCGTTGTCCATCTCGAAGCGGCGAGCCTGATACTGCGGCGGCGGTCGAAACCACGGTGTGTCCATTGCTGCACCGAGATTCGACTCTAAGGGCTGGAGGATCTGTGACTGAACCTGACCCACAGACCAGCGTTCGGGGGCATACCTGAAGCGAAGCGGTCGTGCCACAATATCAATGAGGAAACGGGGGCAATTACGTATTCTGATTGTGGCACAACGGTCGG
>SL_4KL_010_BRINEDRAFT_10002511_pt1 | contig 10367 bp, 8 predicted proteins | sample SodLak_010_BRINE_2_FD_10664 | JGI IMG/M metagenome (IMG submission 10664) | reverse complement strand
AACTCGGGAAACAGTATAACGGAAATAACAGCTTACCTGTATAAACTCCGCAGACTTAGTTTCTTACAGTCTTTTCGCTACAGCCGGTGGATAAGCAAACAGATCATCGAACTTGAAATTCAGATAGGCGAACTGCTCAAATTCGTGTCCAATTTTAAAAATGTTGGACAAATATGGACCAACTCAATCAAAAAAAGCCACCCTGATTGCTCAAGGTGGCTTTTAAGTACGCCCGTAGGTACGTTTATGTTTTCAATGCACTTACCTTAAATTCAGTTTAATGACATTTAGAGTGTATTTTCAACAATCAGTAGAAAGCATAGTAAGCAGGCAAATGAAAAATTTGTTGGACAAAATTTCCAACTCAACTATTTTACTTTTCACCGGTCTATTTTTCGGGAAGCCGACAGTCGGATCAGTATCCGACATGGCAAATTTGATGATGACAGTTTTTTAAGCCCCTTTTTTTAGACAACCTCTTCTTTCCGATTCTGAGTCTGGAACCCAGGATTAAACACAGTTAACATCCTCTTTTAGTAAGATGAATCATCGGGCAGGCTGCCCGATGTACACCCAAACCAAATCTACTCCACCGGCACAATACGGTTTATGGTTCCGTTCGACTCATTGCTGAAGTAGATATATCCATCCGGTGCCATTTCAATGGCACGTATCCGGCCGATTCCATCCACGAATCGCTCTTCATGTACATATTCATCCCCATCAATCACAATCCTGGAAATCAGCTGAAAAGAGAGGGCGCCGTTCAGAATATCTCCGGTCCATTCCGGATATCGATCACCAACTACAAACGCCATACCTGATGGAGCTATCGAAGGCGTCCAGTGCATTACTGGCTGCTCCATTCCGGCCTTGGCAGTATCTGGTGTAATTTCACTACCATCATAATTCACGCCATGTGTTATTTCCGGCCAGCCATAGTTTGCGCCCGGCTTATCGTGCACGTTAATTTCATCACCGCCTCGTGGACCGTGCAGATTTGTCCAAATTACACCGGTTTCGGGATGAACATCCATCCCCTGGATATTGCGAAGTCCGTACGCAAAAATTTCATCCAGCCCCTCTTCTCCAACAAACGGATTGTCGCTCGGCACGCTTCCATCATCATTCAGCCGAAAAAGATTACCGTTGGAGTTCGTAATATCCTGCGCCGAATTCATAGCTCCGCGGTCTCCAATTGAGAAGTAGAGGTATCCATCTCCATCAAAAGAAATTCTGCTGCCATAGTGCTGTCCGGCAGAGCTAAACTCGTTTCCAACATACAGATCTTCCTGATCGGTCAAACTATAGCCATCCAATTTTGCGCGCATAATAGCCGTTGCAGCTCCGCCATCACCCGGCTTGGAGTAACTCAAATAAATCCACCCGTTGTTTTCGTAATCTGGATGAAGTTCAATATCCAGCAGTCCGCCCTGGCCCTGGGCTACCACTTCCGGTGTGCCCGAAATCGGCTCGCTGCGTAATTCTCCATCTTCTACTATTCTAAGAGCTCCATCGCGCTCGGTAATCAACACTTTTCCATCCGGTAAAAATGCCATTCCCCACGGTACTCCAAACCCGGATACAACTGTTTCAACTACAAAATTCAGCTCTTCGGTTTGATGAACGTCGCCACCTGTATCGGGCTCCGGAAAGTACTGTACGGCGGCTTCATCATCATTCCCATTTCTGTCATTATTTCTCTCTGTTACCTGCGTATCCGGTGCATCGGTAGAGCAGGCAATAATTAACACTCCTATTAGAACGGTACATAAATTATGTATTAGTCTCATAGCTTTCTCTCTCATGGTTTACGTTTATTAGATATCTATTTTAAGCAGTTTTTCTATTGCTGCGTTCATCAAACCGAAATTTACTATAATCTGTACTCACCTTCCAGATCGAAAGGGATAGTTTCGCCGTCAGAAAATCCCTCTAAATCAGCGGAAACATCGGCTGTTCCTCTTAGTTTGTAACTAAAGTCTCTCTCACCGGCCATAATATCCAGCAGTGCCGATCCCATTTGTGATGCGTTTAGCCGCACCGGAATTGTTATAGTTCGGCTCTCATTTCCGGAAATCTCTATCAATTCATCAAGCGTTGTATCCAGCCAGTTGCTCCCGTTAACATCCAATACGTAGGAGGCTCCGGTTAACGCAATCCGAAATGCATTCGGATTTGTTACGCGAAATGTAGCTTCAACTTCAGCCCCCGCCAGCGATAATCGCTTAACTTCAAAATCGCCCAATTCGATACGGGGAATTTTCGGGATCGGCAGGTTGCCCGACGCCTGAACCGGCACATTTCGCGTTCCCACAATCGGCATATCGAAGGAAACGTCCGTTGCCATTTGATAGGAGATACTATCCTCCCTCACAAGCGACCCAAACGCTTCGTACACTTCTGAGAAGCGCATCGAAACCGGCACCTGAACCTGTGTTGTCGATTCTTTCCCTACCGTAATCGGCTCCGTCTCCTCCCCTGAGATAAATGACCGATTGTTGATAAAAAACTCGTAGGTATACTTTTCGGCGTTTATATCGCGGCTGTTGGGGTTCGTTACATCAAAATCAAAAAGGAGAGTTACCCCATCAAACGTAATATTTTGAATCGACATTTTTGAGAACTCTACTGACGGCTCCTCCATGGAACCCATCTCTCGCAACGTGCCGCAGCTTGAAAGAACAAATAGTAGAACAAAGAGGGGAAGGATATATTTTTTCATGATGGGTAATTGGTTCAATTGTACCGGTGTTTCAATTCTATTTGGTGACGTTTGTTTCTGTCAAAACCTATTAACTCTAAAATAGCCTTAAATGTTATTATGTAATGAAATTAAAACTAAGAATTTACTTTTACTCACCACTTTTAAACCGCTAAACAGCGGCTAAATCCGTGTTGAAACCGTTTGTTATATGGCTAAAATTTATATTGTGATAATATCTGATGGTTTAGTAGCAAATTCCGGAAAAGAACGAAGAATCTGCTTATCCATCGTTATCAGTTTTATATTTAGATCTTCAGCAAGACTGACGAATTCACAATCGTAAGAAGAACAGTCAGATTTTTCTGCCAGTTTATAAACTTGAATAGAGTTTACATGAAACTCCCGGTCTTTCATTTGGCTCTCTGCTTTTTCTGTTATCTGTAATGCCCCCGGAAGATCAATAAGCCCTTTTCTCAATAAAAGTGTTACTATATTTCTAAATTCACTTTTCCATAGCAGGGGGGCTATCCATTCCGAATCCCACTGAAATAATTGGTCACAAAGTTCTGTGTGATCAGAAGGCAACCAAAAGTGTGCAACGATATTTGTGTCAACAACAATCATGGTCGGCCTTGATCAATTGCACCCTGGATTTCAGTAGCAGACAAGCTTCCTTTTACTTTTTTTCTCATTATTCTTGCCTGTCGAAGTATTTCATCAGAAGAGATACGGTTTGGCTCAACTGTTCGCTCTAAACAAGCAATGATTTCACTATTCATACTGCGGTGTTGGGCTTCTGCCTGCTGCTTCAACTTCTTGTAAATAGAGTCGGGAATATTTTTGACTGTAATGCTTGGCATAATGGTAAGTTTCGTTATGGTGTAATTATGAAACTAATATGGGCGGGGGAATATTGCAATAGTAGAAGGTATATAACATTTATTAACCTATAATTTTAGCAAAATAGACGTTATTTAATATCACTTAATTAGCCATTCTTCCTGTGAACCTCTAAATTCCAACGTCAATAAATTTACCATAATCACGCAAAGAGACTACAGATGTCAGATACTCAAACCTATATTGATTCCAATATTGAAGCCTTTCAGGAACAACTTTTTGATCTGCTCCGGATACCGAGTGTAAGCACGGATTCAAGCCATAAAAAAGATGTTCAAAAAGCTGCAGAATTTTTAGTCGGCCAGCTCGAGGATATCGGGCTTGATAATATCACTCTGCATCAAACAGAAGGACATCCAATTATCACAGCGGAAAAAACTCCGTATGATGATCGTCCGACGGTATTAATTTACGGCCACTACGACGTTCAGCCGCCTGATCCTGAAGATCTGTGGGAGACTCCCCCATTTGAACCAACTATAAAAGATGGCAGAGTTTATGCCCGTGGCGCCAGTGATGACAAAGGCCAATCGTTTACCCATATAAAGTCAGTAGAGTCGTACCTGAAAACCGACACAGAACTTCCTGTAAACATAAAGTTCATCCTCGAGGGAGAGGAAGAGATTGGATCTCCCAACCTGGTACCATTTATCAACGAAAACAAAGAACTGCTCGAGTGTGATATGGTGTTGATTTCCGACACCGCCATGTTCGGGGAAGATCAACCCTCCATTACCTACGGATTGCGTGGACTCGCCTATATGGAAGTGCACGTACAGGGACCAAATCGCGATCTGCACTCCGGAGTTTACGGCGGTGCGGTTGATAACCCTGCCAACGTTTTGGCCGATATTATCTCCAAGCTTAAAGATGAAGATGGAGTAATCCAGGTTGAAGGATTTTACGACGATGTAGAACCGATGACACCCGAAATGCGCGAAGCTTACAAAAAACTTCCGCACGATGATGAAGCTTACAAAAAAGATCTGAACCTAAAAGCTGTCCGTGGTGAAAAAGGCTACAGTACGTTAGAACGAGCATCTGCACGTCCTACACTGGATGTAAACGGCCTTTGGAGTGGTTATCAGGGCGAAGGCGCAAAAACTGTGCTGCCTGCCAAAGCGGGTGCAAAAATAAGTATGCGGCTGGTGCCTGACCAAGAGCCAAAAAAAATTGCCAAGCTTTTCAAAAAGCACGTTGAATCTGTCGCACCGGAATCGGTAGAAGTTACCGTTGAAGAGCACCACGGCGGCCACCCGGTTGTTATCGACCTTGATTTTTATGGGCTGAAAGCTGCCGCGAAAGCATTTGAAGAGATCTACGAGACCGATGTTCTCTTTGCTCGCGAAGGTGGAAGCATTCCGATTGTGGCTGATTTCAAAAAAATCCTTGGGGTGAATTCCATCTTGATGGGCTTTGGATTAACGCGGGATGCCCTGCATTCTCCAAATGAAAGTTTTTCATTGAAAGATTTTCATCGCGGAATTAAAACCTCAGCGAAATTTCTTGAGCTTCTGCCGGATTACGCTGAGTAGCAGGAAATTTGATTACATCTCTTAGAAAAACGAAAGGGCGCCTTTACCAAAAAGGTGCCCTTATTTCTGTACAACCTGTATAAAAACTAACAGCAAGTATTTGTACATCTCTCCCTTGTTTTTATATCTCTCTTGAAATCTCTTGACGAATCGAATTGAGTGTTGCGTAACGAACTTATTATGTTTGACTCAACACCGCATCGTACACTCTCTCCTAATGCTTAAATGAATAATAATCTGTTTTTAGATTATTTCATACATCAAAAAATCGATTGAATACCCGTCCCGAAAACCGACCTTCATTCCTTGATCAATCCACCGATAAACAAAAATAATCAAGAGGATATTCATTAAAAATATTTAACATTACTGATCTCTAAACGTAAAATTTTCAATAGTTTACTTATGAAGATATGCGTAACGCCAAGAAAAAATGCGGGTGATTTTGAATTACTCATCTTTCTCTTTTTTTCGAGCTGCAACATTCAATAAATGAGTCAAAATTAACCCTTATTAAGTGGAGATCTAATTTGTGACCTATAAAAAAAGGCACCCTCCTTTCGAAAGGTGCCTTTCTATTAAAGTTTGAGATGCCTAACTGATGAAAAACATCAAGTTTAGCATTCAATTTTAATCATTATTCTGGCATGTGATTTCACGTAACACTTCAACGTGCACAGCATAGAAATTGTATAAAGGGACGTACACAATCATATCATCACCTGTATAGGTGGAGAATTCATTGATTGCAGGAACTCCTTCAGGGGCATATTCATATCCCTGGATTCTCACCGGATTATCTACTTCGCCAAATCTCCATCCCTCGTTAAATTTGATCTCAATTTTTACTTGGTCCATACCATATGGAGAATATGTTACTGTACCGGCTACTCTTTCATTTGAAGAAACCAGGTCTACTGTATTCTCCTCCCCATTGTAAGCGGTATATCTTGCATTGTTGTTCGGATCAAATGCTTCACCTGCACCCCATGAGGTATCTGTACTTTCGCATACTTCTACCGGAGGCGGAGGAGGGGTTCCGTTACACTCCTGTACTTCATGAACAGAATAGTACCACCATCTAGGAGAATCCCCGGGTGTATTGCCACCCCATGCGGTCTCCTCGCGTACTACAGCTCCGTTATTGTTCAACTTCACCACTTCTGCGTGGGCAGCAATCACAAACGAATCTCCATCTAAATTATTCAACGAAATCTTGTACGTGTAGGAAGTGATGTTATCGTGAGATTCTGAATATTCAAATTGTCCCTGTATAGGAATTCCCGGCCTGTTGGTAGGAACGCCATCCAGTGATGATGACACATTCATATGTGTTTTTTTCAACCGCCAGTCGCCTGTCGTTGCATAAGTTACATACAGGTACTCACCGTCGTTCGACACTGATAATGTACCTGCATCATGATGTTGCCCGGCCCAAAGCGTGGTTACAGTCGCTTCCCCACATATTTCCGCGGGTGCAGAACTTTGTGCTAATGCAGACATTGTTGAACTCTTCATTTGCGCATCTGATATGCTAGATACACTGTCATCACAGGCAGTAAAAGCTACAGCTGCGATTAAAACCATAGCCCATAGTTGGACCTTAAAGATATTACTTTTCATATGTATTCTCTCCAAAATTGATTGTGAATGTTTTTTTATGATGTGATTGTACGTCTCTCTTTCTCAAACACAATCAATAATAGTTCTATTTCAAATACTGTCCAATCTGAAAGTTATATATGTAATATTTACCAAGAAAAGTGAAAATTTAAACTTAATATCCCGAACGAATTATCTTTGAACACAAAACGAGATTTAATAAGCTACAGAGCAGTAGCTGCTCATAGAGTTTGTAAAGCATTTGGCATTTCCCTGAAAATGCGATCTAAACCTGCAAACGGAACTATTTATTCCTCAACCAATCCATTTTCCAGGCCATACTTTTGGCCGTGAGAGACGTTTTCAAGAACATCTTTCGGGTTGTTATCTTCATCAACAACAACAACCGTGGGCTTGTGATCTTTTGCCTCTTCGGGGGTCATTTCGGCGTATGACATCACAATAACGCGGTCATCAACCTGGGTAAGTCGAGCTGCGGCACCATTCATACAGCAAATTCTGCTGCCTCTCTCTCCGGGGATGGTATAGGTTTCAAGGCGTGACCCATTCGTAATATTTACAACCTGCACTTTTTCATAAGGCAGAAGATTAGCCATCTCAAGAAGCTCTTCATCAATGGTTATACTGCCTTCATACATCAAGTCCGCTTCGGTTACGCGCATTTGATGGAGTTTAGATTTAAATATGGAAAGTTTCATGGTTGCCCTGCTTACAATTCAATCAATATGTTATCAATTAGCCGGGTTTTCCCTAAATATGCTGCTCCGGCAATAATATATTCCTCGTTTTTTTTTAACGTTTCTGCAGGCTGCAGCGTTTTTGCAGAAAACAAGTTAAGATAATCAATTTCAAAACCTTTTGCTTCCAATTCGCTTTTTTGATGCTTTAAAAGCAGTTTCGGCTGATCAACCCCTGACATTACCTGCTGTTCAACATATCGGAGAGCTCGATACAAACCCGGCGCGGTTGTCCGCTGTTCATCATCCAGATAGGCATTGCGGCTGCTAAGTGCCAGTCCGTCATTTGCCCGAACAATCGGTGCCGATATAATCTCAACACCGTGGTTAAACTCCTTCACCATCTGCTTAATGATCTGCACCTGCTGAATATCTTTCTGCCCGAATACCGCAACATCCGGGGAAATAATATTGAAGAGTTTATTTACAACCAACAGAATTCCCTCAAAAAAACCGGGACGGCTACCACCACACATATGTTCATTCAGTTGATCAATACCGATTGAGAGATATGTTTTTTCATCGTACATCACCGACCGATCCGGGGAAAAAACGATATCCACCCCTGCCTTTTCACACTCCTCAATATCCGCCTCGAGCTGACGCGGATAACTGTCGTAATCTTCATTTGGGCCAAACTGAGTCGGGTTTACAAAAATCGAGACCACAACCACATCCGACTTCTGTTTTGCCTGCTCAATCAACGAAAGGTGTCCCGCATGCAACGCTCCCATGGTAGCTACAAACCCCACACGCTTTCCGGTTTGCTTATGGAAATCTATTTCGGAGCGTATATCATCAATTGTTTGATGAATGGAAATAGATTTTTCAGAAGCCGTTTTGTTGTCACTCATTTTATGGAATGTGCAGAAAAAATAAGCGGTGCAATTTCACTGCACCGCTTTTAGAATTTAGAACAAATTAATTTATCAGATCGCGCGATTGGGATCGAACCCTTCAAGCAGTTCTTTCACGCGTGTAGTAAATGCTCCACCGTGAGCCCCATCAATAATTCTGTGATCATAACTCATGGAGAGGTACATCATATGGCGGATAGCAATTACATCGCCCTGTTCCGTTTCTCGAACAACCGGCTTCTTCTCAATCACGCCGGTACCGAGAATCGCAACTTGCGGCTGATTAATAATCGGGGTTCCCATCAGATTCCCTACGCTGCCGTAGTTCGTCAATGTAATGGTACCGCCCACCAGATCATCGGGGCTGAGCTCTTTATTGCGCGCCTTGTGTGCAAGATCATTCACGGCCTTGGCAAGTCCGGGCAGGTTTTTATCCTGCGCCTGCTTAATGACGGGCACTATCAAACCACCTTTCCCGCCTTCACCCAGCGCAACGGCCAAGCCAAAGTTAATATCCTTTTTCAGATGGATCTCATCACCATCTATAGAGCTGTTAATTAACGGATATTCACCAATTGCTTTGATGAACGCCTCGATAAAGATCGGAGTATACGTAAGCTTAATGCCGGTCTGTTCTTTAAACTTCTTCTTATTGGCATTTCTCCAGTTAACAATATTGGTTACGTCTACTTCACTGAACGTCGAAACATGTGCCGATGTCTTCTTGGAACGAACCATATGCTCGGCAATCATCTTCCGCATCCGATCCATTTTCACGATCTCCACATTTTCATGCGGACGCTGCACGTTCAATTCACCTGCAGAAATTTTTCCTTTTTCACCGGCAGCTTTTGTTTGTTGCTGCTCTTTCACCTGTGATTTTGGTTTCGCCAATCCACTGCTTGCCGCTGCCGCCGGAGCTTTTACTTTTCCGGCTTTTTTATCATCCACATATCCCAGAATATCATCCTTCGATACGCGGCCGGCTTTACCGCTGCCATCGATCGATTCCAGTTCTTCCTGTGAAATTCCTTCCTCTTTGGCAATAGATCGAACCAGCGGTGAGAAAAATCGTCCATCACTGCCAACACGCTGTGGCTCTGATCCGCCCTGCGCCGGAGCTGACTCTTTTACTTCTGCAGGTTCTTCTTTCTTCGGCGCATCATTGCTGCTCGCAGCTTTCTTCTCCTCTTTTTTAGGAGCAGGAGCCGAGCCGGTCGCTGCCTTTCCTGTGGCAATAATTGCAATCGGCTGACCCACTTCCACGGTTTCATCCGCCTGTACTAAAATTTCAACAAGTGTTCCCGCTTCCGGAGATGGGACTTCAGTATCCACCTTATCCGTGGCGATCTCCAGCAATGTTTCATCAACTTCAACGGTGTCGCCAACTTCCTTGGCCCATTCAATAACGGTACCTTCCATTACGGATTCGCCCATTTGAGGCATCACAACTTCTATGCGCTCACCATCGGCATCTCCACCGGAATCGCCGCCTGTTCCATTGGATGCGGCAACAGGCTCAGCCTCTTCTTCCGGCTGCTCTTCAGGAGCTTCATCCGGCTCCTCGGCTGCTTCCTCTTCGGCACCACCGTCATCAGAACTATCCACTGTGGCATCTTTATCCGTATCAATAATTGCGATAGGCTGACCTACCTCTACGGTTTCATCCGCTTCCACTAAAATTTCAACAAGTACGCCTGCTTCGGGTGATGGAACCTCGGTATCCACTTTGTCCGTGGCGATTTCGAGCAGGGTTTCATCTACCTCAACGGTATCCCCTACACTTTTCGCCCATTCAATAACTGTTCCTTCCATTACCGATTCGCCCATTTGGGGCATCACCACTTCAACCTTTGCCATGGTATTTATTTTCTTTTAAACGTGTTAAGAAACCTTACTTTTTGTCATCGTTAAAGATCAGAATAATCGAAATTAGATCAAAATAGCACTCTTCTCTATTTCTCGTAAAAATTACAGCCGAAAAACCTTCCCCGATTCATTTATCAAC
>SL_4KL_010_BRINEDRAFT_10002505_pt1 | contig 10381 bp, 9 predicted proteins | sample SodLak_010_BRINE_2_FD_10664 | JGI IMG/M metagenome (IMG submission 10664) | reverse complement strand
ATAAGCGATAGCGAAGCGACCGTCGGCATGCAGTGTCCGACCTGTGGGAACGAACTCGACACCGAGCAGGGAATGCGCCAACACCACACTAAAGTCCACGGCGAACCATTACCGAACCGGACTTGCAAGGGCTGTGAGACTGACTTTTACGATCCGAAGGCGCGTCGCAAATACTGCGACGACTGTAACCCAAACGCTGGCGAGCACAACGGCAACTGGAAGGGTGGCAAAGAGACGACGACGTGCAAACTGTGCGAGTCGTCGTTCGAGTACTATCCGTCCAATAAGCCGGGCGTCTACTGTCCCGATTGTGTTGATACCGCCGAAGAGTTCCTTGGCACACCGTACTACGAGTACCACGATATTGAACGGGTAAAACGCGTTTGCGAACTGTGTGGGAGGATTATGACTGTCCTCAAATCCAGAGCCGAACGAGAAACAGTGCGGTTTTGCAGTAATAACTGTCTTCACCTGTGGCTTTCAGATCGCTGGGGTAAAACGGAGAATCAGTATAATGGCCGCTGGCGATCAGTCAGGCGTGCTGCGCTGGAACGCGATGATCACACCTGCCAACGCTGTGGAATAACTCGAGAAGAAATTGGACACGAGCCCGATGTTCATCATATCAAACCGGTCCGAGAGTTTGCCGATCCACAACTCGCACATACTCTGGATAACGTTATTTGTCTCTGTCGGAGTTGCCACCGCTATGCCGAACTCGAGTCACTTGGGTCGGAGTGATTCACCACGGAGACAAACAAAAACTCATAAGCCAGTTAGATCCCAACGGTACCTTGCGCACCTACAATCGGAGTCCCGTGGTGTAGTGGCCAATCATCTGAGCCTTTGGAGCTCAGGACGGCGGTTCGAATCCGCCCGGGACTATCATAATATTTCTTACATTTTAACGCGCACAGTCGCCCGAATCCGGCGACCGCTCGAGTCGCATAGGCTCGCCACAGTCGGGACAGATGTGGTCGTCGTCGACGTCCTCGGCGGTGACTGGGTTGCGGTTCGAACACTCATCACACCAGTAGGCACCGATAATAAACATATTCGCAGGTGTGTACGAGAGTGGGCTGACGGACGCGTGGCTCGGCGGATGGGTATCAAAAATATCCGAGTGGGCTATCCACACCGGTCGGCCAGCACGCCCTCTAGGTCCTCACTGTCGATGACTTTCTCCAGTCGATACACCGATTCGTCGCCGCAGTCGACGATGACGGGTGAGGTTGCGCTGCTGGTGACCTCCTGGCCGAACTCTTCGATGAGACTCTGGGTGACGTCCTCTGAGGCAACGGCAAAGTGCCAGTCGTAGCCTTCATCCTCGGCGTAGTCACGAAGCCGTTCGTCGCCTTCGTTTGGATCGATCGAGAGATCGACGATCGTGGCCGATCCCGACACGGCATCGAACTCCCGATGTTGGGACTGGCAGGCCGCACAGCCGGTCGAGAAGGTATGAAGCAAAACCGGGTTGTCACTCGAGGCAGGCGTAATCGATTCGCCAGTGGCATCCTCGAGTGTCGTGGTTCGCCAGGGGGCCTCCGGATCGACCGACACTGGTTCGGGCTCGAGGTCGTCCTCGTCGTTGTCACTCGAGTCCGCCGAGTCGAGACAGCCGGCAAGCGTCCCGAGGGCGAGAGTTCCCAGGAGCTGTCGTCGCCCGAATCGGTCGCGTGTACTCATTGGGGGAGAGTTGTTCTCTACGGTAAGGAACGTTCTGGTCTATCTTTCGAGGTGCTTTCTGTGGGTCGGAACGTGGCCGAACAATGAAATAGCGGGCGCGCCCACTGTCGGACAACGGAGAGCCCACATGACGAGCCACTACGATCACGCGCAGGTGCAGGAATTCTGGCAGTACATCTGGGAACGCGACGGGGTGTACGAACTCGAGGATGCGGCGGATCCGACCTACGTGTTAGGGATGTTTCCCTATACCTCGGGGACGTTGCATATGGGTCACGTTCGGAACTATGCGATTACGGATGCCTACGCCCGGTATCGACGCATGCAGGGTGACGACGTCCTCCATCCGATGGGGTGGGATGCGTTCGGGCTCCCCGCCGAGAACGCAGCCTACGAGCGGGCGAGCGATCCCGAATCGTGGACCAAAGCCTGCATTCGGCGGATGCGCGAGGACCTCGAGACGATGGGCTTTGGCTATGACTGGTCCAGAGAGATCACCACCTGCGAACCGGAGTACTACCGGTGGAATCAGTGGCTGTTCAAACGGCTCTATGAGGCTGGGCTCGTCGAGTACGAGGCGGCAGCGGTCAACTGGTGTCCCGACTGTGAGACGGTACTTGCAGAAGCACAGGTCGACGAGACCGAGGAGGGACGGGTCTGCTGGCGGTGTGAGACACCCGTTGGCCGTCGGGAGCTCGATCAGTGGTTCGTTTCGATCACCGACTACGCCGAGGAACTCGACGCGGGCCTCGATGACCTCGAGGGATGGCCAGAGGGCGTTCGCGAAATCCAGCGCAACTGGATTGGCCGCCAGGAAGGTGTGCGGATCACGTTCGACGTGGCCGACCTCGAGGAGTCAGTAGATGTCTTCAGCACCCGGCCGGAGACGATCTACGGGGCGAGTTACGTTGCCCTCTCGCCGGGTCACGACCTTGCCCGGACGCTTGCCGACCGCGACGATGACGTTCGCGAATACGTCGAGACGGTCCGCGAACAACACCCCGAGGCGGTGGGCACCTCCGGAATCGAAACCGACGTGATGGCGACCCATCCGCTAACTGGTGAGCGACTGCCGGTGTACGTCGCCGGCTACGTCCTCTCGGACGTGGGGACGGGCGCGGTGATGGGCGTACCAGGACACAACGAGCGCGATCACGCGTTTGCTCGCGAGCACGAACTGCCGATTGTGGGAGTGATCGAGCCCGACGAGTCGGCTGCGGTCGACCTCGAGGTGGCCGCATATACAGGCGAGGGTCGGCTGGTCAAAAGCGGCGAGTACGACGGTATAGACAGCGAGAGGGTCCGCGAGCAAATCGTCGACGACGTCGACGTGATCACCGAAGCCGTCACCTACCGGCTCCGTGATTGGTTGATCTCCAGACAGCGCTACTGGGGGACGCCGATCCCGGTCGTCCACTGTGATTCGTGTGGACACGTCCTCGTTCCCGACGAAGACCTGCCCGTCGAACTGCCGGAGTTCGTTCGGACGACGGGGAACCCGCTCGAGGAACACGAGTCGTTCAAACACACCGAGTGTCCGGAGTGTGGTGGGCCGGCCCGACGGGAGACCGATACGATGGATACGTTCGTCGACTCCTCGTGGTACTTTCTGCGATTTCTCTCGCCGGATCTCGAGGACGGGCCCTTTGATAGCGAGCGAGTAGCGGAGTGGCTCCCGATAGACGTCTACGTCGGTGGCGACGAACACGCCGTCTTGCACCTGCTGTATATCCGGTTTATGATGCGGGCACTGTCGGATCTCGGCTTGCTCGAGTGTCGAGAGCCGGTCGAACGCCTCATCAGTCAGGGGACGGTGCTTTACGATGGCGAGAAGATGTCGGCTTCGAAAGGCAACGTCGTCGGCCCACTCGAGTACGGTGCGGAGACGACCCGGCTGTTCGTTCTCTCGGCAGCCCATCCGGAACAGGACTTCGAGTGGACGGCGAACAACGTCCGGGGAGCCTACGACCTCCAGCAGACGCTCTATCGGATGGTGACGGCGTTCGTCGACGAGGGGGTTGGACGAGTCGAGCGACGGCCCCACGACGAGTATATCGACCGGGAGATCGATCGGACGATCGCTGCCGTCACCGACGAGTACGAACGGTTCCGATTCCACCGGGTAGCTACCGAAATTCGGGAACTGGCGCGGCTTTTGGGCCGCTATCGGGCCTACGACCAGCCACACGAAAAGAGCTATCGCCGGGGGCTGTTGACGCTTGCAGCGTTGATTTCGCCGATGGCCCCACATCTGGCCGAAGAGCTATGGAACAAGCTCCGCGGAGAGGGATTGGTCGTCGAAGCCGACTGGCCCGAACCCGAAACAGCTGTCGTCGATTACGCCGCACAGCGACGGTTCGTCGAGACCGCCCTCGAGGACGTTCGGGATATCGTCGACGTTGCGGCGATCGACGAACCCGAACGCATCGAACTGGTCGTTGCACCTGACTGGAAGTATCGGGTCGTCTCCATGCTCGACGAATCGGAGGAGGCGGTCGACAGCGGCGAGGTCGTCGATGCAGTCTATACGACCGATGCGGGGCCCGACCGGGGAACGATCGGTGCGTTCGTCAGCGAGAGACTCGAGCACGCTGGGCGACACGACCGGGCCCAACCGTTCGACGGCGAGACCGAACGGCGGTTGTTAGAGCGCGCAGCCTGGCTTTTGGTCGATGAGTTCGAGACGGACGTTGCTGTTCGACAGGCAAGCGCTAGTGAAACTGGACGAGCACGACCGGGCAAGCCGGCGATCCGTATCGACTGACCACTCGGTGTGATCTCACACCGGCCGTTCGGCTGCTGTCTGTTGATAAAAATATGTTAGTATTAGCATTTATCAGTCAGATAACGAACTCGAGTGGGAGTAAAACCGAGCGCTAACGGGTATCTGTTGGCGACTTTGATACCGAAGGCCTCTCTGGTACATATATCAACGCATGAGAGTATATGGATAGTTTTATTCGACCGGGTCCGTAATCNTNGCTATCATGGCGGCTGGTGACAGTGATTGGGGGAGGACCACGAACGTACCGAGTCAGGCNGTTGTCGAAGCGCTCGCGGATGCTGAGGGGGTCTCACCAGCGGAGTTGTCTCCGCCGGAGTATGAGCCCTTGCATACGGTGATCGATGTGGAAGCGCTCGATTCGCTCTTCGAATCTCGGGTCGACGGCCGACCCAGATCGGACGGCTCCGTCTCGTTTCAATACTGCGGCTATACCGTCCGTGTCGACGCCGAGGGAGAGGTCACACTCGAGGAAGTGGCGACGGATCCCGAAGCGACCGAAAGCCAATAGGGCGTCGATTGTCGACCGCTGGGACAGGGGCTGAACAAGAAGACAAATGTCGGCGCTCTCCTAACGGCCGATAATGGCAACCGCGAACGCGAGACGGCAGTTACGTCGACGGCCGATAGGTGCAACGGTATTTTTGACGGTCGTTGGATACGGCCTCGTCATCGGCACGTTCGTCCTTGATCTCCCAATTTATCCGGAGCTTACGAACACACAGGTCAACTGGCTCACGCACGCCATCGCGGTCATCAACGCGGTGACGACGGTGTTGATCGGTGCCGGCTGGTACTGGATCCGCTCCGGCCAGGTGAAAAAACATCGGGCTGCGATGATCGGGGCGTTCATTTCGATCCTGCTGTTTCTCGTCGTCTATCTCCTCCGGGTCGGCGGCGGCGGTGAGAAACTCTTCGTCGGCCCCGAACTGATTACGATGGTCTATCGGGCCATGCTCGCGATCCACATCATCCTCTCGATCGTCGCCGTTCCCGTCGTCCTCTATGTCCTGATCCTCGGGCTTACGCATACGCCGGCCGAACTCGAGCGAACGGCCCACGCACGCATCGGGCAGATTGCGGCGGCAAGCTGGATTCTGAGTCTCGTCCTTGGGCTCGTCACCCACGTGATGCTCAATCAGATCTACAGCTACGAGTTCGCACTGCTTGCCCCGGTCGTCCTCGGTGGATGAACGTGGTTCGACAACCCACAATACTCAGCGTTCGTAGCTAATCGGCAACGCCTCGACACCGTAAATAAACGAGCTTCGCGTCGGCTCGAGGTCGGTCTCGACGAGTTCGAGACGCGAGGTTCGATCGAGCAGTTCCTCGAACGCGACCCTCGCCTCGAGTCGGGCCAGCGGCGCACCGAGACAGTAGTGGGTGCCGTGGCCGAAGGCGACGTGGCCGGTCGGTTTGCGACCGGGAACGAAGGTATCGCCGTCGTCGAACTGGCGGTCGTCGCGGTTGGCCGACCCCAGCCAGGCGATAAGTCGCTCGCCTGCGGCGATTTCCTCGCCGCCGACGGTGACGTCCTCGGTCGCAATACGGCCCATCGCCTGTACCGGCGAGCGATACCGGAGCACCTCCTCGAGTGTCGGTCCCAACGCTACCTCGTCGTCCCGGAGTGAGTCGAAAAGCGGCGATTCGACGTCAGCCCCAAAACAGCGCATGGCGTTCGAAATGAAATTCGTCGTCGTGATGTTGCCGGCGATGAGCAACAGGATACAGGTGCCGAGTGCCTCCTGTTCGGACAGTCGAGTGCCGTCCTCGAGTTCGCCCGTTGCAATCTGGGTCAGCAGATCGTCCTTTGGGGACTGGCGTCGAGCCTCGAGGGCCTCGAGAAAGTACGTCGCCATCTCCATCTGGGCGTCTTGCTGGCGCGTTTGATACTCGGGGTCGACGTCGCTTGCACTCGTCGAGGCGACCAGCGTATCCGACCAGCGTTTGAACTGATCGCGGTCGTCTGCGGGAACGCCGAGCAGTTCTGCGATGACGATCACGGGCAAGGGGTAGGCAAACGCCTCGACCAGATCGAACTTGTCGCCGGAGTCTCCGAGCGCTTTCTCGAGTAATTCGCCTGCGATATCCCGAATGCGGGGCTCGAGTTCTCGGATCGCTCGAGGTTGAAAGGCGTCTTCGACGACGCTCCGGAGCGCGTCGTGACGCGGTGGATCCTGAAAGAGCATCGTCTCGAAGATGAGCGTCTCCTCGGGTCGGTCGGGTTCGACGTAGGCGTCTGCCTGGCGTGGATCGACCGTGATCGACTCGTCGTCATCGAGCAATCGCTTGACGTCGTCGTAGCGAAAGACGTCCCACGTCTGCCGGTCGGGGTCGTACCTGACCGGTTGCTCGGTGCGCATCTTCCGGTACCACGAAAACGGCTCGAGCCAGGCCGATTGGCTCTCGAGTTCGTCCGGAAACGCCTGCAATCCCTGGGGGTCTGCGCTGCTCATGTCGGCTACTCCCACGATCACACCCAAAAGCGCTGGGGGGTGTTGCTCGGTTCGACAATCGTCGCCGGCGGAGGCTTATTTTACTGGCACTCGAGACGGACAGTATGAAGATTCGCGGCTCGCTTTCGGAGTCGGCCATCACGACCTTCCTCGAGGAACAGACGATCCCGATTCGGCTGGGGTGTCAGACGCCGGCCGGTCACCTCTGGATGCTCTCGCTTTGGTATCGCGTTCGCACCGACGAGGACCGGCTCTGCCTCGAGTGTGCAACGGGTGCCGAGGCCGACGTCGTCAGCTACCTGACCGAGCATCCGGACGTCGCCTTCGAGGTCTCGACCAACCAGCCGCCGTATGCCGGCGTCCGCGGTCGCGGAACCGCGACGGTCGATCCCGACCCCGAAAAAGAGACCCTCACGGCGTTGCTCGAGCGATATCTGGGTGGAACCGACTCCGGGCTGGCACGGAATTTGCTGTCGGACGACCGCGAGGAAGTGACGATCACCATCGAACCGGCGGTGGTCTACGGCTGGGATTATGCCGACCGAATGCGCGACACAACGGACGACTCGGGGTAAGAGTCAGTCGGTTTGGGGGATCGACCGAGCGCCGAGGGCAAAGGTGACGACCGCAATCGCTGTCAGAATAGCGAGGTTCGCAACTGCGGGGTCGACGCCGGCGACCGCCTGTGTCTCTGCTGGGGGATAGCTCACCGCGCGTACCCCTCGAGCGAAGTACGTAAGCGGCGAGAGGTCGACGAACGGGCCGAACCAGCCGGGCAGTTGTTCTACGGTGATAAATGTCTCTGAAAGAAAGAGCAACGGGAGGGCAATGGCGTTGCTGGCGGCGATTGCACCGTCTTGAGAGCCGGTGTAGCTGCCTAACATCGCGCCGATGCCACAGAAACAGACGACACCGACTAAGACGTAGGGGATCAAAAACGGTGAGAAGACGATGTCGGCTCCGGTGAGTAAAACCACGAGCCCCAAGATGAGCACGCTTGCCAGCCCGATGATAACGGCGTTGACCACCGTCTGGGCGAGGACCCACTCACCGCGAGACAGCGGCGTCGTTGCTAACTTCTCGAAGCGATTGCCCTCGCGGTGGCGGGCGACCTCGCTGCCCATCCGCGACAGCGGCGTAAAGAGGACGACGACCGCGAGATAGCCGGGGACATAAAACGCCGCAGATTCGGCAAAGAGTCCGCCATCACCGGGGTCCGTCCGCACGAGTGCCCCAAAGATAACGATCAAAATTACGGGGAAAAAGAACGTAAAGAAGACCGCCGTCCGCCGACGGACGAACGATCGCCAGCCCGCACCCGTCTCCGCCCGGACACGCCCCAGTCGGCTCATCGGGTCTCACCCGCTCGAGCGTGGGTTTGCTCGCCTTGATCGGCCACGGCGGCCTCGAGTCGGTCGGTTCGCTCGCGTTCTGTTCGATCGGCCAGCGCGAGATAGACGTCCTCTAAGTCGGGTTCGGTCCACGAAAGGCCCGTATACTCAACGTTTCGATCGTCGAGATAGTCGACGACAGTGCCAATCTCGGCGGGCGTGATCTCCCGGACGACGATCGCCTCGCCGCTTGCGACGCCCGAGCGACCTCGCTTGGCCCGGCAAACGGGGTATTCGAGGTCGCCGAAGGCCTCAGGGTTGGCGTCGGTTCGGATCGTCAGTCGACTCGAGCCGCCGTGTTCGGCGACGAGATCCCCGGGAGTGCCCTGGGCGACGATTTCGCCGTCGGCGAGCAGGCCAACGCGATCGGCGAGGCGTTCGGCTTCGGCCATATCGTGTGTGGTAAGCAGGACGGTTGTCCCCGAAGCTGCCAGTTCCTCGATCAGCCGCCAGACGGTTCGGCGACCGGCAGGGTCGATCCCAGTGGTTGGCTCGTCTAAGACGAGTACGTCGGGGTCGTTGACAAGCGTCGAGCCAACACAGACCCGTCGCTTTTGACCCCCAGAGAGGTTTTCATACCAGGTATCACCCGTATCGACGAGTCCGACGTCGGCGAGGACGGCTTCGGGATCTCGGGCGTCGTCGTACAGCCCTGCATAGTAGGTGAGCAGTTCTCGAGCGGAGAGTCGATCCGGCGGCGAGAACGCCTGTGGGAGAACGCCGAGTCGACCTCGCTCGACTTCGGTCGCCGGTGTCCCAAGGACGTGTGCCGTTCCCGCGTCGGGAACGGTCGTCCCCGTGAGCGCGCGAACGAGCGTCGTCTTTCCGGCTCCGTTCGGGCCGATCAGCGCAAACACTTCGCCCCGCTCGACCGAGAGGCTCGCCCCCGACAGGGCAACCGTCTCGCCGTAGGCTTTCTCGAGTCCCGTTGCGTCGACGACGGCTTCCATGCCCGCCGCTATCCACCGGTCGTGGGTAAGGGGTTCGGTTCACGGTTCGGGTTCGACACGTATACCATCCAGTCAGTGTCAACTGTGGTGCGCTCGCAGGCAAAACCGTTAGGCGTCGACTCACGGTACCTCGTCGGGAATGACCCAATTCGGCTACACCCTCTCGAGTGAGGAACACGGACCGAATCGATTGGTCGAAATCGCCGTCCGGGCGGAGAAAGCGGGCTTTGACTTTCTCTCGATTTCCGATCACTTCCATCCCTGGGTGTCGGCCCAGGGCGAGTCACCCTTTGTGTGGTCGACACTGGGCGCGATCGCTGAAGCGACCGACGAGATCAAAGTCGGGGTGGGTGTCACGTGCCCGACGATCCGCATCCATCCGGTAAACGTCGCCCACGCAGTTGCCACCGTCGACGAGATGTTCGGCGATCGGTTTTTCTTCGGCGTCGGCACTGGCGAGAACCTAAACGAACACGTCACCGGCGCGCGCTGGCCCGAACACAACGTTCGCCTCGAGATGCTGGATGAAGCGATGGAGGTCATGCGCACGCTGTGGACCGGCGAGACGACGAGCCATCACGGCAACCACTACACCGTCGAGAACGCCCGCCTCTATACGGTTTCTGACGACCAGCCGACGGTCATCGGCAGCGCCTTCGGGCCACAGACTGCCGAGTGGGTCGCCGAGCGTACCGACGGCCTCTGGTGTTCCGGTCTCAAAAACGGGCCCGTCGACGCCTATCACGAGGCTGGCGGCGAGGGACCGACCTACACCCAACTGCACGGCTGTTATGCCGAAACCGAAGAAAAAGCGATCGAAACGGTCTCCGAACAGTGGCCAAACGGCGCGATTCCCGGCGAACTCGGCCAGGAACTGCCGACGCCTGCCCACTTCAAACAGGCCGCACAGCTAGTCGATCCAGCGGATATCGCCGAATCGGGAACGCTCACCGATCCCGACCTCCAGGCCCACATCGACAGTTTCCAGCAGGCAATGGATATGGGCTACGACCACGTCTACAGAGATACAGCGAGAGTGCCTCGGGGCTTGACCCCGAGGGTGAATCGCGTAAGCTTTATTGCTAGTTCCGCCGTATTGACGAGTACAGTTGCGAC
>SL_4KL_010_BRINEDRAFT_10002504_pt1 | contig 10381 bp, 10 predicted proteins | sample SodLak_010_BRINE_2_FD_10664 | JGI IMG/M metagenome (IMG submission 10664) | reverse complement strand
GGAGGTCGAGGGGAATTAAATTCGCCTGCGTCCATCCGTCCGTTTCTGGACAGCATGGACAAAACGGTGAAGCCTCGGGGCTTGTCCCCGAGGTACTTCACGAGGTCAATACTAGGGATTAGACGTGCAGACCAGAATGGGTAAAAGGGACAATCACTGAGTATAAGATATGAACAGACGGCTGTTTTTGAGTACACTCGGTGCGGGTGCTGTTGGCTCGCTTGCAGGGTGTACTGATCCGCTCTCCGTACTCGGTGAGACTACCTACGGCCGAGAGCCACCGCTCGTTTCCGATCGGCCGGATGCCATCTACTACCCAACGCATACCGAAGGAATGAACATGTCTGGGATGGGCATGGCAGATAACGGCCTCCATGTGCATCTGATGTACACGTTTCCGCACCGGTTCTGGCGAATCTTCTCCGCAGACGACGGTGGGTACGAGGCTCGAAAATTCGATGTTGGTCGAGATGACGCTGTCCATCTCATGGTAGGTGTGTGGGACCACGAGACGGAACTCCCAATCCCTGTTTCAGGTGTAAACATTGGGATCACTGGTGGCAATGACGTAAACGAACGTGAAACCGTCTATCCAATGCTCTCTCAACGGATGGGATTCCACTACGGGGATAACTACCACCTTGACGGTGATGGTGAGTACACCGCGGAGGTCACAGTTGAGGGTATCGTTGGCGAGGCCTACGGTGATTTCGAAGGTCGATTTGACCAAGCACAGACGGTTTCGATCGATTTCGAATACGACGAGGCCGAACGAAACGACCTCCCATTCGAAGAGTACCCTGATCGACAGGGAGAACAAGCCGCTGTTGAGCCGATGCATATGGATCATATGCCGCTTGGGTTCGCAGAGTCGCTTCCTGGAGAGTCACTAGGAGAAGGAAGAGAGGACGATATTCGGTACAAGGCTGCGGTCGTCGATGCCGATCGCTTTGGGAGCGATCCGTACCTCGCTGTGACTGCAGAGACACGATACAACGAACTACTCATTCCACAGTTAGGATTGGATGCAACAGTTACAACAGATGGGAACGACGAAACAGTTCCATTGTCACCGGCGATCGATCCCGAACTTGGCTTTCACTATGGAACACCAGTCGCCGAGCTAACGGCTGATTCGGAGGTTGCAGTGACCGTTACGACACCAGCACAGATTGCCCGCCACGAGGGGTATGAAACTGCATTCTTTGACACACCGACAGTGTCACTATCGTAGCTAGCAAGGCGGATAGCCTTTCAGGCAGTATCATCAATAAGTAGCTATGGAGAGTGGCTCACGCACCGATCGACGCCGACTTGCAGTTGTCGTGTGGGCGGTGCTTGTGTCACAGGTCCTGTTTTATCCTGGATTGGATGCATTAGTTGTCGCGTTGGGTGCACCACGTGGAATAAGCGCCGGAATGTGGTTTTTGGTTGCGGAGTTTGCAGCGTTTGTCTCGTTTGCAGCCGTCTGGGGTGCGGCGAGTGATTCACTCGGTCGCCGAACTCCACTTGTCGTCTTTGGCGCATTTGGCGGGGCTGCAAGCTATCTTTTGCTTGCAGTGGTGCCCACTCTTGGACTCGGTTTTGAGGCCGTTCTCGTTGTCCGTGTCGTCGGTGGCGCACTTACGATCGGGGCGTTCTCGCTTGGGATTACAATGTTGATGGACCTTTCAGGCGGGCATGGCCGAAATATGGGTGCTGCCGGAATTGCGATCGGCCTTGGCGCTGCCGTTGGCTCGGTCACTGGCGGTCAGCTTGCAGCGATTGACCCATTTGCACCGGTGTATGCAGGTGCTGTCGTGCTTGCTGGCGCTGGATTGGTCGCTGCGACAGTACCCGATCGAGCAGCCGGTGGCGGCGTCGCACTACGTGCGGTTATTGGAACGCTTCGCGATCGGCCAGCACTTCGGGTTCCATACGCGTTTGGCTTTATTGATCGGCTCACAGCGGGCTTCTTCTCGCTTGTTGGGGTGTACTACTTCGGAGATGTGTTTGGGCTTGATGCTGCAGGAATCGGAATCGCGCTTGCGATGTTCTTCCTCCCGTTTGCACTGTTACAGTATCCGCTTGGAACGCTCTCGGATCGGATTGGCCGGTTTGTGCCAGTCATCATCGGCTCCGTCTGTTATGGAGTAGCAATCATTGCAGTCGGGGTGGCTCCGGTTGTCGAGTTGGCGATGGGCCTTATGATTCTTGTCGGCGTCTGTGGGGCGCTTGTTGCGCCGGCAACAATGGCGCTTGTAACCGATATTGTCCCCGCAGCAGAGCGCGGTGTCGCAATGGGTGGATTCAATGTGTTCGGCAGCCTTGGCTTTCTCTCTGGCTTCTTGATTGGCGGTCTCGTTGCAGAGACATACGGCTATCTCGCCGCGTTTCTGGTTGTTGGCGGGCTCGAAATCCTGATTGCGATCGGCGCGCTTCGAGCCGTTAGACAGCTCACAGTAGCGGATACCACGCCGAAGAACACACCTGCAGACTAAGCTATCGGTTCATGTCCAACTCGTACTCCCGATCGTAGGTGGCTGGACCCGCATCCGCTGCGGTTGGTTCTGTCGCGTGCTCACGATCGACAGTCACATCGGGTAGACACTGCTGGCAGTACTCGTTGTATCCGTGCCGAAGGTTGAGCGGAACCCCACAGACCACAACATCACGCCTGTATGTTCGCTTTGTTCCTGTCCCAACTGGGCCATCACAAATTGCACACGATCCTGCGGCTTCACCAGGGAGTAGCGCGGTCTCAGAAACATTGGTTGTGATTCCGGTCTGCGTTGAACGGTATGGCGATCGGCGACCGCGACGAAATGCACTGACTGCAAGCAACCCGAACACCACTTGTCCACCAACAAGAAGCACTGGAAGCGCAAACGCAACAACAAGCGCATCACCGCCCATTGCAAGCGATTGGAGATCAACCTCGCTGAACACTCGAAGCGCCGCGCCAACAAGAAGTGTCGTTGTGACAATAACGAGGCAGGCCTCAATGATGCTTCGCGTGTTCGTAATAGATCGTCTTCGCGGTTTTCGAGAGGGAGTCGCCATGGGGTGGATGGAGTGGGTCGTTAGTGAATCTGCTCTGTTTTCATCCGATCGGCAAATTTTTCTCGGACTTTATCAAGTTTCGGTGGGATGTGGAACGAGCAGTATGCCTGATCGGGATTCTTTTCGTAGTAGTCCTGGTGATGTGCTTCGGCCTCGTAGAAGGTCTCAATCGGCTCAACCTCTGTGACAACCTCATCTGTATATGCGTCTGAGCTGTTGAGTTCTTCAATAAATGCGATTGCCTGCTCATATTGGGACTCCGTATGTGTGTAAATCGCCGATCGGTACTGTGAGCCAACGTCCGGCCCTTGCCGGTTGAGCTGTGTTGGATCGTGCACAGTAAAGAAGATTTCAAGGAGATCAACGTAGTCACGAACGGTTGGGTCATACGTGACCTGGATAACTTCGGCGTGTCCCGTATTCCCGGAACAGACCTGTTTGTACGTAGGGTTTTCAACATGCCCACCGGCGTATCCTGACGTAACCTCGGTTACACCGTCGATCTCTTTAAATGGGGCTTCGATACACCAGAAGCAGCCGCCGCCGAACGTTGCGGTCTCTGTCGACATACATAGCTGTACGGTGTGGATTCATAAGAACCTGCGGAGGGATCGAAATTAGTGGGTGTAGCCCGCAATCGCATCGACGACCGTCTCGTCATCAACAACAAGATTGTACGACTCTTCATCGTCATTCCACAGGACGAGTACATTCTCAAACTCAAGAACCGATCCATACGGTGCAGCAGCCAACTCGCCATTGAGTGCGGTTCGTCGTGTAAGGACCGCGTAGTGGTCAATCGTCTCACTTCCGTCTCCAATTTTAAATAGTGGGTTGGCGTCTGCATCCGAACTCAGATTATGACTGAGTTTCACAGCAAGCAGATTGATTCGTTCAGTGACGTGATTCTCCATCTGTGCCATCTTTGCATATCGGCTTGCCGTTGATTTGAAGGGGAATCGAAGCTCCCCGTCCAACCGAATAATGCTGTAAGCGAACTGCACATCAACATTGATGTATGCGTCCGGGTCCGGCAGTTCGATCGGTGTTTCATCCGACGTTGCGCCATCTGCCAGCCGTTGTTGGAATGGAGGAACCTCAAGGTCATCTCGAACATCGAACGACCAACCACGATCGCTTGGTGCGTGCCCATCCCACAACCGGAGCGTTGGTGCGTAGATGTTCAACGCGCCGTCCGGTGGGGCAACCGTTCGCTCAACATCACGAAGCCCAATTGCAGTGTTTTGATCCGCAGGCTCAATCGCAACGATTGAGCCATCCGGTTCGAGCCATGCCGTTGCGTCTGACACCACATCCGCTGGGGCGTCTAATTCGCTCAGTACATTTCCAAAGAGAATCAGATCAAATGTCTCCCCGTCCGCAGGAGTATAGGACTCAATCGTCGTCTCGTGGATCGTCGTGTGGAAGTTCGGACCGGTTTCCTCAAGCATCCGCGAGAGGATGTCCGTCGATGCGCTTGGCTCGATCGCATGATACTCCACGAGCGCATCAGCAGGGAGAAAGTCGGACAGCCCAAGCGCAGGCCCACCGGAGCCTGCGCCAACATCGAGTACTCGGAGTTGTCTATCGAGCAATCCACGTTCGGCAAGCGTCTCAAGCACATAGCCCACAACGGCATAGTAGTCCGGGAGATGATAGATCGCATAGCCAAGCGCAGCAACCTGATCGTACTCAACAGCATTCCCGTAGAAGTAGTCGGCTTTGAGCCGTCGGATCGCTTCACGGAGCCGGTCACCACTCTCTCCAACGTGCCAGTTGGCACCGTACTCGCCAACAAGCAGATCCTCAAGCGCAAAACAGTACGAGTCCGGGACTGCCGTAGGATTCCAGTTTGGGGCGTCCACTGGTTCCTCCGGAACTGGGACAAACGTGCCATCTTCCTTCTCGATCAGCCCCAAATCAAACGCCTCCTCACGAAGCGTCTGTTTGACGACCGCAGGATGTGGGTAGTCTTCAATATACTCTGCGATTTCTTCAGGATCGATCGGCCGCACCTGTCGGAGATACTTTGCGTTTGATCGGACTGCCTCTCGGTCAATCATTGCAATGGCCTCATTACGTCATTAGTCATGTCGGGTTCGAGTCTCCGTATCCGTACCTGCCTTTCGGTATAGCTCCGTGAACGCCGCTCGATCGGCGTCCGAAATTGCCTGGGCGGTCGCTGCAACACGATCTGCGCCATCGAAGGCGTCCTGAATCTCTGCATACACGTCCGGTGAGCCTTCAGTTACGGTGCTGACGAGATCATCGAGCCGTGCTGAAACCGGCGTTGCAAACTCCGGTCGAACATCCTCTGCTGCGAGTGCATACGCTAAAATTGCGGTATGGGCCGCGGACTGGACGGTTTCCATTGCTCGATCGTGCTCCTCGGCTGTCGTCGAAAAAACCGTGTTGCCAGCGGTTTTAAGATCCGACTCAATCGCCTCAAGAATCGGCCCGCTGTCTGCTGTGACCGCCGCGATGTTACCGGGAATTCGAGGCGGTGCAAACAGTGGGTGGTAGCTTGCCCGTTCAATCGATGGGGCGTGTGTTTCCATCGCCGAAAGTGGCGCACCCATCACGCCAGAAATATCAAAGATTGCTCCGGTTGCATTCTCCGCGTACTGTTCGATCGCGGGGACAACAGCCGACATCGGAACGGAAAGACAGACTGCGTCAAACTGTTCGTCGGTGTCAGTCTCAACCGTACGGCATGTCGGTCGGCCAGCAGCCGCGTCCACAGCAACCGCAGAATCAAGATCAGCAAACGCAACTGAGGCGTCGACGGTGTCGGCCAGCCACCGACCCATCTCACCGGCACCAACGACAAGAAGTTCCATACTCGGACGTACGGGCGACTGCTCAAAAGTAGTTCGATGGACTCACCTACCGCTGTTTATTCGACAACATCAAATCGGACGTTTTCGTTTGGGATCGTCTCTCCATCATGCCCAAGTAACGTCTCAAAGTGCAACGAGATCGATTCAACAGGAACAGCCTCCTCAAACGTCAGCGAAAACAGGGGCTTGCTCCCATCAACCGATCGGGCTTCACCAGTCATATCAACTGCTCGTGCACGAACAAATGCAGCACCCTCACCGCCCTCTGCAATCTCAAAAAACCGTGTCAGAACGCTTGGTTCAACCTGTTCGATCGCTCCATCAGTACACGAAACACGGGCAGTGTACTTTTGTACACCCTCCGGCGCAGTAACAACGACAGCAACAGTGGTTGCTGTCCGATCCTCTGTACTCATACCTACTGTTTTTGCGGCGATCGAAGAGTGTCTTTCGACGTCTCTCAGAGATTCAATTTGAAAAGTCGGTTCAAGATGATCCCAACAAATGCAACCGCGAGTATTGCTGCGATCGATCCGAACGCAACGATCCAGCCAAACCATTCGGAGAACGCACCAATCACAACACTCCCGCTTGCGCCAAGCACCATGTAGACCGTTCGCACAAGGCCAAATCCGGCGTTTCGTTCACGTTCGGAAAGCCGATCAATGAACCGTGACTGCAGCGGTGCGCCCCAACTCATTGCAAGCCCCACAAGCATGACGGCAAAAACGATCGAGACAAAACCATCAGCAACCACAATCAGTCCATATCCAAACACGCCAGTGAGCATCGTCACCGCAGCGGCAGCATCACGAGAGAATCGATCTGAGAGCCACCCGGTTAGCGGCTGCGTCAGGCCATGGACAACAAAATACAACGAAAAGAGGGCGCTTGCAGCAGCGGTTGAGAGTTCGTGATGAACCGCAAGAAACGTTGGAAGCCATGATGCAGTTGCCTGCCAAGAGAATGCACCAAGCATTGAGAGAAAGACGGTAAACAGGATGTCTCTCCGGGAGAGTAACTCAACAACGGGCCCGATCTGGAACCGCTCTTTGAGCTGTTGATCCGGTCGTTGGGGTGGGGTTGGCTTGATCCGCCAGAAAAATAACACAAACACTGGAACCGCAAACAGGGTCCCGAGTAGCAGTGCCGCTCGCCAGCCATAGCGTGCAGCAACAACTGCTGCAATTACCGGTGCAAGCAATCCTGCAAGCGGGCCGCCGGCGACATGAAACCCGATCGCCCGACCAATATCGTCGTATTGCCGTGAAAGAAATGTGGTCGCAACGCTGTAATGAAGGCCAGCACCCGCGCCGAGAACGACCGCAAACAAGAAAAAGACAATAAAGGATGGCGACAGCGCCAGCAACAGACTGGCGATTGCGGTGAGTCCAACTGCGGTGAGGATGATCGTGCGTTCGCCGAACCGATCGCCAAGGATACCGCTTGGAAACTGCGAAAGCGCGTATGCAACCCACATTGCGGAGAGCGCAACGCCTACCGTTGCATTGGTAACGTCAAACGACTCTCCGATCGCAGGGACAACCGGACTGATCACAAGGCGCGCGACCATTGTCGCGAAAAACGCGAGCGTACAGAGAATCAACACCGTGTACCGATATCGCCAGTTCACTGGTGGTGAATTTGGAGCGAGACAAAAGCCCGTTTTGCTTCCGGCGATCGAGTCAGGCTATTCGACAACGAGATCGATCGGATACTCCGTGATATTCTCGTAGCCGTCTTCAGTGACNAAAACAATATCTTCGATTCTGACACCACCGACTGCAGGGTCGTACAGCCCTGGTTCAACGGTAATCACGTGGCCGGCTGAAAGCTCCCCCGCGCGTGGATTCAATCCCGGAAGCTCATGTACATCTAACCCAACACCGTGTCCGGTGCTGTGAATGAACCCAACCTCGGTGGTTGGGTCCGTTCTGAATGTTGGCAATCCTGCATCCTCATACACTTCGCACGCTGCTGCGTGGACATCAGCACCCGTCGCACCTGGCTCAACCGCATCCAATGCAGCCGACAGTGCCTCCGCAGTCAGTTCATACCACTCACGAAGTGTGTCCGAGGGTTCACCTTTACAGAACGTCCGAGTCATGTCGGAGTGATATTTTGACGCTTTCCCCCGTGGGAAGATATCGATAATAATCGACTCGTTCGCGTGGAGCGGCCCGCTCCCACGATTATGCGGGTCCGCTGCATCTTTCCCACATGCAACGATCGTCTCNTCAAGCGCACAGCCATGCCTGAGCAGTTCGATTTCGATCGCTTCTTTGACTCGCTCGCTTGTGAGCGGCTCACCATCATCGTAGAGTACACCGTCTGAGACGGTTGCAGTTGCGATGAGGTCCTCTGCGGCGGCCATTGCAGCTTCGTTTGCTGCTTGGACGGTACGAATATGGTCCAGTTCGTCGGCCGTCTTGACCGATCGAATCACCGTTAATACATCATCTGCNTCAGCTTCGACCTCGATCCCATGTTTGCGTAAGCCGTCTGCGGTGCCAAGTGGGAATGTCTCGGGGACAGCAACGGAGTCGACATCGTATGTGTNGAGGAAATCAGCATGCATACGAGCCGTTGCTTCATGTTCTGGGTACTGTTGACGGTACTTCGACAGGTCGTAATCCGACGGTCGCTCAACGGTATCTGCATGGCTCTCTTTTTGTGCTCGACCATACTCCAAGCCAGATACAAGAAGATGTAGTCCAGAAGGAGTGTACAGTGTCACAAACGGGTCAGGTGCGCCGAATCCAGCGAGGTAGCGCTGATTTGAATCCGTGCTTGCTGCGTGGATAAGATACCCATCGACATCGAGTTCGCGTACGTGGTCCGAAAGGAGGGATAGATCTGGTTCCATACCACAACTGCACAGTCAATCAGTAAAGCAATTTTTGTCGCGGAATGGCTCCTGGTCACGATCGAGAGCCCACAGTCTGTCGCCTTCGGTACGCTGATAGCCCTCGAAATAAACGACTCTGTATGGACGCACATATTTCACCATCGACGGTTTCTGGAGCCGTTCGGGCACCGCCGTCGAAGAGCTACACACACAGAGCGATTCTTGCTGCAGGATACAGCGACGGTGCGGCGGTGTACGACTACCTAGACAGCGCAGATACCAANGCAACNATGCGATCGGTTGATGCATTTGGTGGCACCGTCGATCGGAGCGATGATGGACCGCTTTCAATAACCGGTTTCGACGGCGCAACCGGCGTCCCGGACAATGTGATCGACTGTGCGAATAGTGGCACGACAATGCGACTTGTGACGGCCGCTGCCGCGCTCGCAGACGGAATCACGGTACTGACTGGCGATGACTCGCTTCGATCGCGTCCACAAGGACCACTCCTCGATGCACTCTCAGCATTGGGTGTGCGCGCCGAGAGCACCAGAGCAAATGGACAGGCACCGCTGGCAATCAAAGGCCCACTCGCCGGTGGGTCAGTGTCGATCCCTGGAGACGTCTCCTCACAGTATATTTCAGCGCTGCTCATGGCCGGTGCTGTGACCGACGATGGAATCGAGATTGAGCTGACCACAGAGCTGAAGTCTGCACCGTATGTCGATATTACACTTGAGGTCTTAGACGCATTTGGTGTGGTCGCAGAGCCAGTTGGTGCAGATCCGGATAGCGAGATTCGATCGGCCGGTGCGGATGGGTTTGTTGTCGAAGGCGGCCAACAGTACCGCGCCGAGGATGGAACGTATCATGTTCCGGGTGACTTCTCCTCGATGTCGTATCTGCTTGCAGCAGGGGCTGTGGCTGCAGCGGCTGGAACGGAAGTCGTTGTGAAAGGTGCACAGCCAAGTGCACAAGGGGACAGTGCGATCGTCTCAATTCTCGAAGCAATGGGTGCTACGATTGAATGGGATACAACCGNAGGCGAGATTCGCGTNGANAAATCCACGCTTACAGGGACGACCGTTGACGTTGGTGATACACCGGATCTACTCCCAACAATTGCACTGCTCGGAGCGATCGCAGATGGAGAGACAGTNATTGAAAACTGNGCACACGTCCGGCTGAAAGAGACCGATCGAGTGAGCGCAATGGCAACCGAACTCGAAAAGATGGGTGCNAAAGTGACCGAGGAAGAAGATACGCTTACCATCCACGGCGAGGAGACGTCGCTTACCGGCGCAACTGTTGCTGGCTACCACGATCATCGAATCATTATGTCACTGACGATCGCTGGCTTCTGTGCAGACGGCAAAACAACAGTCACCGGAGCCGAACACGTCGATGTCTCATTCCCGAACTTCTTTGAGGCGATGCGCGATCTCGGCGCGATGGTTGAGCTTTCGGACTGAGCCAACGCCCCCTATTTTTGATCGTGTTCCGGTGACACTGACTTCTCAAAAGGGTCTCCGGTTTCAGGAACTGTTGGGGCCGGGGATCGATCGGAGACAACGCGTTGTGGGAATGGAATGCTGATTCCTTCGGCTGCAAACTCCTTTTGAATCCGCGTCACGATCGCTGCTTTTGA
>SL_4KL_010_BRINEDRAFT_10002502_pt1 | contig 10387 bp, 8 predicted proteins | sample SodLak_010_BRINE_2_FD_10664 | JGI IMG/M metagenome (IMG submission 10664) | reverse complement strand
CGCTCTGGCAGCTGGTTGGTTGAAGTAGCTAGTCAGCGAGCCTTCATCTGTTTTCATCTGTTGCTGTGATCTTGCCCTTGCGCGCTCGTGAACTGCCTTCAAACTTCTTCCGGTTTTCAGTCTTGCTATTCACCAAATCATCTGGCTTCCAGACACTACCTTTCTCCTGATTTGAGCGCTTTAGTTATGGTTAAGGGTTGCAGGCCTTTTAGGCTTCAGCTAAGCTGCCCTGATTCGGCGGATACAGCTATATAACCTAACCTAACCTAACCTTATGACACTATAGCCATCCCACGGGAAGCCCTTGGGGACCACTTGCACCGCATTCGCATGCCTTCCTCTTTGTTCAGCATTATAAAGGATCTATAGGCAGAAGATGCAAACATTCTAGTGGATGGTCCAAAGCGCGTTCGTGCCGTGCCCACACAAGGTGTCAAACAGGGCTGCTCTTTGTCCCCTCTGCTATTTTCACTCTATATTCATGATATAGATCTCATTGCGGAGGGTGAAGAAGGAGCAATCACTGGCTCTAGCAGCGCACGGGTCACCCACATGCCATATGCAGATGACTTGTGCCTAACTGCAAACAGGCCAGACCTACTGCAAACCATGCTCAATCGTTCGGACGTGTATGCTAGGAGGAGAGGGTTAACCATGAATGTTCAATCGTCCCCCATGATGGGTTGACTGCTGGGCTTGTTGGACACTGCCAGCTAGTCGAAAAATATCCATAGTTTCACAAAGAGAAAGAAAGATTGATTTGTCTGTCTGCTTCAAGAGGAACAATTTCACATCTTCAGCTCCGATGTTGTCAAAGTAAAAAGCGCCTGCGTCTCGAATGAACTGCATTAGTAAGTCCTACTAAAATCAGCAAATTATTCTGCGAATCTCCTTCTCAAGTAGCACATTTCTAAGCAAGGGCATGAAAAAAGGACATGCTTTTCGTCCTGGACATCATGCAAGTCACATTTGCCACAAAGCCTTTTGTGGATTTGCTAATAGCCAGTTTCAACTCTCAGGGTATGGGCACGCAAGCAAAAATGAGCAATGTTACGAGGCACATGCCTACTCAGTTCCAGCTGTAGGTACCTAGGCAGCAAGTGGGGAGGGCCCCGTACTGTGCTTGCTAGCAATTGGTTTGAGAGGCAAGGCCATCCATGCATGATAAGTAGCCAATTTTTGAGCGTGTGTCCTAGAATCTGCACCATCCAATTCGCCCGTATATACCGCATGCAATCGCTCATGCAAATCCACAAAGTCTTGTAGTGGAAGGGGAGTTGCAGACTTAATGCAATTGGCATACGAATCTGCCGCACATAGACCTACACACGCCTCTATGAATTCCGCAGTCCAACACTTTCTGTAAGAAGCACCTAGAGCAATATTTGCATGTACAATCTTCGTGAGCAAGCCGCTATCCCCGCTAAGTAGAGATGATCTCGCTGAAGGTCTAACCCCATTGTAACCTTGATTCATAGTCAGTGATGAATGGTAGTCAAACTGAAATTGGTCAGTCAGTCCCTTGTATTTCTAGCTGAGCAACAACTGAGGTATTTAGTTTTGGTAAATGGAAAAGCTTTACGTCCAAGTTGTATGGCATGCCATGATGCTTGTTTCTACGTGTCGTTGATTTCACCTGACTGAGACACATGACGTGTCCTGAAACTGTCAGCTTCAAAAAAGATCATTGCGAGGCTGTGACGAGTCCACTGAGTGGAGGCAGCCACGGCATCTGAATTGGGCTTGCATTGTGTATTGGTCGTATCAAGAGGCTGCCTTGCCTAGTCAGACTGTCTTTGATTTTCTTTCTCAATGGCACAATAGACTCTCCCATTTCATTTTGGACACTCGGACATTATGGACATTCGGACATTATGGACTATTTTTTGGCTGGCAAAGACCAGCAACAAACCAATCAGCCAAATGATCTGGCTGGCGGCTAACCATGGCGATTAACCCTAACCTTGTTATCTTGTATTGGTCATATCAAGAGGCTGTCTTGTTTGCAGTAGACATTCAGTCTGACATAAACTTCCATACTTACATATTAAACTGCCTGTGTACTTATTATTGTTCTTTACATAAAGTGCTAGCAGTCGCACTCCTTGACTGGAGGCCTATCCAGCAATCCTTACACCGCGTGGCAGCCAGCATGGATCACCCAAGGAATGCAAGGGATGCAAAAGAAAGTTCACAATTTAATACCAAAATGCCAATCGTAAAAACGCCAAAATGCCTATCTTAAAAACGTCAGCCACTAATCTCTCAGTCCAACAGTCTGGCTGGCAAGCAACACAAGTAAAACGTCAAAGAGCACGAGTGTAAGAGATCATCTCTTAGAGATGTGAAGTAGGCTAGCAGTCGCACTTCTTGACTGGCCTTTTTCTTGTAACCCTTGTAACCCTTGTAAGAGACGTGAAGCTCCTCACAAGAAAAGGCAGACTTAGAAGATGAAACTCTGTGGCATAAAGATACCTGGGTTTGAAATGGCCAATGTGCAGGGTAAGCACCATGAAGGCCTTCACACTTGAGAGGAGATCATTGAGCAAAAATTGTCAAACGCCATTCAATAAGGTCCGCCCTATTTGGTTTGGCCTCATGATTTTAAGCTTTCTATGGCTGCAAGAAAAGATAAGTGCTTATAGGACAGCGAACAAATTGAACTAGTAAGACAAGCATCTGCGCGAGTCTCTTCATTGATAAGCCTGATCAAGATCATTGGGTCCAAGGTTAATTGGCAGAGCTTGCTCGAGCGCCAAAGTGGCGGAACATAAAAAACATGCATAAATGATGCTATAAGATGCAACATTCACAGGCAAAAGGTGCAGAGTGTGCATGCCCAAACTTTTAGATGATGGGGATGTGAAGATGAGGGATACAGATTAGAAGAGGGTAAAGAGCTCAGGAAGAGATGATGGGGCAAAAGCACATGTGCTAAACAGAAATGACACTCATTCCATGTGAAGGGTGTGGATGCTCAAATAATTTGTCAATTTACCACGCTTTGCACACATTATGCACACTTATAAAAAGCACCCAGTTCTGCTCCTCAATGCAATTTGGAGACCAAATCAAACGAACGCGCTCCTGGGCACTTCAGCTCATACCTAGCCGCAAGGGCTTGAACTTGGGGCATGCTCCTATCCAGCACTTTGTGCAACCACTGGATAGCTGAGCATGCATGCTATCCCTTCATATTTACTAAACAATAGTAGATATGGAAAAACACAGGAATCAGCTCGGGCACGCAAGTGACGGGCAATGAAAATGCTTGCACACAATTGACATAGTGACAAGCATTTCAATACTCTGGCAACGCCGCCCAGGTGTGTGAATGCAAATTACTTTAATTTCAGACAGCCAATGTTTTGAGACCTGATCCCATTCCCCCACTCCCAAGGTGCATAAGCCTAAGCTTGGAGGTGAGAAGGCAGAGGGAGAATTTTAAACATCCACCTATGCTCATTTCAAAGTCCAATCCTTCACTGTTGCCGGTCCAGAATGTCCTGCATGAAGCAAGGGGGTAAAATTTAGCTAGTATGAGCACAGAATGAGGAACCTCATGAACCTGCAACTCATTTGTTGACATGAATTCTATCAGTCATCCTCTTTCTATTTTATTTGTGGAAGAGAAGCGTGTTGGAAAACACATTCTGTTCACATGTCAGTGCCCAGAAGCTTGTACCCATAGCTGCAAACAATATGACATGATCAATTTGCGAACTTGCAGCAAACACACTCTCTGGTCGTAGTCATCTTTAATTTGGTGTTATCAGTGCTAAGGAAGTTCCTTTCCTTGCGAAACAAACAAATGCATTTCCTTATTTCGGATATAACGGGTCTATTTCAGGCTGGCAATGGCCTGCAAGCCCAGCAGTCAACCCTTCCATCTGATGGACTGACCCCAATGTAAACTTTGCAGAACAAAACATGCTTTGATAAACCAAACTTGGCCAATTCACCTGTAAAATTGACACTATAGCATCAAACTGGGGACGCTTCTGCAAATCCATCTCCATGCACCTGCAGCAAAACAGGGAAATACCATTGCCACACATGATCTACAATGCAATCATCACAGATCAAAACTTTTCTTTAAGCTTTGAATATGCTTGGAAAAGCTTTTGAAAGCCACTAGAATCAAACCCGACCTGAACGCAAGCTGAACATAAGCCTGTGGCATTTCTTCTGGAAAGCTTGGGAAGTCTGGGTTCATGACAAACCCTTCGTCGACACTTTTCCAAGGGGCAACCTTACTACACACTTCTGCCATGACCACACCAAAAGAGAACACATCGGATGCCTTGGATGTCTTTCCTGAGAGTGCTACCTGTAATAGGGCACAGGGCAAGTGATCAAACCCTTGAATTTCAGCTCATGGAACTAACTGAGGACAAGTGTGGGCATGCTTCATTTGTGGTCAGTTTGCATGTGGATTGTTGAACAAACGTTGTGTACTTGGGCACATGACAATTTTGGAGCAAAAATGGATGGTCCTGTGGGCCTGGGCGGGTGTGCAGCCTTCAGTTCATCATAAATATACCTGCTATGTATCACCATGACTTAAACAAAGCTTCCCCTTGAAAACAATACCAGTATGATACTTTGATATTTGTGAACAATTGTGGATGCCACTATCCCATTTTGGAGGAGTTCAGGTTTTGACCCTTATACTCCAGTTGGCAGAATCTAATCTCTTCACAGGCTGCTGGGTCTGTGGTCCCCAAGAGGCTTGTCAAAAAGCATGTTCCATTTACCTAAGTTTGTGACTAGCCAGCAGGGGATACAGCGTTCTGTGAACATGCAAAGAGCATACCCACTAGGGGCCACCACTCAATCAGTAGTAAACTTGGAAGGCACCAACCACGACCTTGTACCCCTGGAAATTTGAAAATCATACTCATTTTGGTCCTGAAATTTACCCCTCTGGAAAAGTGACGAACTTCACCTACGCCACACACAACAAATCACGCACCTCAGGTGAAACGTAAAACGGCGTTCCTGACCTGACATTGCTTGCATGTGTTGCGGTGGGTCCCAGGTTTATGGAGCGTCCAAAGTCTGTTTCAGCAGCAATTTGCAGAGCAGTCAATGCTTAGGACTAGGATGCAGATTTATAATTCCATTCAAAATGCTTCTTGTCCAAAACATCCAAGCTAGCCTTACATACAACGTTGAAGGGCGCAGCACAACTTATTTGTCACATGAGGGGTGACAGACCAAGCAATAGCATTGTTCTGGCAAATATACTAGTCTGACCGACAACTTTGAACTCTAATTTGATCGGTGACATACTTCCCTCACAAAGCGAATTGACAGCCTAGCATTGAGCCCCAAGATAACCAGCATGCGCATGGAGCCGCAGTTCCCCACCTGTGATCTTAGCAATAAATCCCAATGGAGATTCAGAACTTGCTTTGATGAGGATGTTGTCAGGCTGTGAATGTAGAATAAAGCAGTGCATTTTCATATTCCTTTCTTTTGTATTGTACTGCACTGCTTGATGATTCAGCTTTGACGGCATGATTCTTTCTGTAGTGCAATAAAAAGAAACTAGCTTAGGCATGGCCCATCGCAAAAAAGTTGCATATTTATCGTTTTGAAACTAGCTTAGGCATGGTCAACCACAAAATGTTGCAAATTTATCGTCTTGATGCCTACATTTACCTTCAGATCTCCATGAATTATATTGTGGTCATGAAGGTAAAGCATCCCTTTTGCAATGCCGATGAAAACATGCAGCAACCTACTGATTGCTGGCCTGTTGCCCCTGCAAATATTTGCATGAAATTGATGCCATGAAGCACTTACGTTGAACCTACCCTGAAATCTATGGTATCCAATTGCAATTGCATGAACGTTTAAAAGCATTTAGCAGTTTTTCTCGGTACAAGACATGCAACATGCAGAGCTGATATCTAATGATCTAATACTACCTGGTACGTTGACCAATAATGCACAAATAAATATCAGAAACTCATGCACATCAGGGGTGGCCAAGTCAGCAGACAAAAAACCTATTTGTACTAGCAAATTGGGCAAACTTACAACAATTGACATGGCATCTCAATTTGCTTAGGCCAAAGCTTTAATGTAAGCACTTTTACTTCACGAAACCTTGTTAGCAAACGTGAAATAATCACTCCCTTTGAGGCCAAAATCTGGGCATGCATATATCAATGCATAGCATCTACACCCTCTGCAGCAAGTATGCCCACAAACCTATGTAGAAGCTCACATCTATTCTGTACCCAAGGGGTGTTTTGGTAAGAGAGCATAGCAAGTTCACGCATAGGAATTCTTACCTAGCAGAATAGATCAAAACAACAGCTTAAAGGTGCACTAATTGGTCAACCTTTGCGCCCTGATACACAACTGTTAATGCTCAGTTATAGCTTGTTAGACATCATGCTCTTGCATCTGTTAACGTGGTTTGCTTCCTATGCAGCAAGCAAAAGCAAATGTAGGGAGCATGACCACCAACCTGTGCAGCAGGCCAACATCCATCCCGTGCCCAAGGGTACAATGGCAGTACTCCTGCACCAAAAATCTGCAAGGCGCATGGGAAGAAGGAGCACCCACCCAGTTGGCAATACAATTTTGGATCTAGCCAGGGCATTCTTGACCGTTCAGAGTCAGTGCAACCTTTAACTTACTTGATCTGAAACCTTGAGATGGGGATTTGAAGTTTGACCGAGGAACCCAGAAAAGTTGCTCTGCAACTCAAATCTTTTGCAAATTTCATGTTGATGACCAGGGGGGGGTGTTGTTTGGCCATTTGGGGCGGGATAAGGGGGTTTTCCCAAACTTCTCTGGGGGGTTGACATCTGCCCCTTGTCAAGCATTTTCCACATGGCATAAACCGCTTAGCTGTTGCTCGAGACATGGATTGAAAAATTGTTTCTGGCAAAATATTCCTGAAAATGTTCCCCAAGATAGAGGCAGCGGGGCTGCAAAAAGCTGTATTTTTGCATGCAGGCAAGGGGCCCGTCACGGAGCCCCTCAAGAGCTTGAACATGTGGCCATAGTGCACTAAAACTACACCATTATGGACCTGTACGCAACCTGAATTGGATCTAGCAGAAGACTCTGGGTCTGTGCGAGTCCAGTTTTCATCTCCTTGGGCCGTTTTTCCTAGGTAAATGACCAAGGCACACAACTCACCTACTGCAAACTCTCATAAAGTTATTTTAAAGGTATTTTTTATTCTGATGATATGCAGTGCTGAGGAAGAGCATTACTTCCCTTTCCGCATAAACAAGCATTTGTTCTGTATATTTCAGACTCGACAAATATCTGACATAATAATTTATTTCAGGTTGGCAATGGCCAGCAGGCCCAGCAGTCAACCCATCTGGATGACGGACTAACCCCAATGTAAATTCTACTTGACGTCCTCAGTAGCGTCACTTAGAATGAAGCGCGCACTTGCATGGCAATGCCGCAAATTGTGCTTACACACTATCCTAATTTGAGTGGTGTGAATTATTTATCAATGCAATCCTTTAATCCCAGTCCTTTTTAGACGTGTTTTGCAAAACAGGTACACAAATATTCAAAAAACAGTACATTAAAACATACATAAGTACAAAATGACACGAGTTGATGCTCCTAGTCATCCGCATTGTTGATGTCCCTCAGATTCTCTGCCAATCATCAACAACACATCAGCGGCGTCGGATGGTAATTGCAATGATACAAAGTAAGATGGTTTCCAACAAGATGCCCAACATCTTGGCAATCATGGACAGCCTATCCAAATGTGCACCTGAGCTTCAGACATCAGCAACACCCCCCTAAGCGATGGCTGTAAGCGCATGTGCTTCAATTTCACTGTAAAAATAGTGTCCATCACTGGATTTGTGGAATGAAAGGCGTGCACATGCATTGCCACACAGTTTGATCTAGAAAGCGGTTATGATTAGACTTGCTATGACAACTTGCAATCAAAAAGCAATCATAGGACCCCAACTCCACTGGTCACGTGATCTGCAGCGGGACAACTTCAGCCCATGCATCCGATTTTGAATTCAAGCCTCAGGCCAGACCATGCATGCTTGCTTGCTGGGTACAATCTCATGACAGTGTGGAGCAACAACACTCACAGCTTCCAGTCGTTCCCCATGCCTGTCATACTCTTGCACGACACCTGCATGCCAGGCGTCTTGGGGTGCTCATCTTGATGCACAGGTTTGATATCATAGTGGTATGTGGACACCTGCGTACGATGCAAGGGCAGCAAAGGATGCTGGAGATTGCCTAGGTGTAAAGTCTGGGAAGGAGAAGATGAGCAACATCTATTTAAAGCAACCCTCAGGATATGCCAGGAGCACAGGGTCTGCAAATTTAATCCTAGCAACTAAGTACTTACAAGTAAAGCACTCAATCACTTAATACAGGAAAGAAAGGCCAGCTCTTTTTGACAGGAACAAAACAAAATTAGGCAGCTCACAATGTTGGGGTGACTCATAGATATGGCCACTGCTGCCTCCAAGACTGCTTGCGCTTTCTTGGGCAGCTCATCCGGGCCACCAGTGTGCTCAGTAAAAAGCATCTGCGATGCGAAATAAATTACTAAACTCAGCAGCAAGGTGAAGCTTAAACACATAGGAGTGCAGTCAAAGAACAAACTTCCTAAGGCCACGTCCTCAGTTCTCAATACACGAAGGGCCTTTAAAAACATTTGTCAGGGAGGGGAGGGGAAGAGCAGAACAAGTCGGCATCTAATGTCCCTGGCATCATTGTCGTGTTAGGAGGACACACATATCATATGTGACATATGATGAAGTTAAGGTATGGGACTTGGCTAAACTTGCAGGGCCTTGCCCCCAACTCAAGCTAGTACATGTTGCACCTCGACTAAAGAGTTAATTTGTTCTGTAATGGCCATGCCATGAGTCTGATCAGGAGTCGGAACAGGCGGCCATTTCCATGAGATAACCATTAAGACTCCTATGCAACCTTCAGCAGAGATTCTAAAGAAAGTTTGGGTCAGCGAAAGGGTCAGCGAAAGCCCGGGTCAGCAAGGGTCCTGGTTTTCCCCTCCTAGCCAACCTCATATCTCTCCAGCCTCTGCACCTTTTTTCACACTGTTTTGCAGCGTACTTATACAAATCATTATCACGTGAGCACCAAAGCACAAAACAAGGAACATGACACACTCGGTGCTCTGATCTAGAGCCCGAGTGATGCATAATATCGATGATGACTGCCAGTTTTTTCACCCAGCAACGTTTGGCAAACATATCCAAGTGTGCGCCTGAAATTCCAGACACTAGTAACGCCCCTGGGGGGTGATAATTGAGGGCAAAATGGGCATATGCTCTTTGACTATTCCTTGTAAGGTCCCCCTAAAAGGCAGTTCAAGACTTAAGTCTTAATTTTGAAAATACCCACTAAACTACCTTCCTTGCTCAACCAAGTGCAATGTGGGCCAAACAAACACCCAGATCACCACATAACATCAGATCCGCGGCGGTGTATTGTCGCATGCAACATGGCTGTTATCCCTTACTTACACCAAGCGCTTTTTCTTCCTGGGAGCATACAGGGCTGCAGACCCATTTGGGTCTTACATAACATGTTCAGCAAATACAAATTAAATACCACCACGTGGCCACCTACATGCTCCTTGTGTCATGAACCATGCACATGCTAACAGGTGATTGTTCACTTACCGTTTTAACAGCCACAAAAATTCCTTTCCAAGTCCCTGCAAATGCAGTTAAGCATAAATGCTTAGGCATAGCTGCTTCAAGCTTGCACATGTGAACATTATTTCAAGGCACCTTTCAGTCAAATCTTTAAGGTTTCCTTTGTATGAGATTGATGAATGCACAGCTTTGCTCTGTGGCATGAGGTTCATAGTGCGCAACACGTTTTACCTTTGTAGACTGTGCCCCAGGAGCCCTTGCCAACAACGCACTCCAGGTTGAGAGTGTCATCCGATGTGATATTTGCTAAGTCAGCTGCCTGCAAAACAAGGGGCAGGAATGCAGTAATATTGTTAACAAAATACATAAATCTCAGACACACGACGCCATCTCTGCTGCTCAAATAAAATAACCAGAGGCAAGCGTGGGGCATGCGAAGGTAATGGGTGAAAGGAGCACCAGCACTATGGTATGGGCAGGCCTTGGACCAAGTTCCTTGGTGTCTTGAAGGTATCTCTGTATGCTATGCTTATGTGAAGTGAATGGCTGCAAGTGCACTGGTTTTGCTCACTGCTTTACAAAGTATTCCAGGCAGTCCAGCTCAGTAACAGGAGCGCACCTCAAGTCGGATTTGCTCATGGGTTGAGATGGCCAGCTGGACCTGGTCTGCATCGACAGCTTGCTCATGCTCTGAGGTGAGTGGATACGGATGCACACTCCCTGGCTTGTGACCC
>SL_4KL_010_BRINEDRAFT_10002501_pt1 | contig 10388 bp, 14 predicted proteins | sample SodLak_010_BRINE_2_FD_10664 | JGI IMG/M metagenome (IMG submission 10664) | reverse complement strand
ACCTTTTCTTTTTCTTTTATTTCTTTTAAATCTGAACCATCATATTCACTATATTTATTCGAAGGCATTAATATATATCCAGTATCTGGATTAAATAAGAATATGTTTTTTGAACCATTATTTGATGTTATACTAATTTCTCTGCTGGAAATGAAATATATATCCATAGTAAATAATATTAAATAATATACTAAATATATTTTGATTATTTAATGTAAAGTAATTTGAAATTTCATATTAAATTCTGTGATATTTTTGGTTCTGAAAAAGGTAAAAAATTATATTGATAAAAATACCCATTAAAAATAGAGATATCGTTATAATAGTTAATTATATAACATGTAATAAATTATATTTATATATGAAAATTAATAATAAAACACCATTTGAAGAATTAAGTTCTGTTGATAGCAAAATCGTTAAAAATATAAAACGTATTGTCGGTGATAATGAAGCATTTAGTCTTAATATTAAATATATGAAAAATCCAACAGGCCAAAAACAAATTCAGTTTTATTTAAATGGAGATAAAAACGTTGAAACATATATTGATGACCCCATAAATATGGTTATAAATAGAATTCATACCGTCACAGGAGGTAATTTTGAACATAATGTATCAGAATCAAATAGTATTAAATGTTTACATTTTAGATTAACAGAAGGAGGAAGTATTCATGCGAAAAGATATTATACCGGTGAAAAATAATTTTATTTTATATCATCAATTTTTGAATTTTCATAATTAATATATTCGGCTCTAATTGTATCCCAACCTAAAATTCTTGCTGCTGTTGCTCTATGATTACCATCAACAATAATATTATCACCATAATAATCTACGACAGCTATATTTTTTATTTTATTTCTATTATTAATAAAATATTTTACTTTCTGAGGTTCCACGCCATTTTGCCATGTTTGTAAACTGTTTAATTTTAAATTAACATATTTACTATTTAACCAATTAATATTTTGATATTTATCTTGCGTAAAATCATTTCTAACTTTAAAATCGGCTGCTTTTACCCATTCCTCGATGTGACTATTTGGTTTATTATCTAATGATGGTAGATTATCTACAGAATCCACATAATCTGTCATTATATATTATATACAAATATATAGGTTAAATAATTTTTTAAATACATATAATCGAAAAATTATAAAAAGTAATTTATTTTAATAAATTAATATTTTTGATATCATTAGATATACGTGAAAAGAGAATATTGAGGAAGTCATCAAAATTTTCAAACATTGATTCATTTAATTCAACGATAATATCATGCGTTCCATTTGATATTATATCATTATTTTTTAATACCTCCGATGCTTTCTTATTTTGATGCAGTCCTGATGTATCTAAATATTCTATATCTTCTTTTGAAATATTTTGATTATTTACAAATATATGCGCAAAGATACCAGTGTAGTTTTTAAAATTTGAATCAATTTCCCACTGAATTTGTATATCAGATACATCTTCAAATCTTTCTTTTGATATTTTATCTATATTTCGTTCAAGTAATATTTCTTTTTGAGGAGTTTGTTTAAGGCTCATATCTAAAGCTATCATATAACATCCTATTAATTTTATTATTTATTTTCATCTATATATTTTCGTGCAGAATCTAATAATTGATTCGCAGGATATTGAAATCCATGCCTACATTGTTCAAAGGCGGTATTATAATCAATATTACATTCTGTAACATATACAGCAATACACACAGAAACAGAGCGAGACATACCTGCTTGACAATGTACTAAAACCGTATTATCATTATTTAGTTTTCCAATGGTATAATCTACCGCTTGTTTAAATACCTCGTAATTATGTTCACCATCTTTAAGTAAAAATTCTTTACTTTTATGTTTTTTAGGAGATGAAGCAAGAGATACAATATAATCGTATTTCTCGCCGTGCCTACGGGCATCATCTGCACTCCCAATATACAATAATTCCGTTACTTTCCGAATCATAATAATATCTTATTTTTTAGATAGTATAAATGTTATTATGTTGTATGGTTCTTATAAAAACTGTATGTATTGATTATTTACACCATATATTTACATATTTCTGAATATGTGTGTAATAACAGAACTAATATATTTTAAAGGCGAAGTAGTTCATATTGGATATAGAAAAATAACAAAATAAATATGTTAAACGAATCATCGATGATATTATAAAATCAAAAATTCAAAAGTAAAAATAAATTATGAACTTAAACAAAAAATAATTTTAGAAATATTAAACCTAATTTACCACAAAATAACGATTCGAAAGATTTATATTTAACTTATTCTTACGTATTATTGGTTATGGGCATATGGGGGGCATTACGCTCCTTTATGCTGCCTTAGCTCAGTTGGTAGAGCACCACGCTGTTAAGGAATACAATCTTAGTCATATTGTTTGTATTTCACAGTAACGTGGGGGTCCTAGGTTCGAGTCCTAGAGGCGGCGTTCACTTAAATTTCACACATATAAATAGTTATTTTCATAAATATGATAATTTAGATAAATAAGGTTTAACGGTACGAATTTATTATAGTAAATTACCGTAATATAGGTCCTTAAAAACGTGTCAAATCAACGCATTAACTATTGAAAATTACATTTCTCAAATTATTACGGTATTTTAATAAAAAATACTTCGATTATAAATTATTCATTATTTTGCCATTCGAGAATAGGATAATCATTTGTAATTCCAATGAAAGAATTATTATTTACAATATCTGTTTCGAATTCATTATCATAATTATCACCCAACATGTCTTCTTTGATTAATTGTACAGAATCATCTGTACCAGATGGGATATTTTCATCATCTGCGCCATTATAATATGAATTTTCGACAGTCCCTGAATCACCGCTCAAGTTCGCATCATTAAATCCAAGGAAACCAGATGTTTGCGAACTGCCACTAATTGTACCTTCTGTAATAGAATATGAATTTGAAATTGTACCTTCTATCTGATTCAGTCCAACAAATCCACCTATATAATTTCCAGAGGATTTTATTTCTCCTTGAATTATAGAGTAAGATGTTGAAATAATTCCATTATTTTTCCCTACTAGACCACCCATTCTTGGATTATCACTACTCATAGTATTATCTTCTATTAATTCTATATATGTATTATATATCTCACCATTATTAGTGCCTACTAATCCCCCAACATCAGAATTCCCATGTATATTATAATTTACCATACCTATATTTTCAATTTCAGAACTATCTCCCGTATTACCTAATAATCCAATATTATCTTCATCAGGTCTATCAATAGTTAATCCCTCAATTTCATATCCTTGACCATCTAAAGTACCTGTAAAAGCGTTATCCTCATTACCAATTGGTTTAAATCCAAGTACATGTTCTTCAATTGTATATGTAATTTTAATATCTTCTGGCTCAGATTCCGTATCAATTTCGATAATACCATCTTCATTACTTATTATTATAATATTTACGTCTTCACCTGTATCTGTATCTACAACACTTTTAATTTCTTGTATATGATATGGTAATTCGATTTGCTCCCCTTTATCAAATCCACCAAACGTAAATTTTTCTTCTGTCATTTCCGTACCTGATTGCAATACATTCCAATTTACAGTCTCACTTGCATCTATATCATTTTTTAGTAAATAATTAGCACTTAAATCATTATTTATATTTTGTAAATCTTCAACATTTGAAATTACTATTGAAGAAAATTCTATTAAATAATCATCACTTATTTCTCCCTCTGATACATCATTAGACACCCATATTTCATTGTTATCAGAATCTAATCGAGCCGAAACGTCGGTGAATTCAATATCTAATGAACCTGTAGCTTGTTGCGTAACGGAACCATAAAATTCTTTTGTCTCACCGTTAATTTCAACTTCTACACCTTGCGTATCAATAAAAATTTCTAATTCATCTGTATTATCCACATCAAGAGTATATACACCCTCTGAATCTGTCGTATCTGAATCAATTATTTCTTCATTTCGAATAGCTTCCACAATAGCTCCCTCAATTGGAGGATTCGTGCTTACGGTACCAGTTAATGTTTCACCTGTTGAAGAACTAGAAATTATTGTACTGGTTAATACTTCTTCGCTACCGTCTTCAAGAATAGCTATAACAGTATATGTACCTTCGCCATCAACAATCGTCGTAGATTCTCCTACATTATTAATTATGGATTCACTTCCATCGGGACCTTTAAGTATAAATTCATTTACATTTTCATTTCGTATTATAGAGGCTTGGACTCCATTTTCAGATTCGCTAAGTTGAACCGTAGCATCTGCGGTATCTGAAACGTCACTACCAATATCAAACACAATAACCGTTGCAAGTGATATAAGGGCGACCGTTACTGCTACTAAAAGAATTACTCCGATTACTGGACTAATACCGTTATTTTTATATAATTTTTCAAACATTTGTATCTGATACTCGTTATACTATGATATATATTTAAGCTAGATTTGATTAATAATATATAATTAAAAAACAAAAAATATATAGGTTCGTTTGGAATAATAATATATATGATTGGACCAGAAATATTAGAAGAAGCAGAAAAGAATGGTTATTATGAATATGAAATAAATGTTGCATATGAGATTAATATGACAAAATATAGAATAAGAGAGGAGTCACCAAATTCGTATACATTTATTGAAGATTATAAAGAACATTTTGTAATTGAAAATAATATATTAAAACCAAAATATGATGAAATAATTGTTAAAAATATTGAAGATGGGCATCATATAGGATATGGTCCAAATGAAAAAGTTTTTGATGTAAATATGGTTGTGTATGTAAATGGAGAATTAAAATTAAACGATGATAATACGGAAGTTTTAGGAGGTAAAATGAATGTAGAAGTTATTTTTGAGAGATAATCATCTAAAAAAATCATATATTAAATAAAACCACGTCCCGATTCTTGTTTTGACAAATATTAACCATAACGGAATTAATGTACTAAATAAGCCAATGAAACCGCCAATTAAATAAATTGTATTGATTTCACCAAATGATATACCGAAAAATATCGCATATATGGTCATAATAATACCTAGAGGGAGAGCACTTCTGTTAGCTACTTTATTTTTCGCATAGAATTGGTCTAATGTAAAACCATAATCCGTTCTAGGAGTGAGGAAATGAATCCCTGTTGGTGTAAATATATCACCTACACAGTGAAATACAACGGAAAAGAATGCTGCAAAGAATGTTAAAACAATAAGATATAATGGGTTTGTATTAAATAATTGTTCTAAAAATATATAATTCTCAATACCATATAAACGCTCTAATAAAATTGAAGCAATTAATATAGTGGATGAAAATAAAGCCATAACAACACCGAATACAATTGAGAACCATAAACTATGCGTTAATCCTCTATGAACGACAGATTTCATTTTATAATCTGTAGGAACTTTTTCAATAAATCTTCCCATAAATAACATTAAATAATTTGTAATTTTCATAATTGGAACCCATGGCCAATGAACGATAGGGTATGATGAAAACGAAACATTATCATATTTTTGAAGATATATATCTACATCCGGTAATCCACTCCACGTTAATATTAATGTGAGAAATAGTATCATAAAGAAGTATAATTCCAATATTATGAAAATAGATACAAATGGAGCCGAAAGTAATAAGTTTACACCTAAGTGTCCATTTTTATGCATATATTATTTTTCTACGTATATGATTATATTATTTATGGTAGTACAATTCGAAACATATATAGAATATATATTCTTAGTTTCTAATATGGGTACGAATTACACAGATAATGAATTAGTTTTACTTGCTATTATTCAAAATATTTCTACACCTGCAACTCCTGAAAAGATAGAACAAAAAGCTAAGAAATTATATAAAACAGATGAATTAATATATAATGGCCCGAAACCTGAATTTACTAATGAAGATATATTTGGTCGTACATGGAATCAATTAATAACAAAAGATTATATTCGACATATTGATTCTAAAGATAATGTACCCTTATTTGTGGATGATACAAACATAATTGCTATAAATGAAATATGTGATAAATTTATTGAAAAACAATCTTTTCATTATATTTTGAGAAATTAATCAATATAATCTTTTAATTTTATACAATCAGTAAATTTCCAATTATTCCACAGTACCGACTCACAATCCCATTCCCTAAATTCATTATATTTAATACCATTATTTGTTACATGTATGGCATCATAATGTTCAAATACAGATATATAATCAATAGAGTCGTATCTATCAACCTTTTTACTACTCAACTGCATAATGTCTTTTTTGTTATCTACTTTAAATACATTACAATCACTCGGTATTAAAACCCATGCTGTAGATTCATCACAAGTATAACTATCCATACCAACATTACGTGCAAATTCAATCCATGGAGAAGAATCATTTTTTAATGGACTAGTCCAAAAACCACCATAAGGTTTTCCAAAATAATATTTGTCTTTAACTGATACCATTTTATTTTTAGAAGGTTGAGATTCACCTACCCATACCTGAGGTTTCATATAATACAATAATAATATATATGTTAAATAAGTATCTAATATGTTTTTTAATCAAAATTAAATTCATTTATAGACGCTATATTTTCAAAGGTATTTTTAACCGTAACGTTTTCGTATTCATTATCTAATATATCCACAACTCCTTTTTTATGACCGGCTCCAATAACGAGGACTGTCTTATCAAAGTTGTTAGCTATATTCGCTGTTTTTTCAGCTATAACCTCATTTCTTTCATCAAGGAATACTTTTTTAAATGTTGGAAATACATTTTCTATATGATGCATAACTTCATCAATATTAATATTTTCAGAATCTACTTGCTCTGTTAATTCTTCTTTTGATTGTCGGGATAATTGTACGTAAGCTAGTCCAAAAGAACCTATTGTTTTTATTAATTCTATAAAAGATACTTCTTCCGTAAAACGATTAAACGTTATTTGCATATCTTGGTCTACAAGAGCTAATGGTATATCTCTTTTAGTTGCTTCTTCATAACCTGCTAACATATCTAATCCAAGAACATCAATACCTAATTTGTTGGAAATCGTAGATTGAAATTTACTAAATGTAAGAAGCATAAGTTTACCTTTAAATCCAATATTATCTTGTTTTAATATATCTTTAATAGATACATTTTTAGATAAATTATTATCTGACGTTAAGCGTTTTAATCTGTTGTTATCTAATTCTACAGCAATTAAATTCGGATTTATTTTTTCTACAACAGAATGCACACGTTTTGAACTATTTTTAGACACATGTGATGTAGGTACGATATAAATATTACCGTCAGGTTTTTCTTCTGCATCAGAATCTTCTTTTTCTTTTTCAACGCTATCTTCTTTAGTCATACATATATTATAATTACCCATATTAAATAAACTTATGCGTATTATATTTTGTATACAGATACATTTATAACCTATAAATATCTACTATTAAGTATGGCTGGACAAAAAATAGTTTATTTGCCTACGGGTGAATGGATGAAAAAGAACACATTGGTAACGGAATTGGCATCTAAAACTCACAAAGATGAAAATATAATCCGCAATGAATTAGATACGTTAATTCGTGACCGAAATGTGGCAATGTTATATTCAAACAATAACCAATACATTAATTTCAGAGAAATGTCTAAAAAATATTTTGATGTAGATTTTAATTAAATATTATTTTACAATAAAACACTATTTATACTATATTCGATTAAAAAAATCACCTACACGCATGTAATTAGATAATCTGTCATCATCTGGTTTCATAATCCGAATATTATCTAAAGATTGTTTGCTACCATAAGAAACCGTTACAATATCTTTTTGTTTATTCTTATTATTAAATTGGTCAAAACTCAAATCAATTAAGATTTCTTCCCCCGGAAAATATCCTTCAACACATTCGCCATCAATATGAAAAACAAAATGTTTTTCTTCACCATTTGGTCCAACGCGAATATGCATTACACCATACTTTTCAACAACTTCACCAGTATAAGGTAATCCTGCAAAATCAATTAAATATCCTTCAAATCGGTCACAAATAAGTCCACAATTACCTTGTATTTTTGGATAATAATCACGCCGTGCTTTTTTACCATATTTTAGTATATCTTGTTTAGATATTATATTTTCATAGTTAGTCATTATAGTAGTATATTCTTGTATGTGTTATATATTTTAATATACAAATTGAAATCAATACATATATATTTGTATAGTACAAGAATAATATAATGAGTGAACCACTATATCTAACAGAATATATGAAGGTGAAAAATATGGGTTCAAATAAACAATTGAAATGGTCTGGAAAAAGGGGTGATTTAACGAAAGAATTTGGATGGACTATTCCAAATAAATCTATAATTGAATTTCTTGTTCAAGAATCACAAAAAGAACCATTATATGAAATCGGAGCAGGGAATGGTTATTTGTCATATGAAATTCAGAAGTATGGCGGTGAAACTATTCCAATTGATATTGAAATTCCTGAAAAAACATGGTCTAATGTTAAAGAAATGAGTTATGAAAAATTAAACCCCAAAAGTGTATCTAGAATTATTTTACCATGGCCACCTGCAAATTCACCTATGGGGGGTAAATGTATTCAATATTTGAGTCCATCCGTCGTATATTTTATTGGGAAATCTAACTCTAATATTACAGGTACAAAGGAGATGCATGAATTATTAACGAATAAGTACAATTGCGTTGAAGAAATAGAATTACCCTCATGGACCGATAATCCAACGATGTTTAAAAAATACGTACGGTAATATTGTCTGAATCAAAATAGTTTTATATTTTCACCGATAAAAAACAATAGTGAATTATGATAAACGGATAATTGCTGTTTCTTTAGCAAGAGGAATTGAAATGTTTAGCATTTCAATATTAGTTATAATAATTCCATTATTTATTGCAAGTGACCAAATTATAACAGAAAATATAACTAATAAGACAGTATATGGATTCCCATTAAGTAAAGAATTTATTATAGGTGTAGCATTATCTATATCTATATTTGTATCTGCTTTTTTAACTCCAATCATAGGAAAATTATCGGATAAGATTCAAAAAAGAAAATTATTCATAATCACAGGATTGGTTTTACTTACGGTTTCTATGCCATTATATTTATATATTGAATCATATTATTCTATTTTAGGATTACGTATATTACAAGGTATATCAGGAGCTTTAATTGCCCCCGTTGCATTAGCTATGGTTAATGAATATTCTAGAGAGACAGATACAAGAGGTGAAGGGTTTGGATACTATAATTCTATTCGATTAATAGGATTTGCTATTGGACCTATTTTTGCCGGGGTAATAATATCAAATGGCCCCTATAATTTATACGACATCACTATCTCAGGCATAGACGCATCATTTTATATAATTATATTATTTATTATTATATCACTATTACTATTTAATTATTATATATCTGAGCCTAAGCGTAAAACAAATAATCAAAATAAAAAATTATCTAAAAAAGATGTTATATTTACAAAACAATTCATTATTGTATTGTTATTTGCTTTTTCCACTTTTTGGTTATCGGCTTCGATTAATATGTTTGCAACACTTGAAAATACAATTAATACGCGATTTGACCAATCAACACTATGGTTTAGTATTCAATTTTCGGTTGCATTGTTAGCCAATATAATAACGCAAGTTCCTGTGGGAAAAGCATCTGATAATAAAAATAAAACTATGCTTATTTTAATTGGATTTATTATACTTATCCCTACAATAACATTACAAGGATTTGCTCAATCATCACTACAAATGTTAATATTAAGATTATTACAAGGAATGTCCGTCGCTTTAGTTTACATTCCATCATTAACTTATGTTGGTGAAGTATCTACGACAAATAATAGTGGATTTTATCTATCTTTCATGTCAGCATCTTTTGCTTTAGGTTTAGCCATAGGACCTATTGTTTCAGGTATACTGTATACTGTCGATGGTTTTTATTTACCATTCGTATTTGCCGGATTGTTTTCGACAATNGGTTTTATTACGATTTATTATATAACGCGAAAGATAAAAGTTTAATTATATATTTCATCACAAATAGATGGTGGGTCACTATTTAATTCATTATCATATATATCAGCACATTCCGTTTCNCTATATNTATTATAGAATAAGTTACCATCTTCATCTACAGGGGGTTCCTGNGTATCTTCTTCATTAATATAATCTGGCGTTTCACTTTCAGAATAAATTCGTATAGTTAAATCATCAAGTACTGTATTACGAGATATTTTCATATCTATATT
>SL_4KL_010_BRINEDRAFT_10002494_pt1 | contig 10395 bp, 8 predicted proteins | sample SodLak_010_BRINE_2_FD_10664 | JGI IMG/M metagenome (IMG submission 10664) | reverse complement strand
AACCATGATCCGTCTCCGGCTGGCGATCTGGCACGATCTTCTCCACTTGCCGTCACTCCGCACCAGTTGACCTCGTCATCGAAGTCCCGTAACGGATTTGTGCCGTTCGATAACGCCCTCACGAATCGACAGCAACATCCAACCACGCAGATAGGATGTCAACTCTACTTTCTATCCCGCCACCCGGTTTCGTATAGTGGCTACTGAACGTCATCGCACACACTCTCACGACAGCGTGGCTCAGAACCAGTTTTTACCAGGGTATGGGCCGTTCCGCTGAGGGGGTGGGACCCTGGTTTCATACGGATTAGTGTCGTCTCATACCGGTGAGTGCCAGCCCCGGTTCGGCACTCACCGGTAAATATGACACTAAACCGTATTAGTCGTCGAAATGGTCGGACCCTTCTAGCGGTCCCGTCCGGATGCGGTCGAGAGTCATTGCAAGCGAAGCATGTTGAAGCACGTCGAATTGAATTCGCGATCCCTGTGTTTCGATCACTGTGTCGATAATCCGTTCAAAACTATTATCGGACACTATGGCGTCTAACATCGCCAGCAACTCTATGGCAACTGCCACACTGGATGGGCCTACCCTATCTCGAGTGCCTTGCAATGTAACGTCGAGATCATTGCACTCGGAGCAAAATCGCAACACACTCGCATTGGGGTTCCAAAACTTATCGGCAATTTGCTCTCCGATGTCGACTGCGAACGAGAGATATGCACGATCTCCAGTCGCTTCGTAGCAACTGAGCGCACCACGGCCAACGAACGAATAATCGCTCAAAAACCCCTGTCGTCTGTCCCTATGCTTTGACCGAGTTGTCTCCGTCTCTGGGTTACTGAAACGCAGCAGTTGCTGATCATCCCAGCAATGCTTCTGGATCGCTTCGAGTGCAGTTATCGCACGTTCTGTATAGTATGGGGTGTCGAGGAACATTCCCATTTCGGCAAGTGTCTGTATCGCTAGACCGTTCCAGGCCGAGACCACCATCTCATCGCGGTTTGGTTCCAATTCAGACTCACGTGCGGTGATCAATTTCTCCCGTATTGTTTCGATCTGGGATGTCACCTCCTCCGTCGAGAGCCCGTGCTCACTCGCCAATTCCTGTTTGGACATGGCTAGTCCTGGCACATTTGGCTTCTGTGAGTTAGTAATCCCGTAACGATCGCATGCAAACTCTCTGAGCTCGGGATCATCGATTACCGATGCAAGGCTCTCTATCGTCAACTTGTAATAATCCGCTCCCAACATTGCACTGGAACGCTCACTTGCGTCTCCAAACTGAGAGGCAAAATCGTGCGTCTGCAATGAACTACAAAAATGACCCGCAGCGTGGGACAGTTCACGCTCGAGAAATGCTACCGTTTCAGTGGCAACCCTTTTATACCGGTTATCACCGGAAACCCGGTACCCCTGGATGAATACTTTTGGGAGCACTGCATTATCGTAGAGCGTCTTTTCACCTGCGGGCACAGTCCAGCCTCTCTCGGTGCAGTAGCGGTAGAAACCTCCGCCAATTTGGTCGTAGAGCGCTCCAGTTGCCATTGCATCCAGTGCGTCCAATCCCACTCGTTCGTAATCTTCGTTCTCAGATTGGACGGAGGCTCTCAACAAACAGGAAATTCGTTCGGCATGTGGAAACTTCGTTTCGAGTCCCCATCCACCGTGTTTCTCGTCACTGGTTTTGACAGCAGCGTCCGCCACCTGCGTGAGGCTTAATTTAGGGTCAGTGGCACTGCGGAGAGCCCTGGTCTTCGGGGACCATTCGAGTTCGCGTTTTGCACGGTCATGCCATTCATCTCCTCGTTTTTGAAATGCTTCCCGCACCTCGGTATCCGGCCAGTTGTTGATAATTCGTTCAAGCACGTCCAGGAACCCCGGTACTTCTCCATCGGACTCTGGTGGGAGATAGGTGCCAACGTAGTAGGGTCTCTTCTCTGGCGTCAGCCATGCGGATAACGGCCAGCCGGATTCACCGATCGCGGTCTGACACACCGTCTGGAAGTACGTATCGAGATCCGGTCGCTCTTGTCGATCAACGCAAATTGGGACGAAATGTTCGTTGAGCAGGTTGGCAATCCGTTCGTTCGTGAACGTCTTGGCGGCCATTTTTTGCGACCATGGACAGGTACTGTATCCGATCGATAGAAAAATCGGTGCGTGCGATTCTCGTGCCGCCTCTAGTGCTCGCTCGTCCCAGGGTTGCCAATTAACTGAGTCGCTGGCACGAGATCGAAGGTACGAACTCGACTCCTCGTCGAGACGGCTTTGATCCATCGCGGCCATACGTGACTGTCCAAGTGCTTCCGTATAAATCATCTCCCTGTGACCGATTGCCACTCGTAACTCGGCGTGGGCGCTTCAGGGCTTTTGGGAAACTGTTTGGTCGGTTCTGGTTGAACGGGCTACCAAGTCACCGGTGTCGTTGTCGAATATGAGGACATTTTCTTTGTCTACGACGAGCCCAACAGTCGCCCCTTCCTGAACAATCTGGTTTGCGTGGGTCACTGCTCTAATCTCACCATGCGGAGCCTCTATCGTGGTGTGGGCCCGATCGTCAACCGGTTCGAAAAGAGACAACTCTCCGACAAAGTGTCCGTTCTCTGGGTTTGTATCCACCGTGATATGCTGTGGGCGTATTCCCACTGTCACTGCAGTACCGTCCGCGAGTGGTTTTTCCTTGTCGATGTCGATCTCGAGTTCAGTGGATCCTACTTTCAACACTGCCTGCTCTCCGTCTACCGTCTCGAGTGTACCATCGAGATAATTGATACTCGGATTTCCGATAAATGTCGCAACGAACCTGTTAGCCGGTTTGTTGTAGACTTCGTTGGTCGTCCCAACCTGTTCGATCCCCCCATCGTTTAGAACCACCACTCGGTCTGACATCGTGAGGGCCTCTTCCTGATCGTGGGTGACGTAGATCGTTGGCTTTCCAATGCGTTTGTGAACGCGCTGAATTTCTCTTCGCATCTCGATTTTCAACTGAGCATCGAGATCCGAGAGCGGCTCGTCCATCAGGAAGGCGACTGGGTCTTGAACGATCGTGCGGGCTAATCCGGCACGCTGTTGTTGCCCACCGGATAGTTCTCCGGGGTGTTTGTCCAGCAACTCCTCGATTTGCATGATTGCTGCAGCTTCACGGGCAGTTTCGTGACGAGTCTCTTTCTCGACCCCATCAATCTTTAACGGGTACGCAATGTTTTCCCGCACAGTCATATGTGGGTATAGCGCGATGTTCTGGAACATCATCGCCAGGTCTCGTTTGTTTGCGGGAACTTCGGTTACGTCGACATCATCGAACTGTATCGTCCCATCTGTCGGGATCTCTAAGCCCGCAAGACAACGTAACGTCGTGGTTTTTCCACAGCCCGATGGGCCAACGATCGATATAAATTCGCCATCCGTGACGCTGAGGTCGATCCCGTCAACGGCAACCTCGACGCCTCCTTTCACACTATACTCTTTCCGTAAGTTCGAAATCGTGATTTCTGACATTGTTAGTATCCCTCCTGAGCCATCTCTGCTACCGATTCACTCGTTCCAGTACTCATGGTGCACCTCCGGCACTCATCCCATGGATGTAGTACTTTTGGAGGAAGTACACGAACAGCAGTGGCGGAACCAGTGCAACCGCACTACCGGAGAGGACCATGCCCCATCGTATCTGACCCCCAGAGTAGAAACTGGCCTCGATACCAGTCGTTATGACGAACATATCCAGATCGGTCATTAGAATTAACGCCATCGTGTAATCGCCCCACGCAAACGCGAACGAGAGGATCGCGACGGAAATTATCCCCGGTTTGGCGATCGGCAATGCAACGTCTTTGAACGCCTGGAATCGTGTCGCGCCCGCAACTTGGGCTGATTCCTCGAGCGAATAGGGCACGTTCAAGAAGAATTTCCACATGAGCCACAGGGCAAACGGAAGGACTCGAGCGCTAATCGCGAGAATCAATCCGACATGTGTGTTTATCATTCCGATTTCACTCCAGAGGATGTACATTGGAATCGCTAACAACACTGGGGGAAACATGTACGTGAATAAGACTCCACGAGCAAACACCCTTTTAAACGGAATATCGATTCGTGTCAGGCCGTACCCGCCAAGAGTTGCAAACGTCGTGACTAGGACGACGACTCCCATGGTCACAATGACCGTGTTCCGAAGGTAGATTGGGAAGCGAGAACCTGTGAATAGTGCGACAAAGTTATCCACCGTAATCGAGGTCGGGATCAGCGAAGGATTGCGAGTGATCACATCGCCAACTGGACGAAACGCGGACATGATAATCCAGAGAACCGGCAACAGGATCACCAACGTAATGATGCTGATTCCAACGTATAGCAACGAACGCCGGATAAGCCTACGCCGCGGGTACGACACCTGTCGCCACAGGGGTATGCTCCCCCGGTAGTCCATAATTGTGGATTCGACGTCATCTGATTCTGTGCTCATTCTGCTCGGACCTCCGATTCAGGCTCCAAAACATAAAAGTAAAGCACTGCGGCAAAGGCAACGAGCGTGAACAGGATTACGGATATTGCCGCGGCTTCACCAAGCGACGTTTGTTGGAACGCAATTTCATAGGCGTAGACGACGGATATTCGTGTCGATCCGCCTGGTCCCTCTTGTGTGAGAATCCAAATGATGTCGAACTTGAAGAACATCCAGACACTATCCAAAAGGATGACCAGAAACAGGACGCCCTTCAGATTCGGTAGTGTGACATCCCGAAATCGTTCCCATGCGGATGCGCCCATGATCTTCGCTGTCTCGTAGTGTTCACTCGGAATCGACTGCAACCGGGCATACACCATTATACTCACTAACGCATAGAACTTCCAACTATTCACCATCGCAACGACGTACAATGCCGTGTCAGGATTACCGAACCAGCCTCTGGTCGATTCGAGAATGCCCAGATTGACCAGGGTCCAGTTGAACACGCCAAACGTCGAGTTCATCATGTACCCGACGCCAAAAGCCAGTATTGCCGTTGGAATGAGAAACGGGAGAAACAACACGGCGCTCACGAACTTCTTGAAAGGAAAGTGGTGATTCAATAGCAAGGCGACAGCTGTACCCACGATAACGTGAACGGCAACCGACACCGCCGCGAAGGTCACTGACAACAACAGTGTTTCACGGAATAATGCATCCCCGAATAGATAGTGGGTATAGTTTTCCAGGCCGACCCAGTTCCAGTCGGGCGCGAACGCATGGATTTCGTGGAAACTTGCAGCGACCGCCCAAAGGATTGGGAACGCCAATATCAAGACGAACAGCAAGAAGACGGGAAGGACCGTCACCCCGATCATTATTCGTCTCCGAGAGAGGAACTCGTAGATCTGGTCTTTCCGTTCCCGTGGAATCACCGCGGTACCAACATCTACCATTGGGATCCTCTCGTTATTTGTGGCCATTTCCGCCCGGTCGGTCCGTGCTTGGTAACTGTGTCCATCATAGTGTTTCGCTCGTCTCGACGTATAGCACTTCTATGTCCTCGTATGCAAGAATTATAATAAACTTTACTCCCGGTCGTCGCCTCCATTACTCTCTCATTCCAGGAAGTTGTCACGGAGGTCGTCGGCAACTTCGGAGAGAGCACTATCGTGGTCCTCGCCATCAGCGAGCACCTTCCGTACAACTCGTCCCATCGGATGGCTGGTGTTGACCTCGAAGGCATTGGGATTAACGGGCTCAACTTCTGTCCCCCAATCGACGAATTCAGCTTCATCCAGTCGCTGGTATTTGAGATCCGAATCGGTCCACGGACCCTCCTCTTTCATCTGTTCCCAGTTGTCCTGGAAGAGTTCGTGTTCCGGAATGCTCGACAGAATCGGATCCTGTTGTAGGTCCTCTGCAAAGAAGTACCCCATACTGTTTTCAGGATGGGCGAGGAATTTCAGGAACTCTTTCCCAACCTCCACGTTCCCATCTACAGTCACGGCCTGTCCCTGAATATTACCCCACATTCGTCGGTCCATTCCCTCGGGAACAGCCGGCTCAGTCTGCGTAATGTCCTCAGCAACCGGGGAGTCCGCCGAGAAGATTTTCAGGTGCGTTCCGACCCAATGGGCCTGGTACGATGACTCCGTGCCGAGTGTTGTGAACAATTCGTCGTAAAAGGCGTCCGTATTTGAATCGGAATACTCGTACAACTCCTCGAAGTGATCGAGTGCTTCACTCCAGAGTTCTGCGTTCTCTCCCTCATCGAGGACCACCTCGAGGTCGCCGTCGTCGTTCCGATCGAATACCTGCGCGCCGAGGGTCCAGCCATCGGTGAGCAGTTTCATATCGTTGGCCCACAGCCCAACCTGGATGGGCATGAAATATCCACGTGTACCGCCTTCACCTTCGTCGTGCTCGCGAGCCATTTCTAACTCGCTCTCCCAGGTATTGGGCTCCGTTTCAAAGACATCGTCTCGGTACCAGTTTCCGAAGACGTTCGCGTGCAGTGGCAGGTACTTATCCTCCCCGTCGAGAACGACTCGGAACTGGTCGTCGTAACTCTCGTCCCAAACGTCTTCCCAGTAATCGATTACATCCCCGTGGTCGGCGAGTTGTCCCTGCTGTCCGAGCGAGGATGCCATGTTGAGAGACGCATGGGTTACGTCAGGAGGATCACCCGCCTGGACCATCTGGATGAGTCGATCACGGTACCCTTCGGCATGTCCCGCGAATTCAATAGTTACCTGCGCGCCGGTTGCGTCTTGGAATCGGTTGGCTACATTTTGCCAGAACTCCTGGTACTCTGTGTCCGAGGATTCGGCAAGGTAATAAATCTCTTCTCCTGAGAGGTCTGGCCAGTCACCATTATCTTCTCGCTCGACATCGTCCTCCACTCCGTCTTCGTCGTCTGACCCGCCCAGACATCCCGCAACGGATGCTCCCACTCCTGTTGCGCCCACCGTGACGACGAAGCGCCGTCTGGAGAATTTGGACTTTCCACCTGCTCGCTGGCGCTGTGGCTTATACACCATGGGTAAGCGCATGTAATGATCAATATTAAAGTTTTCCCATGAAAAGGGTGTTTTAGGTCAGTCGCTTGCGTTCACTGGTCGTAATCGGGTGGGCGAAGGAAGTCTTATCAATCGTTTTGACGCGCCTGTTCACACTGTTTCCTCGGCGAGAGTGTTGGCTATCAGTTTGCAAAACTGTGGGAGGTCATCAGGCACTCGACCGGTGACGATGTTACCGTCCCGAACAGCTGGTTCGTCGACGTACTCGGCTCCAGCGTTTATGACGTCGTGTTTGACTGCACGATAGCAGGTCATCTGCTGGTTATCGACGATACCTGCATCGATTAAAATCCACGGTGCATGGCAGATAGCCGCAATAACTTTGCCTTGGTCGTACGCGTCCCTGGTGAATTCCAAGACATCGTCGAGGATCCGGAGGTTATCAGGGGCGAACCCTCCCGGGAACAGTATACAATCTACGTCCTCGACCGAGAGGTCGTCGAATTCTGTCACTGTGTACCGATTGCCCTCCTCCATTACGTTCGGTGGGCATGGGGAGCCGAATCGTCCTGTTACAACTTTATCCGGCAGGAAAGGACGGGTGTGTTGTCCGCGTGCTTCAGGGACCACTATAATCTCGGCACCCATCTCACTGAGTGCGAGTAGCGGGAATTCGAATTCGACGTCTTCGAACTCCTGGCCGACGATCATGGCGATGACCTTACCGTCAATTGTCTCTGAGTCGAACATCGTCGTACTCATTCACACCAGTACTATTAATTGTGACGGTAATTCGGTCTCATTCTGGGAGTTGAATTCCGTACCGATCCCCCAACGCATCAAGACTTGCGACGGTCGGTTCACTGAGTGGTACACCTTTGCGTTCGTTTTCACGTCGAATTTTTGCTTCTGGTTCGCCCGGTACCAGCACTTCGTTAATCCCATTTCGTGTGGGTGTATTCTTTATTTGACTGATGTAGGCGTCGACATGTGTGCGGAACTCATCGGGGTCCATTACAGCTGACACGTCTATGGCCCCCAAGAAGTGACCGAGTCGCATTGGCTCATCGAAAGCGGAATACAGTGGCCCTATATCTGGGCTCGTTCGTCCACCGCTGAGAATACCACTGAGTACGTCGACGACAATTGCCAATCCGTACCCCTTTGGACCACCAACTGGCCGGAGGGCTGATACATCGTGTGGGTCGGTGGTAGGCGTTCCATCCTCGCCTACGGCCCAGTCTTTGGGTATCTCCGTATTTTCGGCTGCAGCAACGTGGTCGATTTTCCCCATCGCAACCACACTGGTAGCCATATCCAATGTTATCGAGAACCCTCTGTTAGTTGGAATTGAAAACGCTATCGGGTTTGTTCCAAGACGGGCCTCGGTTCCGCCATATGGAACTACATCTGGACCGACGTTTGTCATTGCGATCCCGATACAGTCGTTCTCGGCTGCTTTCTTCGTATAGTATGCAGCAGTTCCAAAATGGTTGCTGTTTGAGACGAGTGCCGCCCCAAAGCCTGCTTCACTCGCGATTTCGACAGCCGTTTCAATCCCAGCAGTTGCCGCAATTTGTCCGGGACCGTCGTCCCCATCAACCAGGGCCAGAGCTGGACTGAGACGATCCGTGGCGACAGTGGGGTCAGGGTTGAAACCCCCTCCCTCGAACTTATTCACGTATGCCTCGAGGCGAGCCACGCCATGTGAGTCGACACCGCGCAAGTCCGCCTGCACGAGCGCGCTGCTGATCGTGTTCGCCGATTTCCGAGAAACACCGACCTCTTCGAGTATGTGACTGACATACGACTCGAGGATGTCGGGTGACATCCGACAATATGGCTCGTGCTCGATCATTCAGTAGTCCTCCATCGGTTGATGTTGCTGAACGTGACCTCGCCAGCAGGCGTCTTTAGATCCGTGTCAAATGCAGTCATAGTAATCACTTGTAGACCTAGTTGGGATTGGCGATCTGTTCACCATGTAATGGAGAGAGCCGTCATTTCACTTATTAGTTTTCAACGCTATTTGACACTATATTTCATCATCACAACGTCAACAAGGCACGGAAGGAAGGGTGCGGTTCACGGATTTCACAAATCCAGGTTGGTTGGCAAGCGTGTGATATCGGCCGGGAAGTTATCCCGTGATGACAGTGGAGAGGTCAGCAGTGGTAGATGGGTACTGACTACAAATCGAGACCCAAATGGTTAGGTTTGGTAGGCAATGAAACGAATTGTTCTCTCACATGGTGTGTGGTAGACACCAACATACAAAATTCAATATCATTGAACAACAGTGGAGTATGCGTTCTTCAGTCCAATAATATTGGACGAGAAAAATCAAATAATTATCATTAATGATTTTAGTTTAGGTTTCATACCCCCATACATGGCCGATACAACACAACAAAGCGGGGGGACGAACCAAATCCAGTCGGTTCAGACAGCGTTCACAATCATTGAATCACTTCTCGAACTCGATGGGTGTGGTGTTTCCGAGCTCTCGAACCATCTGGACATTCCAAAAAGTACAGCTCACATTTATCTCGACACCCTGCGTGAAACTGGTTTCGTGGTCAAATCCGACAAGCAGTACCGCGTTGGGTTGCGGTTTTTAGAGTGTGGCGGCCGTGTTAGACAAACAAATAATATCCATCAGGCAGCAAAGCAGGAAATCGATGAGCTCTCCGAGAAAACGGGCGAAATTGCCAACCTAGGGGTTGTAGAGAACGGCAAACGAGTGTTACTCTACACGTCGGAGACAGCAGAGGGTGTCTTCGATAACTCTCCCACTGGGGAGTTTACGCACATGCATTGGACTGCCCTCGGAAAGGCGATGCTGGCGCGTATGCCTCGTGCTCGAGCTGAACGGATAATCGACCAACATGGGTTGCCAGAGGGAACACCGAATACTATCACTGACCGAGATTATTTAATCGACGAACTCGAACAAACCCGTGAACGGGGGTATTCTATCGAGGACGAGGAACGACGCGAAGGAATCAAAGCTCTCGGCGTGCCGATCGTCGAACGAGGGAACGAGACAGTCGTCGGTGCGGTTTCGATATCCGGCCCAAAGCGCCGGGTTGGGGACGAATCCGTCGAGGCCGAAATCGTTGACGCGATAAGAAGCACGGTAAACATCATCGAACTCAAAATCCAACATTATTGAACGCCGGTTTTTGAGACCGATACAATTCCAACCCGGCGTGATCCAAGGGCGCTAATGGGGGTGGGCTTACCTAGCTTCTACATTACATGCATAAGTTTGTAACGAAGTGTTGATCTCATGGATTCGGCCAAACACAGTCATCGTACTGTGAAATCATAATGACCAGTTCTATAGCTTATTTGCTAGTCATTTCATATCTACCATCTTTTTTACTATATACACATGTTGTGTTATAGTAGTGCCAATA
>SL_4KL_010_BRINEDRAFT_10002493_pt1 | contig 10398 bp, 12 predicted proteins | sample SodLak_010_BRINE_2_FD_10664 | JGI IMG/M metagenome (IMG submission 10664) | reverse complement strand
ACCGCGTGCAGCAGTCCCGAAACGGGGGTCGGTGCCACCATCGCCACCGGAAGCCACTGGTGCAGTGGCATCAGCCCGGCTTTGACGCCGAAGCCGATGGCGAGGATCATAAACGTGATCGACGCCGCGTTCGGATCGGAGCCGGCGATCTCGGCCAGCGCGGGAATGCCGCCCGCGGTGAAATCAACGGTCGCCTGGCCGACCTGGCTGGTGAGCCAGTAGACCAAGACCGTCCCAGCAAGCACGAGCACGCCACCGCCGAAGAAGGTGTAGGCGAGGTATTTCCGACCTGCCGCGCGGGCTTCGGCGGTCTCGTCGTGGGCGACCAGTGGGTAGGTGGCGACCGAGAGGAGTTCATAAAAGACGAAGATCGTTAGCAGGTTGCCTGAGAAGGCAATGCCGATGGCTGCCGACAGCGAGGCCGCAAACGAGGCAAAGAATCGCGTCTGGCCGTGTTCGTTGAGCCCGCGCATGTAGCCGATCCCATAAAAGGCGGTAAACACCCACAGCAGGCTTGCGAGGGAGGCAAACAGCATGCCGAGCGGATCTGCCCGGAGGACGAAGTCGATTCCCAGCAGGACGGTGCCGAGATTTGAGACGTAGACCGTCCCGTCGAGTACTCCGGGCAGCATGCTGGCGACGATGCCGAACTTGGCGAGCGCGGCTGTGATCGACCAGCCGTCCCGAATGTTGGGTCGGCGGTAGGAGGCGATGATAAGCCCGGTTGCGACGAGCGATACAAGGACGGCAGCGAGTGGTCGAATGGCTTCTACTTCTGTCATTGGAAGAACCTCCCGAAGACCGGCTCAAGCATCGCGGCGAACTGATCGGCCGAAACGAACAGCGCGACCGTCGCCAGCGTCAACACGACGACAACCGCCAGCATCTCCCGAGAGACCGCACCCGAGACCGCGGCGGTCTGTTCGGGGCTGTCGCCCGGTTTGACTGGTGTCTCGGTCGAGCCACCATCCGTCTGCTCGACGGTGGCGTCTGGTTCGTGGCCACCGTCGGCGACAGCATGGCCGTCGACCGCGCTGTCGTGGCCATCGCCGTGGTCGTCGTGACCCGCGCCGTGGGGGTCGCCCGGCGGATCGAAGTAGAGCTTCTCGATGATGCGGGCGACGTACAGCAGCGTCAGCATCGTGCTGACGAAGATGACGACCGCCAGCCCCCACGAGCCCTCCTCGACGGCTCCAAGGGCGATGAACCATTTGCCAACGAAGCCAATCGACGGCGGAATGCCGACAAGCGCGAGACCAGTGATCGCAATCGCGCCGCTAGTGAAGGGAGCGCGCTTGGCGAGCCCACCATACTGCGAGATGGTCCGCGCGCCGTAGGCGGTCGCCATGATGCCCGCAGCCATGAACAGTGCGGCCTTCATCAGGCCGTGGCCGACAAGGTGGATCACCGCACCGAAGAGGGCGGTTTCGCTCGTGATACCGATTGCGGCGACGATCATCCCGAACTGGGCAACCGAGGAGTACGCGAAGATCCGCTTTATTTCAGTCTGCATCACTGCCAGCAGACTGCCGACGACGATGCTGATCGAGGCCAACAGAACAACGCCGTCGGCAATGAGTGGATTCGCGGCGAAGAACTCGACAGTAAAGACGTCGAACGAGATGCGGATCAACGCGTAGGCGGCGGTCGTCGAGACCAGCGCGGAGATGTACGCACTCACCGAATCAGGCGCGTAGGTGTACGCATCCGGCTGCCAGGTGTGGAGTGGGAACAGCGCGATTTTGAGCATAAACCCGACGAGAATGAAGCCGAAGGCGGCTTGGACGAGCGGATCGGTGTAGCCGACCTCGGCCAGGGCGGTCTGCAAGTCGAGCATGTTCAGCGTCCCTGTGGCGACGAAGGCGTAGCCGACGCCGATCAGATATAAGGAGGCTCCGACAGTCCCCAAAAAGAGGTATTTCAGCGCGCCGTATGCGGCTTTGCCGCTGCGGTCGGCGGCAATAAGGGCGTACGTTACGAGGCCGACGATTTCGAGGAAGACAAAGAGGTTGAACAGGTCACCCGTAAAGGCAACGCCGAGCAGGCCACCGGTCAGCAGCAGGTAGCCACTATAAAAGGCGTTGCCCTGTGGGCCGCTCTCGCGGGCGTAGATCAGGACAGCAACGGAGACGACACCGATCAACAGCGCGATCAGCGCCGAGAGGCCGTCGCCGACGAGTTCAATGCCTCGGGGAGCCGGAAAGCCACCCAGCTCGTGGATGATCTGGTCGCCAGTCGACTGGCCCTCCAGATACACTTCCCACGTGAGCAGTGCGGCCAGTCCGGTGACGACAAGCGAGCCGACCATGGCAATCGGCCAGCCGGCGCGCTCGTATTTCAGGCCGGCAAGCAGCGGGAAGGCGGCCAGCATGATCGGGATCGTCACCAACAGTGGCAGAAGAATGTCACTCATCGCCGATCACCTCCTTGAGCGCGTCAGCCCGAAGCGTGCCGTACTCGTTATACAGCCGGATCGTGAGCGCCAGTCCCACCGCGGTGAGACTCACGCCGACGACAATCGCCGTCAGTACGATCACGTGCGGCAGCGGGCTGGCAAACGGGCCACCCGAGCCGTCCGGCGGAATGACCGGCGAGGAGCCACCGACCACGTAGGCGGTGGTGACGAAAAACAGGAAGACGCCGGTCTGGAACATGTTGAGGCCGATAATCTTCTTGACGAGGTTTGGGGTTGCGATCATCATATAGATGCCAATCGACGACAGCAGGACGAACAGTACGTAGGCGTGCTGTTCGGTCAGCAGCTCAGTAATTAGGGAGTCAGTCATCGGAACGTACCTCCTCGACCGCTGGTTCACCAGCGCCATCGGTCGCCACGGCGTCGTCAGCGACGACGTTACCGTCGTGGACGCCCTCGGGGTTGAATCCCGCAGCCAGCAGGAAGAACAGCCCCATCAGGATGCCGGCGACGATGAAGGCGATGCCGCCGATCTCGACGGCCTCCATGCCGTATTTGACGAAGCCGACCTCGTCGAGACCCAAGATGGAACCGAACACCGGCTCGTAGACGGTGTATTCGAGGAAGTTACCGCCAAGCGCAATCGTCCCGAGCGAGAGGCCGCCAAAGATGAGCACGCCAAACCCACCAAGGCCGACAACGATGGCATTCGAGAGCCACTCACGAGTCGAGTCGATGCCGAACGCGAAGGCGATCATCAAAAAGACGGAGGCGATCAGCGCGCCGCCCTGGAAGGCGCCGCCCGGCGAGCCGCCGCCGTGGAACATCATGAACATCCCGTAGGTCATCACGAAGGGAACGACGGCTTTGACCGTCGACATAATCACTTGGCTTTCGGTGTAGGCAGGTCGCTGTCGAGAGACGCCGGCGTCGAGGGTCGTGTCGGCACGGTCGTCGCTCATGCGGTGAACACCTCTCGACCCAGCACAATCAGACTCGACACGCCGGCGGCGAAGACGACGACCGCCTCACCGAAGGTATCGAATCCACGGTAGGCCGCCAACACCGAGGTGACGGCGTTTTCTGCGCCGGTTTCGGCGTAGCTCTGTTCGATATAGTGGACCGTCACATCGGGGTTGGTCATCACTGGCGAGTTGGGATCGCCAACGCCGGGGAACACGACTAACGTCGAGCCCACAACCAGCGCGAAGAGTGCACAGACACCGACCGCTGGCCAGTTGATCGGCTCGAACAGCTCGTCGGTGGCCGGGCGGGTGGTTTTGGCAATTGTCAACAACAGGAGAATCGTCGTGATCCCTGCACCAATCGCGGCCTCAGTGAGCCCCACGTCGGGCGCGCGGTAGAACGTATAGAGCACTGCAAGCCCGAGGCTGTAGGCCGCAAAGATGACAATCGAGGCGAGCACATCGCGGAACAGCGCGGTGAGCACCGCCGTGATCAGGATAAAGGCGAACAGCGAGACCTCCAGCGGTGTGATGCCGACGCTTTGGGCGACGGCGATGTCGAGTCCGTTCATCGTCGCTCATCCCCCTGTGTCCACGGCTCGATGCCCTCCTCGTAGGCCGCCCGCGCGATGGCGTGGGCCGCCGTCGGATTGGTCACGAAAATAAAGAACAACAGAAGCACCGTTTTGATTGATGCGGTCTCCCAGCCGATTGTCAGTGCGACCGCTGCCAGCGCGAAGCCAGCACCCAGGGTGTCGGCCTGCGATGCGGTGTGGGCCCGCGAGAACACGTCTGGCAGCCGAATGACGCCCGTCGCCGAGACGAACGTAAAGAACAGCCCGACGACGACGAAGAAGACGATCAGGGCCAATCGAATGGCTTCGATCATATGACACCTCCTCGCTCGACGGTGAACTTCGAGATGGCCACAGCCATCAGGAAGTTCAACAGCGCATACACAAGCGCGACATCGAGGAACCACGGCTCGCCCAACGCTGCGCCAAGCAGCGCAAGGATGACTACGGTGTTGGTTCCCAGCACGTTGACCGCGAGCACGCGGTCTTGGTTGGTTGGGCCTTTGATCGCCCGATACAGCATCATCACTGCGAGGCTGACGAACAACGCCGCCGCGACCAAGAGGAACTCACCGACGGTGAAGCCGGCGACGAGATTGGTCTCGACGAACGTCATTCGTCGAGTCCTCCTTCGTCGGCGGTGCTGGTGGTGCTGCCGTCGACACTGTCGCCGTCGACATCTTGGCCGCCATCAGTCGCAGCGGGTTGCTGGAGGATCTCCGTGTCGCCACGTTCTTTTGGCGTCGGAAAGCGGGCAGCCTCTCGACCGTAGAAAACGAACCGAACCCAGCGTTCCAGCGAGCCCTCGAACAGCCCCTCACGGGCAAACGGCAACAGCGAGTGGACGTACAGCTGCTGGTCGTCGGCTTTGACCGTCAGCGTCCCCGGCGTGAGCGTGATGCTGTTACACAGCGTTGTCAGCGGAAAGCCCGAGCCGACAAACACCCTGAGCCGGGTCATCCGGGGATCAATAGGGAGTTTTGGGTCGAGAATCACGCGGGCAACTGCGAGATTCGAGACGATGATCTCATAGAGTAGGTAGGGCAGATAGATCAAACTGCGAGCCAGCCGTTTCGGCGACTGGCTAAGCGAGGGATCACGGTAAAACGAAACGCTCGAAAGCGCGATGGCGACCACGAGCGCGGTGATCGCACCCGTGACGATATCGAACAGGCCGGCGAAGCCGCCGAGAACCTGATAGAAAATAAAGGAGGTCCCAAACAGCGCGATAAACCGCGGGCGGCTGGTGGTGCCAACGAACCAGCTTCGGCTCGCAGGGCGTTCGACCGGTGCCTCCTCGACGGCGAACCCAGCCTGACGGAGTTCGAACTCCAAGGGTTCGACCAGCGTCGTCTGGCCCACAAGCGAGTATTCGGGGTCGATGATGATTCGGTCGAGACCGTGGTCGGTAGCGTACGACGACAGTGCCGCAGCGTAGTCGGCTGGACTGAACAGGTAGTCGCCGGTGCCGATGATGGCAGTCGAAATCTCGACCGACTCGGGGTCGAGGCCGGCGTCATCGCAGTCGTAGCGAGCCCACACCGAAACCTGATCGAGCAGCTCTTGGGCCGTCTTGCGGTCGGCGTCAGTGCCGGGGTCCTCGCCGCGCCAACTCGCCATGAAGACGAAATGGATCGGCGGCGTCTCGTCGGCCTCGCGGGCCTGCTGGACCGCGTAGTCGACTGTCTGTCGGAGCGTTACCGAGCGCTGTACTGGGACGCACACACCCGCGGCTTGGTCAGCCGCCATCGGTGTGCCACCCCGTCCGGTTGTTGGAGAGTTGTCCGAACGTCATACTCGGTTCTTGCCCGAACGAAACAACGGACGCCTCAAAACTATTCTTATCTCGGTTGGCGTGATAATCAATACTCGCCTGAAATACCCGGCTTTGTTACCGATTTTTAATATAATATGTCGAATTCTGCCCCGGGTGTATAGCCAGCGTTCGGTCTACTCGGAGCCATTCACATACCCTCGGCTGGCGACGGCGAGCCGACGCAGTCGGCGAGTCTGTCTGCAATCCGGGCCGCTAGCAGCGGTTTCGAGCCCTCGACCGTCCCACAGTCCGCCGGACTGTCGGTCTCGGAGCCGACCAACAGTGCGCGCGTCGAGTCCGCACCCATCACGCTCGCGTCGTTGGCAACCACAAACGCGAGGTCGAGTCGGTCACGGAGCGCGACCGCCTGCTTGACCATCGCTCTGTCCTCGCCCGAGGTTTCGGCCTTGAAGCCGACCATCGACAGTTCTGGGTGAGTTTGGCGGATCGAATCAAGCAGTTTGGGCGTCGGCTCCAACTGGAGAGTTCGCGGCTCGCCGGATCGGAGTTTAGTCTCGGATGTCTCGACAGTGTAATCCGAGATGGCCGCCGCCGAAACCAGCGCGTCGGCCTCGGGGGCTGCCGTCTCGACGGCGGCCAGCATCTCGGCGGCGCTCTCGACGGCCACCGTCTCGGCGTAGTGGACTGGCGGGCCGTCGTGGACGAGCGTCACCTCCGCGCCGCGGATGTGACAGGCGCGGGCGACGGCGCGGCCGGTGGCTCCGGAGGCGCGGTTGGTGAGTACGCGGATCGGATCAATGGCCTCGCTGGTCGCACCGCTGGTGACGACCACGTGCTGGCCGTCGAGGCTCTGTTCGGTGCTCGCGCGTGCGAGGGCGGTGACGATGGCCGCCTCGGTGGCGATTTTGGCTTTGCCTTCCTCGATTCGGGGCTCGACGAACTCGACGCCCCACGCCTCGACGCGGGCGATGGCGTCGAGCACGCCGGGATGGTCGTACATCGGCTCGTGCATCGAAGGGGCGATGACCACGGGGACCCCCGCGCCGAGGGCGGTGGTTGCGGTGGTCGTCACGGGGGTGTCGTCGACTGCGGCGGCGATCTTGCCGACCGTGTTGGCGGTGGCTGGTGCGATCAGAAAGACATCAGCCCACCCCTCGCGGCCACAGAGGTCGACGTGTTCGACGCGGCCCGTGATCTCGGTGATCACGTCGGCTTCGGTGGCGAACTCGACGGCCCACGGGTGGATGATTCCGCTGGCGCTGGGGCTCATGACGGCGCGGACGCTGGCTCCGTGGCGGCGGAGTTCGTGGGCGAGTTCGACGGTTTTCACCGCGGCGATGCTGCCGGTGACGCCGAGTGCGACGTTGAGCCCTTCAAGCATTCATCCGAGTTGAGGAGAGGGATATAAATAGGCGTTCGGGGTTTTGATTGCATCAAAAGCCGCACTACTCCGTCGACCACAACTCCTCAACACGTCCTTCGATAGCCGCCACCACCGTCGCGTACACCGACAGCGGATGCAACGACGACAGCGAAAGATCAGTAACCTCGGTCGCAGCCGGCGGTTGGTGGAAATGCAGCCGCGCATTGTGCGCGTTTGGGTGCCGGTCCCAGCGACACGCCCACTGGCCTCCGTCGCTGGCTGTCTCGACATAATGAAACGAGAAATCACCGGTCGTAAACCACCGAACATCGATCCGAGCACTCGCCGTCGAGTCGGGATACTGGCCAGCGTCGAGCACAACTCGTAGCTGCCGCGGTTCGTATGTCCTCGGCTCGAAAGCCGTCTCCGCGACGAGTGACTCCCCAGTGAGGTGTCGCTCAAGCAGGCGGAGCGTCTGGCGATCCGGCGGTCCAGTCGAGTCCGATGCGTCCGACTCCGATCCAGTCATTAGGCCGTAATGAGGTGACCATCGTTCTGCGAGAGCTGGCGGGCGAGTTCGTACAGCCGAATATCCCGCACCGCGGCCTGCCAGTCGCTGATCGCTGCCATTCGCTTATGGATGGCCTCATGATCGTCGTGATCGAAAACGGAGACCGCCGTGGGATCGGTGGTCTCGAAGCGGGTTTCGTACTCCTGAATCTCCGATTCGAGTGCGCGCACGCGGTCGACGATCTCCTCGACAGTGAGGTCGGCGGCGATCCGGCTGGCCTCCTGCCATTCGAGATACCCCTCGTTGCGGTGGTACTGTGGGGGTCGACTCTCGCGGTCGACGCGAACGATCCCCATCTCGACGAGCCGGTCGAGATGCTTTTTCGCGGCGTTCGGCGAGCAGTCGGCGAGCTCGGCGATCTCGGTGTACGGGGTCGGCGAAGTAACCTCCAGCGAGACATCGTAGACACGGCTGAACGTGTCTACATCCTTCGACCACCGTCGGTTGGAGTCATCGGTGTCGGGGGCGGGATCGAACGCGGTCATACCCGAAGTATGACGGCATACGCAATATATGTTCGGAGTATTCAAATATGTGCGAGACAAACGAGTCGCTCCGTCGGTATATAAAAGAGATCTCGATGAGTGAAATCACAGACCCTATTCGCCGCATAGCTACAACGAGAGTTGACGACTGAGACTGGTTATAAAATCACAGCGTCTGATCCACGAGATCACTCACGATCCGACCGCGGTCGAGATGCGACGAGACGATGCGTTCGGCGTCATCGCCGTCGACGCCACCGTACCAGACGCTGTCGGGATACACAGCCACAATCGGTCCCTCGCCGCACCGATTCAGACAGGACGACCGAGTGATCTGGACGTCGCACTGCTCGGAGTCGCGGGCGGCCTGTCGGAGGCGTTCGAGCACCTTCGGTGCGCCCGCGGCGGCACAGGTCTGGTTCGTACAGACCGCAACGTGATGGGCGGGCGCATCGTGGGTGTGCGGCTCGTCGCCGACATCGCTGCGGTCGGCGTGGGTTTCTTGATGGGTCAGCGCGCGCAGCATCGCCCGCGCGCCGCCCGTGTCCTCCTCGTAGCCCGTGAGATCAACCTTGTACTTGCAGGTATCACACGACATCTCGACGCTATCCGTTCTGGCCTCTTGCCAGCGGTCGCCCAAGACATCCAAGAGCCGCGAGTCGGTGCCAAGTGGATCGCCCGCCGCCGCCTGAACGTAGGGGTACTCGTCGTCGAACTCGTCGGTCCACTCGCGGATTCGACCGGTGAGCACACCGTCGCCGAGCATGTAGGGGACGACGACAATGCCGTCGGGCCGCTGTTTGGCGAGCGTCGCAAGCGAGTCGTCGAGCGTGGGCTCAGTAATTCCAATAAACGAGGCCTCGACCGTGCTGAACTCTCGGCCCTCATGCAAGAGCCGCGAGAGCTTGTGGAGGTCAGCGTTCGCGTCCGGATCACTGGAGCCGCGCCCACAGACGACAACCGCAACATCGTCCTCGGCGCGGTCGAGACCCAGCGACTCCTCGACCGCCCGTACACGATCATCGAGCAGGTCGACAATCGCCGGATGGATGCCGAGATGCGCGCCGTTGTTGATCTCGGTGTCGTGGCTCGCCCGTGCCTGCTGGATCGCCACAGGCACGTCGTTTTTGACGTGACTGGCCGCAAACAGCGAAAGTTGGACGACCGTAATGGACTCGACTGCACCAGCCAGCCCCTCGATGGCGTCATCGATTGCGGGTTTGGCCAGTTCAAGAAAGGCGGCATCGACCGGAATGTCGAGACGGGCTTCGAGCATCGCCGCCAGCTCGCGGACCTGCTCGTTTGATTTCTCGCGGCGCGAGCCATGGCCCACAAGGAGGACGGCCTCGTTGTCGACCGCCGAGCTGTCGTTTCGCAGTTGGCCCTGACTCATGATTCGAACTGTGAGCGATCAAACTCGACATCAGTTGCTTGGTCGAGACTCTGAATCAGCTTCCGACGGCGACTCGGCGCAAAAAGGCCCGTCTCGCCGGTGTCGTCGTAGAGCCACATGCCGAACTCGGCGGCCACATCGTCGTCGACGCCGAACCAGTAGCCGCCCGAGGAGGTCTCAAAAAGATCGTCATACGGAACCTCGACTGGACAGTCGTCGATGAGTTGCTGGATGAGTTCGAGTAGGTCGGCGTCATCGTGGACAAACGAAACGCCTACGGTGCCGCTGGAGGATTTAAAACAGATCGTCCCACAGCCCTCTAGGAGGCCACGGAGCAGCTCTCGACGGTAGTCCGAAAACGCACCAAACCGGTAGTTGCCCCGACCGTCGACCGGTAGTCCGAGCGAGCCACTCATCCCGAACAACTCGTCGCTCGTCACCTCGACGGTGTACTCGTCTTCGGTTTTGTTGATCGCGGTGTTGTGGACGTACTCGCGTGTGTTCCGGTCGTGATCGACCTCGCTGTCGACGATCTGACTGATTGTTTCGGCGGCGGCCTCGTCGTTGGTTCGCACGGTGAGATGATCGTTCTCGACCTCGCCGTCGCCGGCCACGCGACCCCAGAAGTAGGCACTCGCGGGGTGGCCTGCCAGCAGGTCATCGGGTGCGGCGATAGGGTCGATGCTTCGGCTCATTCGTCGACCTCCTCGACGATGATCGCGTTTGTTGGACAGGCTGCCGCCGCCTGTCGAGCCTCTTCAATTCTGTCGTCGTCGAAGGTGGCGATCACCGCACCGTCGACTTCCCTGATTTCGCCGTCGCCATCGTAGATCGGATCGCCGTCGGGGTCGAT
>SL_4KL_010_BRINEDRAFT_10002490_pt1 | contig 10408 bp, 8 predicted proteins | sample SodLak_010_BRINE_2_FD_10664 | JGI IMG/M metagenome (IMG submission 10664) | reverse complement strand
AGCAGGGGGCTTCTGTCAAGCGCAGGTGTGCCTCAGCTCTCGCTGTGACCCTCAGTTGCCGTGTGCTGCGCTGCTGTACTCTTTGCCCGCCAGCCCTTGATGCATACCAGCTGCACTCGTTGCCTGCCAGCCTTGATGCATTCCTCAAGTGTAGAGCTCTGGTGCACGCCCCTGTTATCAGCGTCAAGAAGTACTATTTTTGTTTCGAGCGTGATTTCATGCTCTCATCCATGTTCAGTGAGGATGCACGTTTTCCACAAAGCTGTGGCACCTGCAAAAGCAGCACACTGACAGGCCCATGTGCAGCCACAAGCATAACTGCACACTTTCGCGGGCATGCGCACAAACTTATATGACGATGTGCACTGTCAAGGGCATGCGCACAATCTTGTGTGACGATGTGCACTGTCGCGGGCATGCGCACACACTTGGTGAAAATGTGCACTGTCCCGAGCATGCGCACAAGCTTTATTGACAATGTGCACTGTTGCAGGCATGCGCACAAGCTTATGTGACAATGTGCACTGTTGCAGGCATGCGCACAAGCTTATGTGACAATGTGCACTGTTGTGCGCATGCGCACAGAATTATGTGACAATATGCAACTGTCTCTTGCATGCACACAAATGTTTTGACAATGTGCACTGTTCGGGCATGCGCGCAAACTTATGTGACAATGTGCGTCCCACCCCTTTCCTGTGACCCCTTGCCCTCACAAACCTGTACATGCACACGTGCACCACAGGCGCATCACACGTGCATTACACATGCATCACATGCATCACACAAAGATGCAAACCCTTCCATTGATTCCAGTGCGTGCACGTGCATACATGCGAACCTTTCCATTGATTCCAGTATATGCACATACACATGCAAACCCTTGCATTGATTCCAGAGGCTGGAGGATGCGGCGCCGCTTCATGGAGGCGCACGACCAGCAGGCACATGCAGAGCGCAGCCGGCCATCCCACACGGCGCAGAGCTATTCCTCGCAGGTGGGTGGGTGCCACTTTTGTGGATCGTGCATGATCCGTGATGCAGCTTGATCACATTGCCCAATAAGTCTGCCTAAGGCATAGACACCATGTTGTGCAGTCTGAGCAAGCAACATGGCAAGGCAAATCCATGTGCTGCCTGTCCTAGACTGAGCACGTAGAACTTGGCACCCATGCTTTGTGCAAAGGATGGTTGCTAATTCATGTGCTCTGTATCACACACGTACTCACGCATGCTCCTCTATGAAATTTTTTTACAGCGTGTGGGCAAGAGCTTCACCATGCACAAGGGCAATGCAGCCGTCAGCAGCGAGTGGGGCTACCCTATTGAATGACGTACCGCGCTGGTTTCTGTGCACCAGCGAATAATGACATTATTTGTGAATTAGATAATGTGTGTGAATTAGAATGTGAGGAGCCTTTTGTCCTGATGTGTTCAGGACTACGCATGAAGGGGTATTGAGTCTGAAAGGATGAGGTCAAGCCCCTGCCAGACACCTCTCCCTGAAGGGGTAGCAAACAGCGCACAAACTTCTTTTGCACCTATGCATTTAGGCCTTGTATCCATTGGGGCGTGTTTCAGTTTTGCTTATCTAGATGAAATGTTTGCCCATCATGACCGTTCCTTCATGTATGCATGTATTGGGAAGTGTGACTGCAATTGTCACAAAAGCTTCCGCACACTGCTTGCTATGTGGACTCTTAAAGTAATGTTAATTTCTTTACGTGCCATTCTGCGACCTAGCATGTTATGACCTTTGGAGACTGGACAGAGAACTGTTTTGTTTTGCCTGCTATGTGTTGCAAAGAGGTGTCTAGACAAGCTTGTGGTTCCTAGCAGCTTGTAAAGTGAGAGTGAGCTCAACCAAGGCCAAGGGCCCCCTATTTTTAAGCTTCTGCCTGGTACTTTGCCGTTAAGTCATATCAATTCCTTTCCACCGTCGCAGCAGCTCTTGCCCTCTATGGCCTGGCACCATTGCTGGGCATCACCCAACACCTGTCAGGCAAGGAGCCTCAGCGTGTTGTCTTTCCTGACAACATTAATTCTTCATTTGTATACTGGATACTTTTGCAACTCTTTTGTTATTGCTTCCATGCATGTACACTGTCCTAGTTTATCCTGTCAGGATTAATGTCACAAGTTTGTTCTCTTAAGTTGTTCATGTAAGAGTTCCATTTCTTTTACTCTGTTAGTAGATGCAAAGAAATTAAAATAGGTAAATTACGATTTGAAACCTACGTAGGAGTTAAAACAATTCCTACATAAATAAAGGGAAAGGGGCCACCCAGGGCCTACTAGGCCTTGTATGACCCATCCACCAGCTCGACCACTACAGATGCAGCTGAAGCCATCAAGACTGGATGGAATTTGTATGCCCTCTAGATTTATTATATCCTACTTGTCAGGCTACTAGCCTACCACTTCTTAGTAGGTAGTGGCTCCTTCCACTGGGAGGATTATGGCAGAATTCATCTGCCCTGTTTTGCGCTCCTTCCTTTCTTCGGATTGGAGGACTGTCTGTTGCTCACACTTTCCTAATTACAAATTAGCTCACACTTGACACACACCCTCATTTTTGTCGTTAAAAGATGACAGAGCCGCTCCTCCTCTTACGGCATGAGCAAAAATAAGCCTGCAAGCCTTTTATTTCATGAAATTAAGCAGTCACTGCTTATTAATTAGCGATTGATTCTTTCATTGTGAGGGGGAGCTTAGTGCTTTCATCAGGAAACACCTCCCTGACTCAGGGTTTCTTGGAGAGCTGGGTCTCTTAAGTTCATGATTGTAGCAGTGTGATTATAGTGGGTACTGGTACTACTAGTAGTCCATCATTTAAATGGCTTGATTGCTGGGTTTTGCCGGGCTGGAATGATTCTTTGAATCCAAACTGAAAAAAATGTCTTGTGTGCAAACCTCTTCCATCACGTAAGTCTTTTCTTGTCTTTGGCATGTGCACGAGCAGTCAAGGGACCCTCCATTTCTTGGCTTCTCATCTCTCCCTGCATAAGTGTGCGTTTTAGTGTATAGTGGGTTGTGTGCCTGCCAGGGACACAGTGTGTCCCCTAAGTATTATGCGGCAAACTAGGAGGTAAGGAGAGCGTGAGGGTGTGGCAGGGTTAGAAAACTTATATGCGGGAGAAACTTAAGGAGGGGCATACAGACTTCATTGCTTCCCAGGGGCCTAACTCTAGCTCCACCGTGGGACATATCTTGCCAGTGTATAGAGTTTATCTTTCCTGGCCTCCTTGGGCGGCGCCTGAGTGTGCACCCTACCAGGAGACCCTTGGTGAGGTCCTAGTCCTTAAGGGCCTCTGACTTGCTTTCAAAGTTCGGTGGCTTTTGCAGACCTTGGAGACCTTGCAGCCCTCGCAGATCTACTAGATTCTGCTGTGGCAGGCCTAGCCCTCTAGCCACCCTGACTTTTTTCCTTTCAAAGTGGCCGTTCGGTCCTAGGCTCAGTGCTGTCTTTGAAGCTTGCATTTCCTGCCTCTCCGGTCTTCTAAAAGGCCAATGGGAAGTGGTTTCTTCCTATGTTTCTTGTCCAATAAAATGTGTCTTGTCCAATAAACATTTGGAGGAAGTGAGGATGCGCGTGTGTGCTCTGAGGCACACCCCACTGTTACAGTATATGAGCGAATAGGGTGTGTGGACTGGCTGCGCGCAGTGACAGTGTACGCCAAGCAGACAACAGTTTGCCCGCAATGAGACTGCAGAGTCTCTAATACCCTTATCCTTCCCTGCACTTCCTTTCTATGTTCAGCATAAGGACAGGCAAGATCAGCACTGCATGCAGCTGCTGTTGGACATACTCACATTAGACGGGTGGACTGGACTGGACTGGATGGCGCTGCCATGCCTGCTGTCCCCCAAGGGCTAGGGAAGTATACTCCCTGGCCTACTATATCGTAGTACATCTTACAAGGTCACTAGGAGCAAACAAGCTATTACTGTGGGTTCGTCTTTGAAGTGCTCAAATACAGCTATAGCTCAAATAATGACAGGATTAAACCATTAATCGGGATTAAACACTCCAACCAACTGACTCAACCAACCTCCAGGTCACAATGCACAAAAAAACTGATACTGAAAACAAAATAAATCCACAGCAAGGGGACCTTTCTAGCGTACACAAGAGAGATTTGCAGCAGGTGCAAATCACATGAAGTACTAGGCAAAATGCTGCCATCAAACTTGGAAGTGGTGCGTCGGTGAGCAGCAGAGGGCTCTCTTCAAAATTAGCCATGTACGCAATATGTACAGCACATTTCCTTGCGGTTTATGGCACCAATTGAGTCAAATACACTGCATTGCAACGTGTGTCTTAGTCTCTTATCTTGCCAAGATCTGCTAATATCAGTTGCGGACACAATGTACGATGACATAGCAAACTCAAACCTAGTATCTCCAAGCCTGTTTTGCTTGCTCGTGTGCATTACCAACTTCAAAAGCACTCAGATTATTTTTTGCAGCAACAGTTAATAACATTGCTATCAAGTGAGGATGGTAGGGCCATGCAAGATTAGCAGCTTTCTGCCTTTAGAATGTCATCTACATCAAATTTGTGCGTAACAGTACAGAGAAATACGCAAGAGGGGGAATGCAGCAGTGATGTTGCCCAGGCATACTATGAAGCGTTCTCTGCTGGAGAGGATAGTCAGCTAACAAAATGGGAGAGACTACAAAAAAAGGGTGTGATGCAGCAAGATCAGGTTCAAAGGATGAGTAACTTCTATTCACTGTGAGGGAAAATGCCGGGCTGGGTATCTTGCATGACCTTTGCAGACCATATAAGTGACAAAGCATTGTCAGATGCAAGGCTGACAGCACATTTTCGCCTGAATTATGAAAAATTTTGCGTGTGACCGCGGCCAAATGCAAGGAATTCTCATGAATATTAATGGTCAGCATGGACTAGGGATCTGGTTTCGGGCAGGGGGCGGGGGTTGTGTATAATGATCACCATTACACACGGTGGCTTCAATTCTCAGGCAATGGGACAGGTTTTTCCCTTCTCAAAACGTTCCCTCACTTCTCCCTAATTCTTAAAAAAAGAGTTTCGTTGACCATGCTTCAAGCAAGCTGCTGGCTATCTGATAGGCATCAACCAAGCTGCACTCACATCAGCAGGTACAGCCAGTCATGAGAAAAAAATCTACGTACTACGCCTAGTAGGCAGTGAAATCACTCCTTTCATCATTTAAGGAAAAGAAGACACATTGACCCAGAGAGCCGTCTCCTGGCGGAAAAAGAACTTGTGAGGATTTGAAGGGTGACAAGCCGCCTCCTGTTTCAGACCAAGAGCTTGGGAGCAACTGCTTTTTCAAGAGCCCGTCTGTTGCATAAAAGCACAGAGCGAGTATATAACTTAAGGGCAGTCTTATTGCCTTTTTTTGTATGAAAAGGCCGAGCTCTTTAAGATGATTCAATTATGAGAGGTATTAATAGAGCCTCCAACACCAAGAGGGATGGTGTGAAGGATAACCTTTCTTAGCCAAGCTCTCGCAAAGAATGCAATGTTATTTTCTTAAGGCCTCGGTGTCCAGGTCAGTGAGGACATCTCATACCCATTTTGTAGTGCCATAGGAAGTCAGACCGGCTGGTGGGACGATCAGAAATGTGCAACCAAACTGGCTCTTTCTTCTTCAGCTTGTAGTTACCTACGACCATAGCTATGGAGAGAAGCATGTTCAGCTATAGCATCGGCAAATTCATTTCCAATCATACCAATATGGGCTTTAACTTGGTAAAAGTTGATGGGAGCATCTGATTCGTTAATCATCATGATCTCCATGATGATGACGATTTGTTCCAAAAGTTTGCTATGCCTGTGTAGTTCAGAAAATAAGGGTTGTTTCCGTATCTGAGATAAAGAACAAGCACTATCCGTGGCTATGTGGGTACACTTTGCCCTTAGTACAGAAGCTATGCCAGTCAGTTCTGCTCTGTTTATGGTATTGCTTATCCCAATTCCGCCAGGGTTGACATAAATGGCTGTTTTTGTCACAGGTATAAAGACTCCTGCCCCTACACGTTGTTGACTTTTACATGTCAGGCAACTACCATCAGTGTAGGCCCACAGACGCCAGTCTGGAACCTTCAGTCTAAGATTATTATTTGTAAGCGCTGTGTGGTCAGGGGCCGCAGTGATAGATCTAGTATTCTTTGTGAAATCTGAGTCATTCAATCTCTTCCGAAATGATCTTGGTATTTTGATTACGTTTGCCACATTCTGAGTGGGTGGATGTGCAGGGCTGGAAAATTGCCTCAGGTATGGCATTAGACAAGGCTGCACACCACCTTGGGTTCTGATCAAATAGCAAGTGTTGTGCTTCTTTATTCCATATAACAATAATATCAAAATCTCATTCAAGAGCTGGAGAGCCTGTATTGTTTTCAATCCTGAAATCTTGTCTGCAATAGGTCATTGATACCTGGGGAATAGTGCCCAAGATAGTGCAATGCTCTGGATATTTTCTAAGCATGTGCATGTGAGCATTTGCATTAAGTCCCTTCCAATTTGGGAGGAGCGGCAAAGTTGCAGTGGCACTATCAGTGGAAAGAGATGAGTAGATTGCATGACGTACCATGTTAAGCATGACACTATCTTTGTAGAGAGGGTGGCATACTGAGAAGCCTGTGGACTTAGTAGCTAAAGGGTTGAAATTGGATCCAAAAACCATGTCTCTTTTCCTTTTGCTTCACACCTCTTTGAATGAAGAGCCAAGCTTGAATCAGATGCTGTTCTGTCCTTGGTCACTTTAGCCCATGCTTGAAGTGCTTGAAGTATGTGGTCAGGTAACGCTCGCATGTGCGAGTCTTTAACTTTTTGACTTATTTGTTTATGGACCTTCGAGGTGCTTATTCAGAGTAAAGGTGTTTGGGTGGAGGTACAACTTGATTATGATAGCCTGAATCACATGCATGGTGGAAGGCATTTGCTAGATTTATGTATAGCTTAGTACTCAGCATACCAACACATTTTCCATCAGGGGTGTATATACAAGCCCTTTTAGCATCTGAGACTTGTGGAAGTGTAGCATAGTTTGTAGGGCTTATAGGAATTTCTGTATCAATGCGGTGGGCTTCTGTCCTTGCCAGCTCGACTTGAGTAATTTGGTTGATTTCTCTGATCCATACTTCGCATTTCCCAGTTGGTTGAATATCCAGTTCTGGGTAAGTGGGCTGCATATCAAAGGCAGCTTTTTGTCTGATCATATCTCCGTGTGTTGTTTTCCAAGTATTTAAAGGATCTGGATGAAGGTCAAAGCCTTGGCGTTCCAGGTTATTATAGCTTGACCGTGGGATCATATACTCCACCATCTCCGCCAACTGACTCCACCAACCTGGGTCACAATGCAGCATAAATCTGGCATTGATCTGGCGTGACAGCCTGAACCAAAACTAAAAAGCGCTCATAGCAGAAAAAAGGTGGAGTCTGAAAGCCAGAGGTTTTTGGAAATGTGAACACCTAAAATGTAAGAGACCTCCACATAATTGTGCGGGCAAAAAGGGTAATAAAGGAACAAATACTTCTTTCTGAGAGAGCACACAAACAAGTCTTGATATTTAAAAAACCATGCACCTCATTTTTTACAGCAGCACAACAGCACTTGTCACAATGTCCACTTCCATTGCGCCAGAGGGAGGACTCCACCACAAGAGTGCCACAGTGTGCACGCATTCCTCATCACACGCTAAGGGAGGTTAAGGTACAAAAATCGAAGTGGCATGAGAGGGGCCCATCCGCACGCGAGCGCATGAATCAGCTTTAAGATCTAGGAGGGGAGAGGCAAACCGACTGCAACCTTTCCCTTCAAGGGAAATTCCCTTAAGCTAAGCTTCCTGCCAGAAGCAGTGCTGGCTGCAGATGCTTGCAAAGCTGAAGCACAAGGTAATGGTTATTCATTCACTCCATAGCAGGCCCCCCTTCAACCAGTAAATGCTATAATGAAATGAAAAAGAAAAGACTACGTAGGCAGTGAAGCCACTCCTTACATCAATGAAGGAAAAGTACACATTGACCAAAAGAGCTGTGAGTCTCCTCCACCAGGGAAAAGGAACCCAGTGAGGATCTGGAGGGCAACAAGACGCCCCTTGCTCAAGACCAAGAACTTGAGAGCAACTGGATTTTTCAAGAGCACTTCTATTGTTTTCAGTTTGTGCGCATAGGGCACAAAATGAGCATGTGATTTGAGGGCTGTCCTATGGACTTTTGTGTATCAAGGCTGAGCTCTTAAAAATGATTCAAAGTGTTGGAGGTATAGGTTGAACCTCCTACACCTACCAAGGAGGATGGTGGGGAGTGTAGCCTTGCTGGCTTTCAAGCACCTGCACAGAGTGTTGTTTGCTAAAGGCCTCCAGCTGGTGACCAGGCCTGGTGTCTTCACAGTATTTGACCTCTATCAGGTGTGCCTCCCTCTTATTAGCTTTAAGGTCGTGAGCTTTAAGGTCGTGAGCTTGCGCAATTCCCCGTTACATCTAGCGTGCTGTCGTAAATGAGCTGTGGAAGGTGGTTTGGATTTAATGGGTACGGGAATAATAAAAATGGCATCAGGGCGACTTGCCTGTCTCTGATTGGCAAACGGGCATCAAAAAGCCAGCTGGGTAATGTCCTATTATTAGCATGTTCAGGAGTTAGAAGATTCTGTAGGGCCAGTCGGTCAGCGCTGCCAGCATCCATGTGGACCAAGCATCCTGCTAGAGAGCCTTTACTGATGGCTTTCATGATGAGCCTGCAGGCGATATTGTGGCGTTCTGTAATCATTCCAGAAATGATTTTGTGTTGACACCCTTGAGAGAATATGGAGAGCACTATCTGCTTGCTGACAGAGTGGACGCTGAAGGCTAGTTGACTTTTTAAAGCGGAGAGCATGTTTCTGATTGAGAAGGGTGCCTGTGCGGTAGCAAAATATATTGCGTTTTGTTTGGAGGGAGAGATAAGACACACTCCAAAATGTGTTGCTTACAACTGAATGGACGTGTGGAAGCAGACTCTGATATAAGAATGATTACCTGTTTTTGAGTTGTCATAGTCTGTGGTTCAAGACTCGAACTTCAAGTGCATGTGGGATTTTGATGAGTCTTGGAGATCTCCAGATCTAGATCTGGAAGGTATGTCAGTCTCGTGCTGTGTCGAGGAGCTTCAGCGCTGAAGCTAGCTACAGATCCTTGTTGATTAACTTCTGCGACTGCTAACCAGCTAACATCAAACAAGGGATTGCCACCAGGGCCTGCAGTGGGAATGGTTGTTTAAGCAGGGATAATATTTCCATGGTAGGCTTGGTACTTGCCAATTGGCAAGGGCTTCTGCACATTCATTTCTGGCAATCTTAGCTTGAGATCTTAATTTATAAAGGAAGATGTAGAATTGAGGGTTACAGATGGTATAAGGAGGATTTTGAAAATGTCTCCTTGGACATGGTGATGGTGCTTTTCTGGGTACAACAATTGTTTCCTAATTTGTTGGAGTGAAGTGAGGCTGTCTGTGGCAATATGAATATGATCGTGCGTGATAGCAGCAGCTATGGGTGATAGTTTTGCTCACCCTATGCCATAGCCTATTGGCAGTGGTGCTGGTTATACGGCAGCTACCATCTGTCACAGGGGTAGGGGTGTAGGGGTCGGCGCTGTTATATATAACGTTATGTTATACCTTATAAACGATATATAACGTTATATATATAGGTTTTCCGAAATATAACAGGGTTAAATTAGGGCCCAATTCGCCCTTTGGCACCCTCGACACCCCCGATCTTCTTCACAAGCAACTTCTTTATGCATAAAGATGGCAGATATAGTAGAAGGTGATAAATATTGGATGGAATGGGCCGAGAATGGTACACAACCCGACGTGACCTTGCACAAGGGCACATAAAGCCTGAAGAGCTATTCAGGAAGTTCAAATCAGGCAAGCCTAAGCAGTGGGAGGCAGTGTTTAAGCAGTGATAAAGCCAAAGTGTGGGGGACTCTGTGTGCTGGAGTGCAAGAGGTGCAAGGCCAATGTAAGCCACACCAACCCCTCCCAGGCAGCACAACGTCACAAGTTCATAGCAACAGCACTGGCAGCAACCGGCGTGCGTAGCAGCCCTCGAAAACACAGCCCGATGGGCAGTAAGACACCCTGACTTCCCTGCTGCCTTGAAGAAGCACGCTGTCAGCGCTTAACCAGACCGTCGAAGCAAGCACCACACCTCAGCACATGTTGCAGCGTTTGTACTTGACCCCACCAACTTCATCATTGAGAGGGTAAGTTACCTGCTTGCATAAATGTCCAGGCTTTGCACTTAGTGATAATTTCTGAAGAAGGCATTNCCATGCTTGATTTGAATGGAATGGCAGCTTATTTCAGTGTTCCAGATGGCTCTCAGAACGCCAGTAAACCACTTTGGCATTTCCATGACTTTCTGCC
>SL_4KL_010_BRINEDRAFT_10002489_pt1 | contig 10409 bp, 13 predicted proteins | sample SodLak_010_BRINE_2_FD_10664 | JGI IMG/M metagenome (IMG submission 10664) | reverse complement strand
TGATAGCAGCTGATGTCGTATTCGACCGCGCTGTGATGATCTTCGAGGCCGACCTCGGCGACATCCCGGAAGGCGACGATCTCCTCGTTTTGGATCGTTCGCAGACAGAACGTGTTTGAGAGATCCTCCTCCAGACCAGTTGGGTCCGGCCGGCCCTCGGGGTCGGTGCTGATAATGATCTCCCAGCTGTCGGTTGCCTCATCGACTGTAGCGACATAGCCAAGGTCGACGCCGAACTGCTCAACCCCGATTTCGAGTGCCTCCAGCAGCCGCTTTTCCAGCGGGCGGTCGGACTGCATGGCAGCATACAACTGCGCGTATGCGGACTGTCGGTCGAACGACCCCCGAGAGTCAGTCATTGCATGCCTTTTGAGACACAGTTACGTTATTATTGTGCTTGACGTGCAAGATGGCCCCACTGTGTCGAACCACAGCGTCGGCTCCTGACGAACAGCACTCCACGGTACCCATCGGACCAGGACACATCGGTTCGGCTGGCTTTTTATTCGCGCCGACCCTCTCGACAGTATGGTTTCGGAGCTTTTCGATCCCGACCGCTGGGAAGCGGTCGACGCTTTCGAGTTCAACGATATTACCTACCACCGCGGGACTGACGTGCCTGCGGTCCGCATCGCCTTCGACCGTCCGGCGGTTCGCAACGCCTTCCGTCCAGGAACGGTCGACGAGTTGTACACCGCCCTCGACCACGCTCGCAAGCAGGCCTCAATCGGCTGTGTCCTGCTGACTGGCAACGGTCCCTCCGAAAAGGACGGCGGCTGGGCGTTCTGTTCGGGCGGCGACCAGTCAGTTCGCGGTGGCTCGGGCTACGAGTACCGTGATGAGGACGAGGCCGCAGCCGACGACGACCCAGCAGTCAAGGAAGCAAAAGCGGGTCGGCTCCACATCCTGGAGGTCCAACGACTCATCCGCACGATGCCGAAACCCGTCGTCGCGGTGGTGCCGGGGTGGGCTGTCGGCGGCGGTCACTCTTTGCACGTAATCTGTGATCTCACGCTCGCCAGCGAGGAGCACGCTAAATTCCTCCAGACCGACCCCGATGTGGCCTCCTTCGACGGCGGCTTCGGCTCGGCGTATCTCGCCAAGCAGGTCGGCCAAAAGAAGGCGCGTGAGATCTTCTTCCGCGGGAAGACGTATTCTGCTCAGGAGGCCGTCGACATGGGGATGGCCAACGAGGCGATTGCCCACGACGAACTCGAAGACGTCGCCCTGGAGTGGGCCGACGAAATGACCAAAAAGAGCCCGACCGCGATGCGGATGCTCAAGTTCGCCTTTAATGCGACCGACGACGGGATGGTGGGCCAGCAGGTGTTTGCCGGCGAGGCGACGCGGCTGGCGTATATGACTGACGAGGCCGAAGAGGGTCGGGACGCCTTTCTTGCGGGTCGGGAGCCCGACTTCGACGACTATCCGTGGCACTACTAGTAGTTCATACGGCGTCTCCAAGTCGACGAACGATGATTCAGTCACCATGGGAACCATCGTGAAACCAGTAGAGTGAGCAGCGGAACGGCTGGCTGAACTATATAAGTAAACGGACTGTATAGTCGGGGTTACGTTCGTAAACAACCGATTACTTATATACAATCCCGTCGGGAAAATTCGAATGCAATGACAGAACTGTCGCCTCGCCTTCGGGTTGGCATCCTCTTTGTTGCCCTCCTGACGGTGACCGCAGGCTGTGCGGCCGCACTCGGAGACGATATTGACCCCGAGACAATCGCCGACGAACTGGAGGACAGACACGATGAGATCGACGACGTGCAGGGCACACAGGTAACGACAATCGAGCGTGACGGCTCGACCGAACGTACCGTCACGGAGGTCGTCGAGCGACCGCCAACGGAGTCCAAACAGGAGGTCATCGAATCGGACTCCGAGTGGCAGTCGGAAGGTGACGTGATCGTCCGCACCGACGGTGAGATGATCAGCTACGACGCCGACGAGAACACCATCACCGAGTTCGAGTTCGACCACGATCCTGAGGAGACACCGTTTGCGACCGAGGAGATGATCTCCGAAGCCCTCGACGAGAGTGAGATCTCCTACGAGGGAACCGATACGGTCGCCGACCGTGACGTCCACGTGATCACACTCACTGACGAGGACCACGGGACGACGACTGTGTGGGCCGACCAGGAGTTCTGGTACCCACTCAAAACCGAGACCACCTTCGAACAGAGTGACGACGAGTGGACAATGACGATGACCTACGAGGAGGTCGCGTTCAACAAGGGCGTCGACGACGAGGCCTTCACGTTCGATCCACCTGAAGACGCAACCGTCGAGGAGTTCGAGACGCCCGAGACCCAGACCGTCGACTCACCTGACGCTGTCGACGCTGCGGTTCCGTACGAGTTCGGTGAGCCAGACCTCCCAGAGGAGTTCGCATTCGAGCAGGCAACCGTCTCCGAACGCGACGATAGCGTCAGCGTGTTCGTGAGCTACGAAGCCGACGGCGAGGTCGTTAGCTACTCCCTAACCGACGAGACCCCCCACGACCCGAGCGGCGAGTCGGTCGAGATCGGTGACACCGAGGGAACGATCTCGGAGTTCGGCGATCGGACCTCGGTCGTGTGGGACTGTGACGGAGTTCGACACAGCCTCTCCGGCGAACTCGACCGCGAGACGCTGGTCGACAGCGCGGCATCGGTCGGCTGCTAATCTGACGCGAAAACCCACCTGTTGTGGCCGGCCCTAAGCCAACGCTGATAGGACTGTTCGTTCGACCGATACACTCTTTCAGCAGCGCGTCCACGGCGAACAATTCGATCAAGTATACCGTCTGCGATACCATTTTGTCAGTTCGTTGTCTCTGGGCAGCTATGAGTTCAGACGCTAAGCAGAGAGTCCCCGAAGAAGAACCCGAGTCGACGGCAGACATCGACCTCTCGTGGCTCACACTCGACGACGGCGAGGAGGTGCTGTGGGCGAGTACGCCCCACAAAAGCAGCCTCGTGCCGGCGCTCGTGGTTGGTATCCCACTGTCGTTCGTGCTGATCGGGATTCCAATCGTCATCAGCGCGTATCTGACATACACGAACACGAACTACGTGGTCACCACCCGTGGACTCTACCGCAAGCGCGGTATCCTCTCGCGGGATGTCAAGCAGATCGGCTTTGAAAAGGTCCAGAACATCTCCTACGGCCAGACTGCGGTCGGCGCGCAGTTGGGCTACGGCACCGTCGAGATCAGCACCGCCGGTAGTTCAGGTGTCGAACTCCGCTTTCGTAACATTCCGACGCCTGCCGAGATCCAGGAGCTCATCTCTCGGGAGATCGAACGCCGTGAGGCCCCCCGACGCGACGAGGACGAGACGGATGCCGACGCCGTCCTCGAAGAGATCCTGACCGAACTCCAGGCAATCCGGCAGGCACTCGATGGAGCCGCCGAGCCTGCCGACAGCCTCCCAGCCGACTCGACCGAGAACCCATCGACCGATTCGGCTGATCCGACATCCACCGACCAATGAGCGACGGATGGCGATGGCTCGGCGAGACCGAATCGGTTGTCTGGGAGGGCCGCCCCCGGCTCTCGACAATCGCCGACAGTGTGGTGGTCGGTCTGCTCGTCGTCCTCGTGGCCGGCTGGCTTGCCGTCCAGGTCGACCCTCGGCTGGCCGCGGTTGGCCTGCTGGGCGTTCCGATTCCGATCTGGGGCTACCTCCGGGTGACAAACACCACCTACCTGGTGACGACGCGAGCGATCTGGGTCAAAACCGGTGTACTTGGACGGTCAGTGCGTCGAACCTCGCTGTCCAAAGTCCAGAACACCGCCTACGAGCAGTCGATCCGTGGCTCGCTGTTCGGCTACGGCACAGTCAGTATCGAGGTTGCCGGGGGGCGTGACATCTCCTTTCGGCGCGTCGACGATCCACGCCCCGTCCAGGAGAGCATCGACGACCAGATCGGCGAGGGCACCGATAGGGAGACTCCAGGCTCGGCCGAACAGTGGCAGGCTGTGCTATCGAGCGTTCGTGGGATTCGTGAGGCGGTCGAGGCGCGCTCGCGGTGATTAGTTGACGTCGGCCTCGCTGGCCTCTTTCCACTCGCCGAGTCCCGACGGATCGAGATGGATATGCACGTCGCCGACCTCCTCGATCTCTTTGAGATCATCGATCAGCTCGCTTTCGAGATCGTGAGCCTGCCGGATCGTCATCTCGCCGTCGACCTCGACGTGGACCTCGACTTCGATCAGCGTACCGTCGTAGAACACCGTAAGATCGTGGAGTCCTTCGACCGCATCGTTGGCAGTGAGTTCCTGGCGAATCTCGCTCCGTTTGTCGTCAGTGGGTGCCGCACCGACCAGATAGTCTACGTTCTCTCGGGCAATGGCGATCCCCTGGTGGATAACGAGCACGCTAACCAGGCCGCCGGCAATCGGGTCCAGGATGGGGACGCCAGCGAAGACACCCAACACACCGATGACAGCCGCAACAGTCGTGTACAGATCGTTCAGACAGTCGGTCGCCAGCGCGGAGAGTGCGGTCGAGCCCAGCCCCTCGTTTGCGCGCTGGGTGTACCAGTAGACCAGGTACATGTCGATCATCGCAAACGCCAGGGCGGCCAGCAGAAAGACGCTGAACTGCACGTCAGTGCCGAACAGGACGCCGCGGCCGGACTCATATAAGAGGTTCAATCCGAGCAGGACGATCACCGCGCCAACGAAAAGAGCGGTAAGCGGTTCGATTCGAGCGTGGCCGTGTGGATGCGACTCGTCGGCCGAATCGTAGGAGCGACTTCCCCAGACCAGGACGACGAAACTAGCGACGAGATCCGCAATCGAGTGGGCCGCATCCGCGATCAGCGCGACCGAGCCGAACAGAATTCCCGCGGCTCCCTCGACGATGATTTTGGCCGCATTGCCGACGACGTTCACCCACGACGCACGGGAAAAGCGTCGGCGGGCCGTCTCGACATCCATAGAGCCTCATTGACGGAAACGGCATTTGAGCGTTCGGGTTGTGCGACTCGAAGGGGTGACTTTGTGCCGTCTATCGTAGGTTTCGACTGTCTCTAAAACTGAAACGGTCGGTTAGTCAGTCGAACCGAGTTCGGGTTGTCGCTCGGTGGGCAGTTCCTCGGTGGCCCCACGCTGGCCGACTGTTCGCTGTGGGAACGGGATGTCGATGGATTCGGTGTCGAACCGCTCTTTGACGGCCTCGATCACCGCGGCGGTCGCCCGCCAGCGCACCTGTGGGTTTGGCGGCGAGATCCAAAACCGGATGTCGAGATCAACCGACGAACCGCCAAAGCTGACGGGGAACACCTGTGGGTTCGGATTGTTGTCGACGAACTGAACCTCTTTGACTGCCTCGGCTGCAACCTCGGCGGCGTGGTTCGGATCGGCATCATAATCCACGCCGACCCCGACGTGAACCCGGAGTTTGCCGTCGCGGCTTCGGTTTGTCACTGCGCGGTCGGCGACGTTGTCATTTGGGATGACGACGTGTTCACCGTCGAAGTTACGCAGGTGGGTGTTCATGATCGTGATTTTAGTGACGATTCCCTCGTTGTCACCAATCGACACCCAGTCGCCGATCTCGAACGGTCTGGCAAACATGAGCACGAAGCCGGCAATAAGCGATCCAAGCGTCTGGCGGGCGGCCATCCCGACAACGATGCCTAGGAAGCCAGCACCGACGAGAATACCTCCGATCTCGATATTCCAGACGCTTAAGACGCCAATGCCCACAACCACAAGCAGTGTGACCTGTGCGATGCGTGTGAGAATCTGTTCTTGATGGGCGGTGATGTGGCTAGTATCTGTTGTGAACTCCGTGATTATCTCCTGCAAGACGTTGTTTCCCAGTGCGGCCAACATAACCAGGACGGCAGTAATCACGACCCTGGTCGCTGTTGGAACGCCCGTCTCAATCACTCCGATAAGCCACCACGCGACATCGACAAGCCCCCAGACGATCAGCAGTGAGATAATAGTTAGTACGAACAACAGGAGTTGCACAACTCTGATCAGCAGTATCAAGAGCTGACTGATCGGGACGACGTCCTCGATGCGTTCGGCGGTGTCTGCAACCCGATCACCGAATCGGTTGTGTGTCCACCGGGCGGTAACTCGCTGAGCTCGCTCGACGGCTCGTGGAACAACCAGCCCTGCTGCGGCCACAGCAACAATAACGATTCCCAGACTTACTGCGATCCGTATCTCTGGTGAGACAAACTCGCCCAACAGAGACTCCAGCCGTGTCACAACCCCCGCAGCTTGCATACGCCTTATACTCACCAGAGACTGAAAATGATACTGTTATATCGACCGGCTGCTGGGCGTAGCTGGTGAGAAATAAACGACTCCAGCCAGTGTGCAGGTAGTCAGAAAAAACAGTCCGGAGAGCTACTCCTCGGCGAGGTGGGCTTCGACGCGGTCGATGAGCTCCTGGTTACCGAGATGGACGGGCACACGCTGGTGGAACCGGGTTGGCTCGACATTGAGAATCGACTGGCTCCCGTCCGAGGAGACGCCACCTGCAGACTCGACGATGTCGGCCATCGGAATCCCCTCAAACTGGAGTCGGAGTTTGCCGTTTTCGGCCGACTTGAGCGCGGGATACGAGAAGATTCCGCCGTAGGTCAACACCTGGTTTACGTCGGCGACCATCGAGCCGCCGTAGCGGAGTTTGTACTCCTGTTCGACCTCTTCGATAAACGATGCAAAACCGTCGGTCCAGTCAGGGACGCGACCGCCCATCCCGTAGACGACCGGATCGTCGGGGATCCTCACGTCGTCATTGATGATCTCGATTTCCCCGTCGCCGACGTTTGCCTCGTAGACGGTCCCGTCGCGGGCAACCGTCATCGTTAGAATCGGTCCAAAGAGGACGAAGCCGGAGGCCAGCAGTCTGTCGCCACCCGCGGGCAGGTCGCCCTCGTAGACGGCGATGATCGTTCCCATCGGGCTGTTGGGTTTGATGTTCGACGAACCGTCAAGCGGATCGCAGGCAATCGAGACGTCGCCGTCGCCGACATCGATTGGTTCGGCCTGCTCCTCGCTGGCGTAGATGCCGACGCCATCGATCCCGCCGAGTGCCTCTTCGATAAGTTCGTCGGCGTAGGCGTCGGCCTCCAGACGGGTCTCGCCGCTGGGGTTGACCTCGCTGCTTTCGACTCGTCGACCCGGTAACGACGCGCGGATTTCGGGGGCGAGTTCGGCCAGCGTTTCAAAGATTTCGTCGACGATTGCGTCGTGATTTGTGCTCATTAGTCGAGTGCCGCCGGGTTGGTTGGTTCCGAGCCCATTACCTCAAGTGCTTCTCTGACGGTTGCTTCCTCGAAAATGACGGCTTCGAGGCCATCAAGGATCTGTTCGGGGTTATCGCGTTGGAAGACGTTTCGGCCGACTGCAAGGCCGTCTGCACCGGCGTCCATCGCGTTTTTGACTGTCGAGAGGAAATCCTGGTCGTTGGTTTTCGAGCCACCACTCATCACGACTTTGGAGTCGGCAGCCATGGTGACCGCGTGGCTCATTGCCTGGGGCGAGCCGGGGTATTTGACCTTCGTGATGTCCGCGCCGAGTTCGAGCCCCAAGCGGGTCGAGTAGGCGATGGTGTCGGGGGTGGTCGCGTTTTTGAGCCCCTGGCCGCGTGGGTAGGACCACATGACGACGCCGAGATCGTGTTCGCGGGCAGCCTCTTGGGCGTCGCGGAACTCTTCGACCATCTCAATTTCGTGGTTCGAGCCACCGTAGACAGTAAAACCGATGGCGTCGGCACCGACCTTCGCGGCGTTTTCGACCGTCCAGTTAACCGACGAGTTGGGTTCGCCCATCCAGAGGTTCGAGGTGCCGTTCAGTTTGGCCAGTAGGGTCACGTCGTCCTCGTAGGAGGGATAGTAGCCCTCAGCAATGCCTTTCTGGACCGCCACGGCGGTGACAGCGTCGTGGGTGCCGATATCGAACACGCGGGCCGGATCGGCGGTTGCGGGGTTCGGTTCGAAGTCGACTGGGCCGTGTTCCAGGCCGTGGTCGTAGGCGAGGATCAACGACTTGCCGTCGCGGGTGATCGCGTCGTCAGCGTGTGGGATCATCAGTTGTATGTGCCGTAATCTAGGATAAAAACGCTGTGGTCAATCTCCAGGATTTGATACGTTAGAGACTCCCACGACACTGTTTTCGGCCGTTTTGGATTACTTTATTTTGTAGTAAAATCTTCGATATTTGGAGGTAGACGGCCGTATTCTACAATATCATTCATTATTGTCTCCGGATTTTACAATCTGCTGTCATTCCAAGAGATTATTTAAGTACTCAGTGGTGGGCGCGAACAACACGAACCCCAACAGGACGGTTTCAGTCAGCGGCCGCCCGCGCGATATCGTGCCACGCCCGAACATCGCGCTCGGAGACGCCTAACACGTCGGCGATCTGGTTGGTATCGATGCTCGCAAGCCGCCGCACAGAAATAATCCCAGCCTCTGCCAGCAACGCAACTACTTCGGTATCGAGACCGTCCAGTTCCTCAAGTGGCGTTGGTTTGCTTTGCGCACGCCAGGCCGCCTCCGCATCAACCGGATCAGTAGCTGACGTCTCTCCTGGAGCGTCGCCGTGAGTCGGCCACGGTGTCGGCTCGCCAGTCTCGACAGACTCGTCTGCGATGTCGGTCGAGTGACTGTCCCCGGACGCCCAGTCGCCCGCCGACGCAGCCACCCAGGCGGCTTCCGCGCGTCCGAGGCCACGGACCTGCGCCGAGCGACGGTCCAGATCGCCGCCGGAGCGAAACGACCACGACAGCGAGTGCTCGCGGCGGATTTTGGCGGCGACGCCCGGATTGACGCCGGCCTCGACCAGCATGCGGTACGAGAGGCGCTTGTCGGTGATCGCGGTGGCGTCGTACCCCTCACGGTCGAGGATGGCCGCCGTCGACGGNCCGACAAAGCGAATCGACTGGAGCGGTTGGTCGACGGGTGTGNGGTTCGNGCTATCACTCGACACGGCTACNCACCATTCTACATGAATGTTAGACTTGGTAGTAAAGAGTATTCCCATCAAAATACCAGTTCTGCGAGTTAGTCGCCACCGGCGAACGTGATAGCTCTCCAACAGTGAGGCGGCGAGAAGGGTAGCACGGAGGTCGAACGCTCACTCTCAAAACCGCGCGCGAGGCTTAGACGAAGTTGTATGTAAGCGGATAGGCCCACGCCTCGCCGTTCGAGGCTTTGAGCGCCGCAACCGCACAGAAGATGAGATCCAACAACAACACGATTGGAATCAGTGCAAGTACGAACAGTCCAATCCCGAACAGCGGTAGTGTCAGAAATCCAACAGCACCTATTGCAGTAGAGTAAATAATCACCATAATCTGCCAGTTGAGCGCGTTTGCCGCATTACGTTTAGCGAACCCCTCATCTAAGAGGAAGTACATGATGAGCGGGCCAAGAAACGATGTCACAAAGGCCACGATGTGAGCCACTGCTGCAATGCCTGTATCGGCGGAGGAGGATTCTGCCATGGCTCCCCGTTTCGGAGTCGGTCACTTAGGTCTTGCTACCTGTTAGAAAGACAATATTTGACGCACCCTCTTCGCACATGGTCGACGAGGTCTCGTTTAAGCTAAATGCCTGATAAACTGTTCGTACCCGACATGATCGTTGCACACTGACGGGTCGCCGGATCAGCGTGTGCACGCTCACTCGTCGACGAACTCAACCAGAACCCCACCAGTCGACTTGGGATGCAGAAACGCCACCTCGTGGCCCCACGCGCCGGGTCGTGGCTCGTCATCAATCAGCTCGACGCCACACGCCCGAGCCCTCGACAGCGCGGCCTCGATATCGTCGGTCTCGACGGCGAGATGGTGGATGCCTGGCCCGTGGCGGTCGAGATATCGCTCGATTGGCCCACCCTCGTGGGGTTCCAGCAACTCAAAAAACCCACCGTCGAGACGGAGAAAGACGACTGTCATCCCATCAAACTGCTCTCGGTGCGCAATCGGCACCTCAAACAAGTCGGCGTAGAGCTCGGCCATTTCCGCTGCATCGTCGGTTGCAATGCCGGCGTGATGAAACTCCATAGCAGGCGGTTGCTGGCGAGCAGTATAAAAACGCACCCCTGGCGAACGCTGCCAGCCACCAGTACAGTTAATAGTACAATTGTGAGACAGTCTATATGATCGTTACAACGACTGAGCGGGTCCCCGGTCGGAAAGTCGCGACGATCCACGGAATCGTCCGTGGCTACACCGAACTCAGCACCGAGTCACGTGAGCGAGCGAAAAACGAATGCTGTCGGACGCCAAATCGATGGGTGCCGATGCGGTTGTCGGCGTCCGGTTTATGACCGCCGAGGATACCGATGGCTCGACGGAAGTGTTGGCCTACGGAACGGCTGTCTCGTTCAAGTGACACAGTGGTGGCTGCCAGCAGCCAACCCTCCAACAGAT
>SL_4KL_010_BRINEDRAFT_10002488_pt1 | contig 10410 bp, 11 predicted proteins | sample SodLak_010_BRINE_2_FD_10664 | JGI IMG/M metagenome (IMG submission 10664) | reverse complement strand
AAAGATTAGCTCAGTGTGGGGCACGCGGATTCTGGGATGAACCCTGGGCTCGTGTTGTCTTTGTTTCAATACAAAGGAAAAAAAGACTGGCTGCCTCAGTGGTGCAACTGTTTGGCTCCAAAGAGGCAAACCAATGACAACTCCATAAGAAATCATTGTGCACTGCAACCATCTTGCATCCCTATGCCCTGAGTGTTTGTGTGTGTGTGTGAGAGTGTGTGTGTGTGAGAGATTGGAGCTGGTGTGTTGTTCTTTTGCTGTCTCTACTTGTGACTCAAGATACACTCCATTGCAGCAGTAAACTTCAAAAGATGCACATCCTGATGATCCTGAGTGGATGTGCATGAGCTGCAAATGTCCATGTGTGCAGGGAGTTGTTCACTCGCTGGCATGATGACTATCTGGGCTGGATGATTGCTCCGGCTTTGCGGGATGAGGATGAGAGGAACCCCTGTGGGAGGGTCATGTTGGCTGTATTATAGGATGTAGCCAGGTCTTGCTGTACCATTGGCTCCTTTGCTTAGGCTTTGAGTCATAATTTTGCCAATCATGCTTACATATATTCTGTGTCTCTCAGTAAATGAGCCCGGCATCATCTCGTGTTGGTAGCCCAAGCACGGGTGTATCTGATCATCCGTCCTGTAGCAAAGCCTGCCTTTAGGACCTTTTGTTCTACCACGCGGAACGTCAAGCTCTTGTGTGTAGTGAGCAACTGTCCTACATTTCAGTGCCTTGCATTCCTGTCAGAAGGTGATGTTGGGGCAAGATAAGAACAATTTGCTCTGTCTGTTGGATTTGCAATACTGAGCGTGCTTGTCCAGTGATTCCAGGAGTCTCAGTCCCGGGTGCATCTCCTGGACTGTGCTGTCCGTTGTACATGATATCAGAGTCTGTCCAACTTTTGCAGAGGAGCAAGCTTAACAATTTAGACAAAGCTGCTTGGAGCAATCGTTTCTGTTGTTGCATCTTTTGTAGCAAGCCCATCCGAATGAGAAAACAAATTCCCATCAGGAGCAGGCAGATCTATTGATTCCTCCAGAGGAATCAAGTCGTCATTCCACACTTTGCGAACGCATGCATGGACACCAATGGCATCAGCACATGCACATCCAATTATGCTGTGGTCTGTAACCTTGAAGGTGACAGCAACAACTGAGAAATATGTAGCCCGTAAAAGTGCCCGCGCCAGCAGCTGAAGTGGAGGACTGTCAGTGCCAAGTGTGGTTCAACTGTTTGGTCTCTATGGACAGCAATCGATGAAAGGGGCCACAATTTTGGAGGGCTTGTTCAGCTTCTCCGCTATGCTTTTTACACACACAGACTGCCTCAGATGATAACCTACAACAAAGACATGGGTGCTTCCTACACGCAGTGCCCCTCCATTCAGGAAGGGGATGCAAGCGCTGGTACGCGAGATACAAGTACATGATGGAGGGGGCTCGCGAACACATACCCTCCAATGGATGAGGCCGCTTCACACTTGGGATGCCAGTGGACACTCACGGGCTAGACAACACTGCTTTGAATAGGCTGGCTCATAGAACAAAAGACGTTTTGCATGCATGTATGAGAGGGGTTTCACCCGTGTAGACACTTGCTTGTGCACAAGATGCTATGAAGACCGAACAGACAACAGTGCTCCCCTGGTAGTGAAGACAATTCCATCTTGGCTGTAAGGTGCTTTGGTTCTCAGGCAGATCAAAAAAGTTTTTACATGTGTTTCAAATACAAGTCCTAAGTTCTGTTGCGCTTTGCTGTTGAGGTATTAAACAGCCAATGACAAGGGATGCCTTCAAATTCAAAACCAAATATCCTGCACATTTTTAGGCCGGGCAAGCGCTGGTTCTAAGCTCCTCTAGCAGCAGGGCCCGCAGCAAGAGAGCGTCGAACCAGACAATGTTCATTGTTTGGGACCCTCTTTTAGTGCGAGTACTGCTACTAGACTAGAAATTTTTCTGACCACATTATTTGCCTGCCTTTCCGTTGGTGATCTCAGTGTGTTAGCTCTGATGATTGTCTTAGCGGGTCCCCCCTTGACTTTCATGCTGATAAGCAGTCCAAAATTATGAAAATGTGAACATACTTCTGCGGCGTAAGACATAACAAAGCGCCTTTTTTTCCCTTGAAGTTTTTTTTGTAGGCATGCACCTATGTATACAGCAATTTGCTACAACAAACATCTACTCTTCTTACGTGCACGTGTTTTTGACATGCAGCCATGCAGTCGCACTTCTTGACTGATGGCTTATTATTAAAACCTGTAAACCTGTAAACCTGTAACCTTGCAAGTGTAGGCTTGCGTATCCGAATTTGAAACAGAATCAACAACTGTGTATGTGTGTGTGAGAGTTTGTGCTGCTCCTCTGTGCATAGAACCTGCATTTTGATCTGTGATTGGGCACGGAGACCCTTAGCAGCCTCCAAGGGCTAAGACATATCATATTTCTACTCTGAAAAGAGCCTGCCTCTTGTCTGGGGAAGTAAGGCTGAGGCTGGCAGGCAGTGTAACAGAGTGCAGGATGCCGCCATGTTTGCATGTATGTGTGTGTATTGGCACTCACGCCAGTCAGGGCCTTTGGTAATCGAAGATGCCCAGTGGCACAGTCAAAACCCTTTGACCAGCTGCGTTCAGTTACAATTCTCCCAGCCGCATGCTTCAGAGTGCTGCTCTCTCTGCACTTGGTCTTGCCGGTCAGTTGCCTGTGCTCTTGAGTCGTGCAGTGTTCAGCTGGGCAGAAAAGGGAGGAGCAGGCGCCTGCTGGCTTGATGTTCAGGCTGTGCTTGCACAAGCCCGCAGGGTCCCACGGGACTTTGCGCCTAACAGGGTGCATAGGGCATCTGCTTCAGGTGCGCCTGCTCGTGTAGCCACCTGCTGGGAGGGAGCAGCAGTAGCGACACGGACAGGCAGGCTGCCTGCCCCCCTAGCTCCTCAAGCACCCCAGGCATGCTTACCTTACTGTCTGCACACCTTCTTGTTTCCACCATATTTATGGCAAACTGGAAGCTCTGTCAGCGTGTCCAGGCTTGCCCTGTGTCAGCTCAGCAGCACATGTATGCAAGCGCGCTCCCCACCGTGGCCCGCGAGCTAGCCCTGGAGTGATTCAATTCATTCAAACATTAATTGGAAAAATTATGGCACGCTGTAGTGTGCCTTTCGAATCAACCACCCCTCCTCCCTCTTGACGACGGGCCCGCAATCCGGCACAAAAATCCAATTCCAGCGCCGCACTCATCTTATACCTTCGGCTTAATAATCAAATCACAAATGCCTGGTGCATCCACACCCATCGTGCACGGCGAGTCATGCGAGGACCGCAGGTCCAAGGCCACCCTGCAGGTGCGTGCGTCTCCACAGGAGCACGGCCATGGCCAGCCCTACATCGATGCCGTAGACTGAATCACCATCCGAGAGCTTTGAACTGTGCTGCACGTCGGCTCCGCGCGTTGGGCTCACGCTCTCGCGTCCCTCCCACTCTCCGCCCCACGCAGGCCTCCTACACAGCTCCGGCAGCCCACCTTCCGCGCTCAGGGTGAGTGTCCCAGCGTCTCAAGACAAGGAAAATGGTCAAATGTACGCACTCCAGCTTCTGCCAGCGACGGCGGGGCAGCGCTCCCTGCCTTCGCTCGCATTGCCCGTTTGAGGCCGCTTCGAACGGCGGACCGAGTCGCTCTGCACCTTAGCCCCATGCTTGACGCCCCCAGGCACGCATTACCTGATGCTCAGTTGTCTTTTCTGTGCTGTACGCACACGCACACGCGCAGGTCGACCACTCACCCTTTCTTGAAGGCTGCTGCCGGGGTCTCGATGTGTGTGCTGGCTGCAGCTGGCAGGCGTCTCTGGAAGCGCTGCAGCAACAGGGCATCCACGTTGCAGCATCAGCAGCAAAAAAGGTGAGCTTGGAAGTGCATTGCTACGCAGGAGCATACATGTCTCTCGTACGAGGACGGCCAGCTGGCTCCTAACCCCGTCCCCTGCTGGCAATGAAAGCTTATATAAGGTGCAGGGTGTGTGCCTTCCTAGGGCCACATACACGCAAGAGTAGCTCTTTAGCCTGGTTGAGATGGAAATGTGTTGAGCTGTGCCGGATCAGATCAGGCCCTAAGGAGACGCAGCGCGCAAGCGCATGTTTTGCATCCGTGCGGCTGCTCTTACAGTGCTGCTGGGCATTGGTGCGCTGCACATCTTTCCTGAGGATCCTTTAGAATTTGGCGGCAGTGCCGCACCCCACACTTCCTGTGCATGTAATCCACCAAGGGGCAATTTGGCTGGCTGGCAGCCGCATACCAAGGCACGACTCACTTGCTGCATGCACTCTCGCTTGAGCCAGCTTTTTGTACACCTGCACCTGCAACTGAGTGCCATGCCCATGCGTCAGCTGCTTGTATCTCAGCTTGCATTGGATTCGAACATGTAGAGTTCATCTGCACGCCAAACACGTTTTGCGCGTGCCTTGCTTGTGTGTGTGTGTGTGTGTCTGTGTGTGCGCGCGTGTGTGCGCGCGCGTGTGTGCGCGTGCACCCGCGTAAATACACAAACAAACACACAAACAAACAAACAAACAAACAAACAAACAAACAAACAAACAAACAAACAAACAAACAAACAAACAAACAAACAAACAAACACAGATTACATACAGAGCCCTCTTACTGCTCCTTCTCTCATGCAGGGCCAACTCAGAGAGCCTCCATGGTCACCTCACGACCATGCCCTGCTCCGATGCGACCCTGGCCTTGGGTGCCGATCGCTCCAGTCAGGAGTCAACGGCATGCAATGCTGCATCTGCTGAGGCAGTGGGCGAGGAGGATTCCTTCATCCCAGGCACGCCCCCCCAGAGGGTGAGCCAGCCCATCAAAAGCCACCCTGTCTTGAAAAAGCTGCGCACCACGTATGAGTCTAGTGATCCCTGCCCATCTCAGAGCAACGAGGAGCACGAGGGGGGCCAGAGGGTGGGTGGGGTGTTTGTCCCCAAGCTCAGCTTGTGGTGGTTGGAAGATGAGTTTGAAGAGGATGAGGAAGAAGAGGTGGGAGAGGCTGCGGCTGCTAAGGAGGACAGCAGCAAAGATGCTGATGTTGCGGAGCTCTGGGATGTTGACCTGGCAGACCTGGACGGGTCCAGCTACAGCAGCAGCAGGATTGCGCTACATGTCAATGGGATTGCCATTCCCAAGCTGGACATATTCTGGCTGGATGATGAGGAAGCCCAGAGCATCATGGGCCTCACCCAGAAAAAGCACCAGAAGTGGTGGGGACTGAAGTACTAAGCCAGGCTTGCATGGACATGTTTGAAGGCTGGCATGTGCAGACCATAGCTGGGCAAGCAGGCTTGCGTGGGCAGATTGGCAGCGCCGGATGGCAATGGTGAAGTGCCTGGCATTTGGAGCAGAGAGTTGGGGTGGCTGTTACATCATGCGCCACATGTTCTGTGCAGGTGTGGTGTGTTGAGTTGGACACGCGTACATGGATTGTCCCTTTTCCTTGATAAATGTAGGATGTGTAATCACTGCCTACGCAGTTTATCTTTTATTATTCCTATTCTTTTGCTGATAGATTTTGCAGGGCTGAGTGAACCAACAAGGAGAACAACATAAAAGCAACAAAAATAACCTGTGCCTTGTTTTTAATGATGTCTACTGCATGCCTGACATTGACTTGCTTCTGAGCGTGCTCGGGCAGCACTTGCTTGCTCTGCTTCTCTAAAACTTGTAAATGTTCTCTTTTTGGCCTACCTGCTGAGTGTGTCATGCTTCTTACATGGCCTTCCGCAGTGACAATTGATCTGCTGTTTAGCTCCAGCAAGCTGACCTCCAGGACCGACCTGCGCTGTTCACCGATTGTGCCCTGAAACGCTAAAAACCATTATGCCCTCAGGGCCCTCTCTGGCAGCATAAAGAGAGGGAGAGGGGGTGTCCGGTGCAAGCACCGATACCGCGTAGTCCTCCACCTCTAAACAGATGTAAAAGATTAGCTCAGTGTGGGGCACGCGGATTCTGGGATGAACCCTGGGCTCGTGTTGTCTTTGTTTCAATACAAAGGAAAAAAAGACTGGCTGCCTCAGTGATGCGACCGTTTGGCTCCAAAGAGGCAAACCAATGACAATTCCATAAGAATTCATTGTGCACTGCAAACATCTTGCATCCCTGTGCCCTGACTCAGGGCACACACACTCGGCGTGTGTGTGAGATTTGTCACGCCAAATCACCGTCATTGGTGAATTACCATCTCGGATACACAAGCCACACCAAGCCTTGAGGGTAGGCTTTTGGCATGTCCAGAGTGCAAAATCCATGCATCAAGGGACATCAAACTGTGGTACGGCCACAGCTCACTTCGCCAGGGCGCTATGGAACTGCATGATGCTGCTGCCACCCATCCATGCCCCTCAGTCGCCGCACGCCTCCTGCCGACTCAGACCATCACCAGGTTCGTGTTACATGGGGAAACGAAGAGGTTTTCTCGCCCAGGGATGCAAGGGGGATTTAAAAGAGGGAGCTAAACTAGGAAAACACCTCAACTTATGTTTGAAACATAACCCTCACCAACTGACTCAAGCACTCTGACTACGATTCATCGCTGACTACAATTCGTCGTGACAGATTATTGCTGGTGTGTTGTTCTTTTGCTGTCTCTACTTGTGACTCACTGAGTCTCGGCAAGGCGCACTCCATCGCAGCAGTAATCTTCAGAAGATGCTGTCACGACGATTCATAGTCAGTGATGAATTGTAGTCAGACTGAAGTTGGTTAGTCAGTTGCTTGTATTTCTGGCTGAGCAACAACTGAGGTACTCAGTTTTGGTAAATAGAAAAGCTTTACGTCCAAGGTGGAGTCTCTCGTTGTATGGCATGCCATGACGCTTGCCTCTATGTGACGTTGATTTCACATGACAATGCACGTAATGATGATCCCGAGTGGATGTGCATGAGCAGCAAATGTCCATTGTGCAGGGAGTTGTTCACTTGCTGGCATGATGACTATCTGGGCTGGAAAATTCCTCTGGCTCTGTGGGATGAGGATGAGAGGAACCCCTGTGGGTAATGTTGGCCATATGATAGGATGTAGCCAGCCCTTGCTCTACCTATGGGGCGTTCAATGTAACCTAATCTTACCAAACCTTAGGGGGCCTTTAGCTTACTAAGCTGTTGTATTGAGATGAAACTATCTGTACTAGTGTCAGCTTACTTATAGCTTGCAATGCTTTTTTTCATGGCGTACTACTTTGAGTGCGCATAAAAATATAGTGCAGATGAAACTATCTGTATTACAAAAGGGTCCTCATGAACAAACAAGTTGTTTCAGCTTACTCATAGCTTGTAATGCTATATTTATGACGTACGACTTTCCGCATAAGGATACAGTGCAAGCTTTTTTAAGTACATGCGACCAAGCTCCGCATTGACTTTTCCTGGCAGCATGAGAATTAGTTCCAAGTGGTTGGAAACAGTACTTCAGGCCGGGCAAGCCAGCTCAAGCAGGTGGATTGTGTAGAAACAATGGACTCGCATTGAAGTTCAATTAAAGTTTAATCAGTAACCACTATCAAGGAATCGGATTTTAGCATACGTAAATTTACACAATGTAGGTTTGCGTGCTTCACATCTCGGAAAAATGTTGCTCACAATTCCTAGATAACCCTGTACAACGAGCTAATCGATTAAACACTGTACAGGCACCATTTAGCCATAACATTACAAAAGCAATAGACCTGCAAATAGACTGCACTTGTAAGAACGTAATGAATCATGAATCGTCTAGGATGGTCACTCCTTCCATCTGAGTACTTAAATAAATACAGGATCATTGGAACAAACTGCTCTGTCGCATCTACTTTGCGGGAAGCCCAGCCTTGCCCATGGCTGCCTTCAAGGCCGTGGCTAAGCGCGCAAAACCTTCTTGTACCATGTTTTCATCCACGGAGCCAAAGGTGGCCCGGAAGTAAGGGCAGCCTGTGCCTGAGAGATAATGAGGTAGGGGTTAGGGTTAGCACTGAGATTGTCGAACAAATGAAACCCTGATCATGCTTGTGCTATGCCCTCACGCGTCTATTGGCAAATAAGGCAACCTTTGTACAGTACCATCCCAATAGTCTCGTGAGGCCCTCTGGTTTTGAGGTCCACAAACTTATAAAAAGTCTGTAAAGAGTTTGAGGTGTGCAAGTGCTTGCAACCTCAAATGCACAACATAGGCTGATTGGCGTTTTGTGTATATGTATACAATATATGCATATTTATTTACAAGTATTTGTGATCATCATGAACACAGGCAAAACATTTCGGGAAGCCATGAGGTGGAGCGCGCACTTGCGGCAATGTGCAGCTGAGGCTTGGATGGGCAGGATCTCAAGCAATTCCATCTCTTATGCAGCATCAATCATCACATCATGCTGGGTGATAAAAGAAACAGTGCTCCACTGAGGACATTACCCCTTCATGCTTATTTGTAGTGCATGGTTTGGCATGCTCACAACTCATACCTGAATTTGTGGCAGCAGCGGTATCCGTCCAGAAGGGCCTTCCTGGCACCACCACCACTTTGGCTGCCACGAGCTCCTCCACCAACTCAGGCCCAAAGTCTGGTAAGCCTGTAAGTTTGTGTGCAGAATCATTGATGTGCCATTTTGCACGAATTGGTGCCCTCACATATGTAAATGTACATATCAAGCAGCACATGCACATGCATGCATATGCACATGCTTGTGCATGCGTGTGTGTGTGCGCGTGCATGCTTGGTGCTGAAGCCTACAAATGGATGGGCAAGTATGCTTCTGCTGTACCGAGCCATGAGACTTGTACCCAATGCTGCTAGCTGCCTGAGCACTGCTTGGGAGTTTGCATGCATCCCATATGCACCTTCGAAAAAGGATGTGCAGCGTGCTGGCTAGACCCATGACCTTCGTCTGCGGTGCACGCACCGGTAAGCTTGAACCACATAAACATTCCGGCTTTGGGCGACGCGAAGGTGACGAGGCCCTTGAGGTGCTTCTCTGCAGCAGCAGATGCAGCTGTGGCACGCCGCGCGTACATGGCCTGCATTGTAGGAGGAGGCATGCTTTGCATCTGTTGGTATTGTAAATTGGCAATATAAAATGGAGGCAGCAGCAACACCTGGGCCTTCTGACCACATGAGCCAAAGCAGTGCAATGCTGCTGAGCATAAATCTATGCGCTAGGTAGGAGGCAGACAGAGAAGAACTGCTGGCATAACAAAGACACAGCTATTGAGTAAGGTGCTGGGTCTACTCTCTGCGCTGCATCACCTTGCTGGGCGTCACTTGTCTCATGGATTCAGACCAGAGTTTGACAGCCAAGGTGAAGCAGCGTAGAGAGTAGATGTAGCGTGAGCATCTTTGATACAAGCACAGCGAGTGCTTCACCAGGAAGAGAACATGTAAGCAAAGAGGTTCTGCTAACAGCCACTGAGCCTCTCACAGTGGTTTGCAACAAGTAACTGCAACAAAGTATTAAAGAGCCAGCTGGCATGGCCTACCTGTTGCTTGCGCACAAACGCCTCAAAGCCATCAATGCCCCACATGTTCAACAGCTCGCTCACAACCACCTGACAGTGAAACAGTGCGATGAATACAAATACTCATCATGGACTGCAGCAAATCGCAAAATCCAATGTGATGTTGCACTGGGCATGCTGCACACAACTTGGAAACACTGAGGCCATCTCAGCATTAAGGAGCAGCTTTCCTGAAGTAGATGCAGAGGCAGCCAGCAGGTAGAGCCCACTGGGCGAGCATGATCTGCAGAGCCCGAGGACCTTTTTGGCCCATGTAAGACAGGAGCAGTTTAACAGTGCTTACTGCCAGGCTTCTCCAAGTATGGGCAGCACAGGGCATGCATGCGCAAGCAGCATCAGTTGTCATGTGCAAAAAACCACCTGGGACAGAGAAGAGGGCCCACAACAGGACGCCTGCACCGCAGATGCCATGCGGGCTGCCAATGGTGGTGGCGCAGTAATCCAGCCCAGCCGATACCTGCCACAGACAATGGTATTGAGGCGCCATATTGGCCAACGCAACGTCAGGCAACATTCCAGACAAGGGCAGGTAAAGCAGTCCTTCTCAGCATGCCTTACCAAAGCAGTCCTCTTATTCAGCATCCTCATGCTGCACGCCTGACAAGGGCAGCACGCCTGACAAGGGCAGACAAAGCAGTTTCCACTGTCACATGCCAAGCGTTCAACCACAAACTCTGTGCAGCAGGGCAGAGGTGAGTGCTTGACTAGGCTATTCACACATTGTGTGGTCTCTGTAAGCTGTTGTGCCAGCTCGATGCAGGCTGGAGACATGCTTTGGCCAGGAGGCCATACGTGTATGATGCAGCAGCATACGTCCCTTCTAGAGGTGCCCTGGGGTCGATTTACGTGGCTGGGTGGGGGCTTCTGCATCGAAGCCCCCACCCAG
>SL_4KL_010_BRINEDRAFT_10002487_pt1 | contig 10412 bp, 11 predicted proteins | sample SodLak_010_BRINE_2_FD_10664 | JGI IMG/M metagenome (IMG submission 10664) | reverse complement strand
TCCATCCGTGGCAGCACTCGCTGGCTCGGGCTCATCCTCAAGGTCAGTGTCGAGATCGGCATCGAGCGAGGCAGCCGGTCCGTTGTCTTCCTCCGGAACGAACGGCTTCTGGGTGGGTTCGTCCGTTTCCTGTTCGGCCGGATCTTCCTCCGGTGGAAAGTCGTCGGGATCCGGTGGGTCGTGGAGATCACGTGCCGTCTCTAGGGGTGCCTCTGCATCGCTGCGAAGCGAGTCAGCTTTGGCACCCTGACCGCTCGCGAAGGCGTTTGCAGACTGACTCAGCCAGTCAGCAGCTCGCCAGAGTGACTCCGCCTTTTTTTCTGCGCGCTCGAAGTAAGTCCGTGTCTCTTCTGCTTCCGCGAAGCGGATTGCCGTATTGAACTCCTCGCCGGCCTCGTCGAACTCGTCGGCGGCACGCGTAAAATCAGTCTGAGCCATCATCCACTCGTCTTTTTTGAACGCCTTCATCGCGCTGGTAAATGCCCGCCGCCCCTCCATATACCGGGCGTGACCGACGCGATACCGGGACTGTGCTGTCTCCTCGTCACCGATATCGCTGATCGCATCTCTGACGCCCTCGGCGGTTGGCACTGCCCCGACGTCATCGGTTTGCCAGGCGAACTGGACTCGCTTTTCGTGGTCGACGACAACCACCGCTCGCTTGGTGAGATAGCCTGCAGTGTCGTCGTCGACGGCAACGTCGTACTCCGCTGCGACGCTCCCGTCGGTATCCGCAAGCAGCGGCATGTGCAGATTGTACTCATCGGCAAACGCCAGGTGGCTGTGGACGCTATCTCCGGAGATTGCAAGGACGGTGACATCCTTTTGCATCGTAAAGAGATCGAGTTCATCGAGCCCGCTCTCGTCGCCATCACAGGCTGGATTGAAATCTCCCGGATAAAAGGCGAGGATGACGATTTCCTCACCGAAAAACTCCGCTGTGGAGATCTGTTCGATCTCCCCATCTCGAACCCCTGGGAGATCGAACTCCGGTGCAGTCGCCCCCTCCTCTATCATTGTATATCAGATAGCGGTATGCGTACTTAATATTGTGGCCGTGTTATCGCAACGAGAAAAGGGCGAACACGCCCGACGTGACACTGCTGAACAACGATAGCCGGGTTCAGCCTGGACAGGGTCCCATCTTGAGGCGGTTGAAAGCCGTCTTTTTATTCCCCGGAACGGTAGGGCTGCTGTGGAGCTACACGTTAGATACGAGGGTGACGACGATCCAAAGAAGTGTTCGGCTCGAAAACTTGCACGTTTCGAGCTAGCGACGCTTCACAAGACGACACGGGAAACACCGAGTGGGATCGTCCTCAACCCGTTTGCAGAGCAGGCGCTTTCTCCAGCCGACAGCGAGGCGGCAGACCGGCTCATCGCGCTCGATTGCTCCTGGGAGACCGCCGAGCAGGAAGCGTTCGATCTCGGGGGCGTCCACCGTTCGCTTCCCTTTCTCGTTGCTTCGAACCCGGTCAACTACGGGACGCCGTTTCAGCTCAACACTGTCGAGGCCTTTGCTGGTGCGCTCGTGATCCTCGGCGAGCGCGAAAAAGCAGAGGAGATTCTCTCGAAGTTCCGCTGGGGAGATACCTTTCTCGAACTCAACGCCGAGCCGCTCCGCCGGTACGCAGCGTGTGATGACTCGGCGGCAGTCATCGACGTTCAGGACGATTATCTAGCCGACGAGTGATCGCTCGCGAGAGCCTGGATTTTTGTTATGACTGCAAGTGCGAATCCAAGGATGGCACAGCCAATCGCGAGCAGGAATATGGGTGCAGAGACGAGATTTGCGGTGCTCGATCCAAACAGGATCGTCGTCGTACCGCGGATGAGAAAGCCGATAAACGTGAGTACAAAGACACCGGCCATCAACCGGAACAGCACTGCACGACTGATCTCCATACGCGAGATGGGTGTTGAACACAGAAAACTGTTAGAGGAGTTCGAAACCGAGGCCGCTGAGTACGGCAGTCAGCACCGAACCGATCGTCACCACGATGATCGTGAGCAACTCATCGACGAAGTCGATATCGAACCCATCCGGTTCGAGGACGATCACAAGCACCAGCAGCACCAACCCGGCGAGGATTGTTCCAACAGCAGTGGCAATAGCCGCTGGAACAAAGGCAGGGCTACTCTGATCCATAGCAGTATAAACGACTGCGAACGCAAACGCGAGCACGATACTGAGTGTCAACACCAGCTCGAAGCTAGAAAGAACCGCGGCGAACAGCTCATCGTCTGTCTCGGAGAACATAACGGCAGAGTCTCCACCAACCAGATACAGGCCGAGTACTGCTGTAACAACCAGGCCGATGCTCAATGCGAGGTAGGCGACTGCGCCGTGAATTGCCGCCTCCACTGGACCGACGGTTCGCGATCGTCCATAAGACATGCGTGGCTATTCACCTAACTGGCAAATAAAACTATCCAAACTGCTAGTTGTTGGAGGAGTTGGTCGAAAACTGCTTGCCACTGGCCGTCGAAAGAGGAGTATGCGCGAGGCGAACCGGACGACCCGTCAGCGGATCACAGACAAGTTGCGCGAACAGCCGCTGACCGCGAGCGCGATTGCCCGCGAGTTCGACATTACCGCAGCGAACGGACTCACACACGTCGAACACATCGCGAAGTCACTCGACGGGACCGACGAGCAACTGCTCGTTGCGCCGCCGACCTGTAGCGAGTGTGGCTTCGAGGAGTTCGACGACCTGATCAACCGACCCAGCCGGTGTCCGGAGTGTAAAGCTGAGAGTATCGAAGAGCCTGCATTTCGGGTCGACTAGGTGTTCGTGTTTGGTTTGTAGTGGCTCTGAAACTATTCGTCGGAACGGCAGAATATTACTGGACTGAGGTTCATGCAGCCATAACCAGCAAGAAAGCCTGCTCGACTGAGACTAACGCAACCACAAACAGCAAGAAAGCCCACTCGACTGAGACTAATGCAACCACAAACAGCAAGAAAGCCCCCGCCTGCTCAATGCCTGCGACTCGCTGCGCGCTTCCCTCGCTTTGCTCGGTCCAGTGCTTACGTCGTCTCGCTCATTGAGCAGGCGGCCCCTTTCAGTCCCGCCCGATTTCACTTTCTAGGCTGGGCGGGACTGAAAGGGGCGAGGCTGTCGAGGAAGGCGGGCGACGGTGAGCCGAACGAAGTGAGGCGAACGTCGATAGACGAACGGAGTGAGTCTATCGGAACAAGCACTGGAACGAACGAAGCGAGTGAAGCGCACAACGAGCCCCCCAACTCGACAGCCTCGGGGCTTTCTTGCTGTATGTCGTTGCAGCGGCTTCAGTCGGAGCAGATTCATTACTACGAGCGGCGCTGTTAGCCGATCTCACAACGAAACCAAACCCAACCAATCAGTTTCCAGAAAAACCAATCCGACCACGCGAGGAGAGGTCGTGGTCTCCGGACGGCCCACAGTGCTCGAACTCGTAATCGTCGTCAGTCAGATACACCGCTCCATCCTTGACTGTGATCTCCAGTTCATCGATCGTTGCGCCCTCACAGGGACCGTACGTACAGTCGCCAGTCGTCTTCTCGAACGTTGCACCGTGTTTCGTACAGACGAGTTCGCCGTCTCTCACCGTCGCACCGTCGCCCGTATCCAGCCGCACGTCTGTCCAGTGCGGACAGTAGTTTTTCAGCGCGATCACGCCATCGGAGAGCCGTAATAGGATCGCCTCTTCTGTGTCGAAACCATTCCGGACAGTAAACAAAAGTGTGCTGTCAGCCGGCACGTCCGAAAGTGACGCGATCTGACTCTCCTCGTCCATCTGTTGGCTCCAAATCATCGGCGAACTCGCTTGAACGTGTCGATACGCGCAAATCTAAAACGAGCCTGCCGATCTACTCCTCATAGAACGACTCGACACTCTCGTCGAAGCGCTGCTGTAGCTCCTTCGTCACAGGACCGATCTCGAAGGCTGTCTCGTCGACCCGGCTAACTGGCCTGATCTCCCAGGTCGAGTTCGTCACGAAAACCTCGCTTGCCTGTTCGAGCGTAGCCGGCCTGTACCGTCCAGTCTCGAAGGGAATGCCTGCCTCGTCGGCCAGCGAGAGCACAACGCCACGGGTGATCCCGGGAAGCAACGGGACTGCCGTCGAGGGAGTGTGCAGTCGACCCTCGACGACAAAGAAGAGATTGCTCGTCGCACCCTCTGCAAGAAACCCCTCCTGAGAGCACATGATTACCTCGTCGTGATCACTGTCGCGTAGCTCCAGCCGGGCGAGAATGCCGTTGAGATAGTTATGGGTCTTTGCAGCCGCCGGGATAGCGTCGTCCGACACTCGTCGACGCTCGACAGTGCCGAGCGTCGCTGGCTCGTCCCAGACGCGCTCGCCGTCGATGCCAGCGCGAGGCAACTCCGAGACGATGATGACGACCGTCGGGTCGACTTCCGCTCCCGGGGTGAGCTTCCCTGGCTGGACGCCACGCGTCACCGATAGTTTGAGATACGCATCGTCGAACTCGTTTGCCGCGAGCGTCTCGTCGATCCGACTGCGAAGATCCGCCGACGACGGGAGCGCATCGGCAAAGCCAAGCGTCTCACAACTGCGTTGCAGGCGGTCGTAGTGTGCCTTCCACTCGAAGGGGACGCCACCGTAGATCCGCAGCGTCTCGAAGGCCGCGTCACCGTACATGAACCCCCGATCCCGGACGTTCACGGTCGCCTCGCTGGCCGGGAAGAGTTCGCCGTCGACGTGATAGATCTCGCTCATTGCTCTTTGGCTGCCATTGCCAGGAAGTTCTCGATCAGCGTGATCCCCTCCTCGGTCAGAATGCTCTCCGGGTGGAACTGGACACCAACGTGTGGCTGATTCTCGTGACGTACACCCATCACGACGTTCGCTTCGTCGTCCGTGTGAGCAGTCTCAACCAGCACGTCCGGGAGATCCGCACGCTCGACAGCCAGCGAGTGGTATCGCCCGACCTCGAACTGCTCGGAGATACGCGCAAACACACCCCGTCCGTCGTGGCTGATCACCGATGGCTTCCCGTGGACGACGGATTCTGCGTGGCCGATCGGTGCGCCGTGGGCTGCACACAGCGCCTGATGACCCAGACAGACCCCAAGTGTCGGATACGTCCGCGACTCGAACAACGGGATGGAGATCCCGGCTTCTGCCGGCGTTCCCGGTCCCGGCGAAACGACGATTGCGTCAGGATCGATCGAATCGACTGCATCGAGATCGATCTCGTCGTTGCGCCGGACGATCACATCGCCTGTTTCGTCGGTCTCCTCGGGGCCGCCAGTGACGACCTCGCCGACGTACTGGACGAGATTGTACGCGAAGGAGTCGTAGTTGTCGACGACGAGGACGCGCTGGCCGCGGGCACGCTCTCTGGTGGTACTCTCGGAACTCATTGTTGTGTTGGCTGTTCAACCCGGAGATCGGCCCGATCACCGAGGGCCTGATCGACGGCAGTCACGAGCGCCCGTCCCTTGTCGAGTGTTTCGGCGTACTCTCGCTCCGGAACAGAGTCGTGGACGATTCCGGCCCCGACGCGGAGATGATACTCCTCGTTGTAGCGGACGAGCGTCCGAATGATGATGTTCAGTGTCGCGCGGTCGTCGTAGCCGAAGATGCCGATACTGCCGGTGTAGGGGCCCCGACGTGTCGTCTCCATCTCGTCGATAATCTCCATCGTCCGGGGTTTTGGTGCGCCGGTGATCGTCCCGCCGGGGAACACCGCTGCAACTGCATCTTCGAGATCGAGCCCCGGGCGTAGTTTCCCCTCGACAAGCGAGACAAGATGCATCACCTCCGAGTAGCGATCCACCCGGCGGTACTCCGGCACGTTGACCGTTCCGAACGCGGAGACTTTCCCAAGATCGTTGCGTTCGAGATCAACGAGCATTGCATGTTCCGCCCGCTCTTTCTCGTCTGTCAGCAGATCCTCCTCCAGGCTGGCGTCTTTAGCGTCGGTCGCCCCGCGCGGTCGCGTCCCCGCGATCGGCTCGGTCACAAGCTTGTCGCCGTTGCGTTCGAGCAGCAGTTCGGGGCTGGCGCTGACCAGATCCACACCAGGGAACTCGAGCAGCGCGGAGTAGGGTGCCGGGTTCACCTCCCGGAGTGCGTCGAAGGCCGCGACTGGGTGGACAGCGGCGGGAGCACGAAGTCGCTGGGAGATGTTCGCCTGGAACGTATCGCCGTCACGAATATACTCCTTGACGCGCTTGACACGGTCAGCGAACGCGTCCTGTCCGCAGTCGCTCTCGAACCGGGCGGTCGTGGCGTCGACTGGTGGCGCTTCGGTCGACGGATCGCCCTCCAGCGCTCGTCTGGCAAGTTCCATCGCCATCTTCCTGCCCTGCTCGTGGGCAGCCTCGACAGCAGCGCGGTCGTCTGGTTCCTCGATACGGGGACAGGCCGTGATCCGCAGTTCGACGGAGCCGTCGCGTGGCTCTTCCCAGGCGGCGAGTGTCTCGTAGGTTGCGACCTGCAGTTGGGGGAGTTCACGATCCCGGTCTGTTTTCTCCGGCAGCGATTCGAGTTCGCGAGCTACGTCATAGGAAAGCCAGCCAATCGCGCCACACGGGTAGGGCACATCGCAGTCGCCACGGTGCAGTTTCTCTTCGTCGACGAGTGCGGCGAGTTCGGCGAGTGTCGAGCCGTCGTTTGGGTCAACTTCGTGGATCGCCGTCGGTTCGACACCAAAATACCCCCAGCCACGCTGTCCGCCAGTGGTCGCGAGGTAGGCACCGCCCGTCTCGGTGCGTGCACGGCGGTACGCAAGAAAGGAGTCGTCAACCGTTATTCGCAGTTCGACAGGGATACGAGCCCCAGGCGGGGCGGTAGCCGCAGCCATCGAGAATGCATCTGCAGTTGTGACGACCTCCGGGTCCATACAAAAAGAACATTGCGAGAGGATTAAACGGTTTTGCGATTTGCCCGTCGATTGTGAACTAATCGCAGTATTTTGTGGACAGCGACAGCGAGACTGTTGATTTCAGGTGTAGTTTTCGGCTTTCTCGATCCATTCCGATGCGCGTTTTTCCGAGACTTGCGCTGCCTCGGCGACTGTCTCAGCGTCGCTCGCAACCAGATCACCGACTGTTTTGATCTCTACCTCACCGAGTCGCTCGCTGTAGGTTGGACCGATGCCGTTGATCTCGTCGACTGGATCGTCGCCTGCTTCTGCTGGCTCTGGCTCGGCTGCGTCGGTCTCCGTCTCTTCGAGTTCTTCGGCTTCTGTTTCTTCGGCTTCCTCGGTGTCTGTTTCTTCGACTTCTTCAGTGTCCGTTTCTTCGACTTCTTCAGTGTCCGTTTCTTCGACTTCCTCGGTATCTGCTTTTTCGGTTTCGGCTGTTTCCGTGTCAGCCACCTCCGGCTCGTCGTCCTCGACCGACTGTTCCGGCTCGACATCCTCGGCTGGTTCTTCGGCCTCGGTTTCGTCGGCAGCAGACTCGTCGGCCTCGGCTGTCTCCGTTCCCTTCACTGCATCCTCCGAGTCGGTGTCGGGTTCGCGCTCGACAGTAATCTCACTCTCCCGGGACTCGGTCTCGGTGTCCTGACTCTCCGAGGAGATGCCGAAGAGATTCCTGATCATCTGCGTTATGATCTTCATGTACGAACTGTTATGTAGCAGGCTACTTAATAATTGCAGAACACTCATACGCCAGCCCACGAACGCGTGTTCTGTGCAGGTCGCCAGACCCACCCCGTTTTTGACCAGATTTCAGTGATGTTCTGACAACCGATAAGTGGAGTACCCACAGCTACGTCGTGTAGTTGGAAAACGGTTTTGTGTATTAATAGTTATACGATCTCGGACCGGAGCGCCTCGTTCATCGCCGCAACTGGTGCATCTTCCCCTGTCCAGCGTTCGAACGCCTCGACGCCCTGATACAAAAGCATCCACGCGCCATCCACTGTTCGTGCGCCGGCAGCCTCGGCTTCGCGGAGCAACCGTGTTTCCATCGGGGAGTACACCGCATCCAGCACTGCAAGCTCCCCGTGCAGTGCGTCTGCTGGCACTGGTGAACGGTCCTCCTCCATGCCAACGCTCGTCGCGTTGACGAGGATGTCGCCGTCGGCGAGCACGGCTGCGAGGTCAGCAAGTGAATGCCCCGATGCGTCTCCCTCGACGCCGGCTGCGTCGGTCACTTCGGCGGCCAGATCGACCGCCTTCTCTGTTGTGCGGTTTGCGATGTCGACAGTCATTCCCTCGTCGGCGAGCGCGAAGGCCGCCGCCCGGCCGGCACCGCCAGCGCCGACGACGACTGCCCGCCCCGTCAGGCTGATGTCGTGGTGTTCGAACGCGCGAACGAGGCCGCTCGCGTCGGTGTTGTACCCCGTCGGTGGTGATGTCGAGAAGTCGATCGTGTTGACCGCGCCGATCCGGGCGGCAAGATCGTCCAGNTCGACCGCATCGAGTACGTCCTGTTTGAACGGGATCGTCACGTTGAGCCCGGAGACGCCAAGCGTGGCCGCGCTCTCGACGGCTGCAGCCCCGCCGTCTTTCGGCGGCTCGAACGTGACATAGCGTGCGTCGATTCCCAGTGCCTCGTAGCCCGCCTCGTGCATCGGCGGTGACAGCGAGTGGCCGACCGGATTGCCGATCAGTCCGTACACGTCCATAGCTGCACTCTTGGGGCGGTCGTACAAACATCGACCGATACTGTCGAACGGAAATATGTGATACTCTTCTGCTTGGCGTGTCTTTTGCTGTCGCTGTCAGGAAAATATATAAAGATGGGCATATCTGTGTTTCACCTCTTTGACCGCGCAGTCCAGGGCATACACATACCGCGACGAGTGACAACCGGTCTGGAATCGATCAGATATCCAGTGAAACATGCAGAGGTTGAAGTCATGAGTTGAGGGTCGTTGATTTCACGCTGATTCAGATGACTTTGGTCCGTTGTAACGTCTGATGCCTGCGACCACGTACAAAAAGACAAAACACTGGGGATACTCACTGCGATTGAGGGAGGTGCAGGGTCACTCTCTATCTAACCGATGAGGGCCGCCAGACGTAATGGTGAGCTGGTAGTCCGACCTGAACAGTACCTTCTTCATTTCGTAGATACCTCCGACAACGAGTAGCACACCAACCAGCAAAGATACAATGCCACTCTGAAACACGAACAACACTCCGAAACAAACGGCGAGGAGACTAACTATCGCGCCGGCAATGCGACCTTTTTTACCACCGATTTCTGCCAATTTTTTACGACGCAATTTCATACCATTCTATGTAATATCCTACCCAAATNATCGTTTCGGCTGAAAATTCGAGATGAGCTATCCACTATACGAACTCGACACGACCTCCCGAATCCGCTCCGCAGTGACGGGGCCGACACCCTCCACCGAGAGCAGGTCCTCTTCGTCGGCTGTCATCACCGCCTCAACGCTCCCCAGTTCAGCCAGCAACGCCCGCGCAGTCACCGGTCCGACCTCCGCGATCGAGGCGACGACGTACTCCTGTTGTTCGGTGAGCGTCTTCGACTGCTTCTCGCCGTGGACACTCACCGCGCGGTCTTCCTGTTCCTGTTCTCGCGTCGCAATAACCTCGAGAAGGTCAGCGGTCTCCGTCTCGTCGCGGGTCTGCATCACGCTTGCACCGAAATCCACCGCGAGCGAGGAGAGCGCACCGTGGATCGCTTTCGGGTGGACGTTTCGCTCGCCGTAGAGATCGCCACCCTCGATGATGACGACCGGTCGGCTGTAGTTCCGGGCTGCATCCCCAAGCTGTTCGAACATCGACCGGTCGCCGCCGGTCAGCGTATCCAGAAAGTCAGTGACCGTCTTTCGCTCGATGACGACCCGATCGGAGAGGACGTAATCACCGACAGCGAGCGTCTCCAGACGTGTCTCGATCCCATCCCGTGTCGAGAGGTCACGGGCAATCGTCGCGTCGAGTTCGCGCTGGTCGGCGACGATCTCGATCGCTTCGCCCTCTGTCTTGCCGGCCTCCGCGACCACCACCCCGCTTTCTGACTCGCTTTCACTGTCTGTCACTGACTCGTCTTCGCCCTCCACCGTTTCCTTGCTCTCACCCTTCACCGTCGACTCGGGCTCGATGTCGACTGCTGAGGCTGTTTCACCGTCCACCGTCGAGGATTCCCCAGTTGCTTCTGCGAACACATCGAGTCCGGTCTGTCCGTCCGAGTGAGCGTCTGGCGTTGCACTCGTGCTGGCTGGCTGTCCATTGCTGGTCGACGGCGCTTCGGCATCGACCGCATCGGGTTCGGCCTGCTCGTACAGTTCGGCTTCGATCTCGCCGGCAGCGCTTTTCAACCCCGAAAGCTCCTGTTTCATCCGTTTCTGGTCCTGGCGTGCCTTCCAGAAGTAGGCCTCGTCGCGGGTGTCTTCGGCGAGCAACACCGTTACCGCGCCCTCGGTCTGGCGACCGGTTCGTCCCTTGCGCTGGATCGCCCGGATCGCCGTCGGCACC
>SL_4KL_010_BRINEDRAFT_10002485_pt1 | contig 10415 bp, 11 predicted proteins | sample SodLak_010_BRINE_2_FD_10664 | JGI IMG/M metagenome (IMG submission 10664) | reverse complement strand
CCTCGAGGTGGGCACATACCTCGAGTTCGAACGCGAACTCAGACACGGCTAGAAGGAGCGGTGGCGGCAAAAAAAGCGATCCGGTCACGGGCTCGATCGGTGTCACTTCCAGAGCCTCGAGGATGAGGCGATAGCCACAACGCAGTTTGTGACGGTCGGTATCAGGGGCTGGGCGCGGCCTTCTGGAGTGCCGTCTCGGCGACGTTACCACCGTAGTCGGCACTTCGGGAGAGTGAATCGAGGATGACACCGAGCGATTGAGCCTCGAGTGGGTCTAACTCCCGGAGCATGCCGTCGACGCGACGGGTGTGTTCGTCGATGTCGAAGACCGACTCGAGTGCGTCGTGGCCAAGCGTACTGGCCTCATCGCCATCCTCGGAAAGGAGTGCGTCCATCGATTTGTCGATGACATTGGCGGCCTCGGCGTGGAGTTCGAGCAGGCCGTCGGCGACGGGTTCCGGTATGGAATCGAGCTTGCGGCTTAGATGACAGATCTTTACTGCGTGGTCTGCGATCCGCTCGAGTTGGCGGGCACTCGAGTGATACTCAAAGCAGTCCTCGCGGGAGACGCCGAGTGTTTCGGCCGCACGTGGCGAGCGAAGCGTCGCCCGGAAGATCCGCGAGACTACCAGGAATAGTCGGTCGATGTCGTCGTCGCGGTCGATGACGTCACAAGCGAGGGCGTCGTCGTTTTCGACGAGGGCACTTACCGCGTCCTCGAGCATTGCGGTCGCGATCAGGCGCATCCGGCTGACGGCGTTTTCGATCGACAGTTCCGCGGAGTCGAGTAAGTCCTGGACGACCACACAGTCTGTGTCTTCTTCGACGACTTCGACGCCGATCAGCCCCTGGACAGCGGTCCGAATGTCCCGGCGCTGGTCGGTTGTAATCCGGCCGGCCTCGAGTCGGATCACGTCGAAGCCGCTTACGTACATCGTCAACACGGCTCGGATCAGCTGTTGGCCCTCGAGTCTCGAGACGTCGAGCGACCCCGTGTGGTGGTCGACGTCGCGTGTGGGCGTCACGAGCAACGTGTCGTTGTCGGCGTACAGTTCGACGGTATCGCCGCTCGTAATGTCGTTGTCGGTGGCCCACGTTTTCGGAAGCGAGACCGTATAGGTCGACCCGCCGGTCACCTGGACTTTCCGCGTCTCCATGTCACTGGCTTTCAACGGACAGAACATAAATCCACCTCAATCTATAGAGTCGAGTTGATTTCTGCGAAGAATTTCCGTATGTGGCTCATAGCTGTCGGTATCAGTACGGTCTCTTCTGTACAACTACAGTCGCTTGTGATGGTCAACGTACGACTATATAGAAACGCGGTGTGGCGTAGCCAAGCAGTCAGGACCTCCGTCTCTCACCGCAGAACCGAAGCGGCATCCGAACCAGCCCACCCAGCTGTCGACCAGTTGCTAGTACTCCGCCAAGCGTCGACTGATGGGTCGAACCGACACCCGCCGACTGGTTCGACCCATCAGTTCAGGCTTGCCAAAGCACTAGCCGGATACGAACTGTTTTTACGTTCCCGGGGAACCTGCAGGTATGCCCGACGAGTCGACAGACGGCGTCTCGCGCCTGGGAAAATCAGGTGTGGGAGTCGTCGTTGGTGGCGTGTTTCTGGCCGGTCTCGGGAGTGGTCTCTCGCTGGCCCCGGCGGCTGCGGTCGTTTTCGTCGCCGGCGTCGTCGGCCTCATCGCAAGCGACAGCCCCGCCCGCCTCCAGCAGTCACTCGGTCTCGCCGCCGTCGGTGCGATCGGGCTCCTCGAGGCTATCCCAGGTGTCGGACTCGGACTGACGGCCGGAACGCTTGCCGTCGTCGCCATCGCCTTCGGACTGTTCGATATCCTCGCGAGCGCGCTTTTGGGACGCGTTCGCCCGGAGTAACTATCGCTTCCGGACGGCGGTGCGCGCTCGAGTGGTCTCTGTACCGGTATTGATCCGTACGTAGCCACACGGTCCCGACCGGTCGACTACTGAGGTTTGTATATAGATATGAGGTGAAGTATATAGCTCTTAGCACGCTTTTTATAATGGTCTCGGCAATCAGCAGGTGATGGCACCAAGCCAGGATCCAATGGGACGGATGGTAAGTCGACGACGGGCACTCGCGGGTATCGGTGCGGCGGGCGCAATCGGTCTCGCCGGCTGTCTGGGTGGTGGTGACGGCGACGGGCTGGCGGGACAGATCGACGCTTCCGGATCGAACACCGTTGCGCCGATCAGCCAGGTCGCCGCCGAGGACTTCGAGGCGGAGTTTCCGGACGTACAGGTCAACGTCGAACCCGAGGGGACCGGCGCGGGCTTTCAGGAGTTTACCCGCGCAAACTCCGCGTTCCAAAGTGCGAGCCGTGCGATAACCGACGAAGAGATCGAGATCGCCGAGGAGAACGACGTCGAGTACACGAGCTACACCGTCGGCCAGGACACCCTCGCTGTCGGCGTCAACGAGGACAACGACTGGTGTGAGGAAATTACGCTCGAGGAACTCCAGATGGTCTGGGAGTTCGAGTCCGACGTCGAGCGCTGGAGCGACGTTCGCGACGAGTGGCCCGACGAGGACATCGCACTGCACGCTCGTGACTCCGCTTCGGGGACGTTCGACTACTTTACTGAGAACATAAACGGCGAGATGGGCAACATCCGCGACGATTACTCGGCAACCAGTCAGACGGACGAGATCTGGGACGCCGTCGCCGACAACGAGTACGCCTTCGGCTGGGGTGGCGTTGGCCACCTTCGCAGTCTCCAAGAACAAGGCGGCGAACTCAAGACGGTCAATGTCGAAAGCGACACCGACGGCGAGTTCTACCCGCCCGAAGAGCAGTATATCGAAGGCGGGGAGTACTCCCCGCTGGCTCGGCCGCTGTTTTTCTACTTCAACCACGCCTCCCTCGAGGAGGAACCCGATCTCATCGCCTCGTTCGCCCGCTTTTACATCAACAACCAACACGAGTTTGCGACGGAGGTCGGCTTCTACCAGGCGACCGACCAGGATATCGTCGACAACCACGATCAACTCGATTCGGTCCTCGAGGAGATCGGCGAGGATCCNGANGCGATCACCGTCGAGCGACAGGACCCGTAAACCGGCCGACTGAACACGCTTTCATTTCAGAATTATGAGCACAGAACCACAATCGGGATCGGGGATTTCCGGCGATGATAGCCTCGAAGACGCCCACGAAAAGAACAAACGCGTCCGACGAGTGCTCTTTGGCTGTGCGACGGTCACCGTCGTGACGACCGTTGCGATCTTCCTGGTCCTGTTTGACAACGCAGCCAGCTACTTTTTCGGTGCTCGGATCAGCGAGATGATCGCGGGCGGAGGAATCGAGCGAACGGTGACCTTCACCGAGTTCTTCACCGGAACCCGGTGGGCACCCGACCACTCGACGCCCGCCCACGGCGTCCTCCCGATCGTCTGGGGCACGCTCGCGATCACGATCGGTGCCGGCCTCGTCTCGATCCCGATCGGGACGGCCACGGCGCTGTATCTCTCCGAGTACGCGAACACAGAGACACGAAACAAACTCAAACCGCTGCTCGAGGTGCTCGCGGGCATCCCGACCATCGTTTATGGCTACTTTGCGGTCTCGTTTCTCACCCCCGTGGTGGTGGGCGGGATCGCCTCGAATATCATCAACCCGACCGGGGCCTGGCTCGAGTCGGTGAGCGTTTTCGCACCGTTCGTCATCGAGCCGGTTTCGGAGTGGATGATGGGCGTCCGGGTTGGCCGGTACAGCCTGCTCGCGGGAATCCTCGTCGTCGGGACGATGACGATTCCGATGGTCTCCTCGATCAGCGAAGACGCCATGCAGGCGGTGCCAGACGACCTTCGAAACGGCGCGTACGCGCTGGGTGCAACGAAGTACCAGGTCTCGCTTCGAATCGTCCTTCCCGCCGCGGTGTCGGGCATTTTCGCCTCCTACATCCTCGCGCTCTCGCGGGCGATCGGCGAGACGATGGCGGTTACCCTCGCTGCGGGCTTCAACGCGAACCTCACCGCGAACCCGTTCGACGAGATCATGACGATGACGGCGTATCTCGTCTCGATGGCTCGAGGGACGAGCGCGGTCGGCACCGTCGAGTACCAGAGTCTGTTCGCTGTCGGCCTACTCCTGTTCCTGATGACACTCTCGATGAACCTACTCAACGACCGGATGAAACGCCGATTCCAGGAGGAGTACCGATGAGCACCCAACGCGGCGACCTCTTCGCCGACATCGACCTGGGTCGCGAGAAGCTGATCAACCGGCTCTTCTACGGCCTGCTCGTCGCCGCCTCGCTGTTCGGGCTGGTCATCCTGGTCCTGTTGATCGCCGACGTGATCTGGGAGTCCTATCAGGGGTTGACGACGTTCAACATCGATCCCGTCCAGTTTCTGACCGAGCCGTCGTCCTCGCGGGCCGAACGCGCCGGCTTCGGGGCATCGATCGTCGCCTCGCTGTGGTTGATGGCGCTGACGGCCGTCCTGGCGTTCGCTATCGCCGTCGGCTGTGCGATCTACCTGGTCGAGTACGCACCCGAAACCCGGACCACCCGGCTCATCGAGGCGAATTTAGCGAACCTCGCGGGCGTCCCCTCGATCGTCTACGGACTACTCGTGCTCGCGCTGATCGTCAACGACGCCGGCCTCGGCTCCGTGATCTTAGCTGGCGCGATCGCACTGGCGCTGCTCATCGTCCCCATCATCATCGTCGCCTCGATCGAGGCGATCCGAGCCGTGCCGAGCAGCGTTCGTGACGGCTCCTACGCGATGGGCGCGACCACGTGGCAGACCGTCCGCCAGGTCGTCTTGCCGCAAGCGATGCCGGGTATCCTCACCGGGACGATCCTGGCGCTCGCCCGCGCGATCGGCGAGACGGCACCGCTGATCATGGTCGGTACCATGCTCCACGCCACGCGCTATCCGTCGGGGCCGCTCTCGTCGTTTAGCGCGATGCCGACCCAGATCTACAACTGGACCTACCAGGCCGACCGGATGTTCAACGGGCTGGCGGCACTCGGTATCGTCGTCTTGCTCGTCTTCTTGGTCGTGATGTACGCGCTTGCGGGCTACCTGCGAAAGAAGTACGAAACGGAGGGTTCGATCACCAATGTCTAGCAACACGACAGACACCTCAAACGAGACTGAATCGACGACCGACGAATCGAGTACGCTCATCGAGACGGAGGTCTCGGTTGACTCCCAGCGGAGTCAGACCCCGACCGAGACCGTCGTCAGCGCCACGAACCTCTCTGTCAGCTACGGCGAGCAACGGGCGCTGTCGGACGTCTCGATCGAAATTCCAGAAAACAAGGTGACGGCGATTATCGGTCCTTCGGGCTGTGGGAAGTCGACGTTCCTGCGCTCGATCAATCGGATGAACGACCGCATTCCGTCGTGTTCGGTCGACGGCGAACTCAGATTCAAGGGAACGAACGTCTACGCCGACCACGTCGATCCCGTCGCCTTGCGCCGGAAGATCGGCCAGGTCTTCCAGGCACCCAACCCCTTCCCCAAGAGCATCTACGACAACGTCGCCTACGGCCTCCGCATCCAGGGGAAAGCCGACGATGTCGACCTCGACGAGGCAGTCGAGCGCGCACTGCGCGGGGCGGCGCTCTGGGACGAAGTCGACGGACAACTCGAGGAGTCGGGACTGGACCTTTCCGGCGGGCAACAGCAGCGACTCTGTATCGCTCGAGCGATCGCTCCCGACCCCGAGGTGATCCTGATGGACGAGCCGACCTCGGCGTTAGATCCCGTCGCTGCCTCGAAGATCGAAGATCTGATCGACGAACTGGTCTCTGAGTACACCGTTATCATCGTCACCCACAACATGCAACAGGCGGCCCGCATTTCGGATAAGACGGCTGTCTTTCTCACCGGCGGCGAACTCGTCGAGTTCGACGATACGGCGACGGTCTTCGAAAACCCCGCCGATAGCCGGGTCGAAGACTACATCACCGGAAAGTTCGGCTAACCATGTCACGAACCGCCTACCAAAAACAGCTGTACGAACTGCGCGAGGCCGTCCTCGAGATGAGCGACGTCGTCTGCGGACGCCTACGCCGGGCGCTCGAGGCCTACGAAACCGGCGACGATGCCCTCGCCGAAGCCATAATCGAAGGCGACAGCGAGATCAACCGGCTCTATCTCGACCTCGAGGGGGAGTGTATCGACCTGTTTGCCCTCCAGCAGCCGGTCGCCGGCGACCTCCGATTTATNGCCTCGTCGTTTAAGATCATCACCGATCTCGAGCGGGTCGGTGACCTCGCAGTGAACGTCGCGGAGTATGCCCTCGAAGCCGACGATGTCGCCGGCGATCGGTACCCCGAGGTCGACGTCGGCGATATTGGAGCACAGACNGTCGAGATGGTCGAGGCGGCCATGTTGGCCTACGCGACCGACGACGTACAGGCGACCTACGAGGTTGCCGAACGCGACGACGAGATCGACAGACGGTGTGAACGGGCGAGTCGCGCCGTCGTCTACGACCTCGTCGAACGCGAGGCGACCGACGAGGCGGTGTTCGAAGACGTCTCGCGTTCGCTGTTGACGATCCGTGATCTCGAGCGTGTCGGCGATCACGCGGTCAACATCGTCGCACGCACGCTCTATATGGTCGACAACAACGAGGAGTTGATCTACTGATGAGCCAGGAGGCCACCGCCGGCGATCCGATCGAACGAAAGGTCCAACTCGCCGGCAACTCGACGTACGTCGTCTCCCTACCCAAACCCTGGGCGCTCGAGCAAGGACTCGAGTCTGGATCGTCGATGTATCTCTACCCCCACGAGGATCGGCTGGTGGCCGCAACGGAGACGGTTTCGACACACAAGCGGTGTGTCGAGATTGCTGTGACCGACCGTTCGGAGTCGTCACTCGCCCGAACCGTCGAGGCGGCCTATCTGATCGGCTGTGACCGACTCGCCGTGACCGGACTCGAGACCGCCGACCCCTCGGTGCGACGGACGATCGAACGTACCGTCAGTGGCTTCGTCGGCGTCGCGATCGACAGCGACGATGGCGATCGGATAACGATCACCGACGTCCTCGACACCAGTGACGTCTCGCTTCCCCAGACGGTCGCCCAGGCTCGACAGCTCGTCCTCGAACTGTACGCCGACGCCATCGAGGCCTATGTCACAGGCGACACTGACCGAAGCCGACGAGCAACGGATCGACTCGAGGACCTAAACCGACTGGTGTCGTTTGTCGCCCGAGGCACCCACCGTGGGCTCTCCGAGGTCACCGAACTCGACCGCCTGGGGACCGACCGACTCGAGGCCTTCCAGAGCTACCGCATTATGATGGCTCTCGAACATCTCGCCAGCCACGCCGTCGACATCGCTCGACTGTCACTCGAGGGTGCCACCCTGCCGGCCGACTCTCTCGGTGACCGTTTCGAGTCCGTTGGGGACGACGCCCGGACGCTCCTCGAGTGTGCGCTTTCCGGCGAGACCAAACAGGTCTACGAGNAGCGTCCGACCGTCCTGGAGGCGATCGACGACCTCGGCCGACACGCGACGGACGTCTCAGAGCCGACGGCTGCGATAGCGATCGATCGACTTCGGCGGACGGTTGCTCTCCTCGAAACCATCGCGGATATCCAGACTCAGTCGGCACTCGCCGACTCGTACCGACGCCCGTCTACTCGAGACGGCGACCGTTAATATCGACCCAGACCAACCCAACGTCATGTCCACAACACTCAGTTTCGTTTGCGTACAGAACGCCGGCCGAAGCCAGATGGCGACCGCATTTGCAAAACGCCTTCGAGAGCAACGGGGCCTCGAGAACGTCGAGATCAAAACCGGTGGCACCGATCCTGCCGACGAGGTCCACCCGGTCGTCGCCGAGGCGATGGCGGAAGTCGGTATCGATCTCGCAGGTCACAACCCTCGAGCGATCTCCCGGGACGAACTTGTCGACTCCGATATCGTGCTCACGATGGGCTGTTCGGCCGAGGGGATCTGTCCTGCGACGTGGCGCGGTGACGCCCGCGATTGGGACCTGACCGACCCCCACGGGCGGCCACTCGAGGAGGTTCGGGTGATTAGAGCGGAGATCGAACGCCGGGTCGAAGCGTTGTTCGACGAACTCGAGGCGGCGAATTGAGCTACCTACGAGTACGGAGCTATCTATTACGAATAAATCGAGTTGCGAAAACGAGATCGATGAGTTCGGTCAAAATCACTGGTATCCAGTAGTGTACCGTTTGACGCTGAGGGCTGTACCTGTTTTCCGGTGATCACCCTCCGAGGCCGACGATCACCGGTAAGATACTACAGCTATTGTTATAAGCCACGGTGACTAGTAACACTTGGGGCAAAAGCCGTATTTTCTCCGTTATTCTGTATAATAGAAACAATAATTTACTACCATGATAGATATCGCAACTATGATTCGATCGCGTGACTTCCTTTATCAGTCCGCGAACGGAGCAGTCCTCGGGCTCTTAGCACTCGGCGCGGTCAGCAGCGGTCTGTGGGTCGTAACGTGGCGGGTCGTCTCCTCCGATCCCATCGCCGAAATCCCGATGTTGGTGGCAGTCACCTGTTTTCTCGGGGCCACATCGCTGTACGCGACGACCGTGGTGACCGCTGTGACTCGAGCCAGACTGGATGGATCGACAAGTGCAGTCGTATCGACGATCAAGACGACGGGAATCGCCGCGATTGTTCTCCTGCTTGTCGGGTCGTTTCTCGCCATCTCGAATGGAACCGTCTACTTCGCACTCGAGCGTCAGTGGCCGATCTCGCCAAACCAGGCTGGGAGCTACCTGTTTTTCTTTTTTCTCGGGCTGGTCGCGATTCCAGTCCTAATCGGGCTGGTTGCGGGCGCGTTACTCTCTCTTGATCGCGTTCGGGGGTCGACGTGATACGGCTTAGAGTATAGCCGATCGGAGAGTGGTACGGCAGTCGAATACGGACGAACTGTTATCTTCACGGCGACAGTACAGTTGTGTACGATGTGGACACGACGGACGGTCGTCGGAACGGCCTGTGCGACAGTGTTGGTGGCTGGCTGTCTCGAGGAGGAATCCGACGCTGGTGAGGAAGGCAGCGATGGGACAGAAGGAGCTGACGCTGAAGCGGAGTCAGATGGGTACGACCCGCGACTCGACGAAATCGATGCGTATGACCCAGTCGATCGGACCGGGGAGTCCGAGATCACGATCGATATTTCCTCGGAGGGCGAGCCAGCGTTCGATCCGGATCCGGTCGTGGTTGATTCGAACACGGAGGTAAGATGGCGGTGGGGTGACAGCGACGGCGCAATCGAACCGGTCGAGATGCACAGTCCGTGTCAGTGGTCCGGGAGCGATGGTGGGAGCAGCCATTCGTGGATGTTTCCGTTCGAAGGCAAGTACGTGATCGGCTACTCCTCGTCCGATGTCGAGGAGGTAACCGGTACGATGTTCGTCGTCGACCCGTAGCCGGTGACTGCCGATTGCGTGCGAATGGTTTCGCTGTGTGTGACAGTCGTCGAACCGAGAGCAAACGACGGGGTGTAACCGCCCTCAGAACAGTAGGTTTTTAAAGCGCACGGCGGAACTCTGTTATAAGATTACTCTCGTCTTATGGCAGGAAATCGACAACCGGAGGTGAACATCGGGCTCGTCGGTCACGTCGACCACGGCAAGACGACGCTGGTGCAGGCATTGAGTGGCTCGTGGACCGACCAACACTCTGAGGAGATGAAACGCGGCATCTCCATCAGGCTGGGCTATGCAGACGCCACGTTCCGTCAGTGTCCTGGCGTCGACGCACCCGACTGTTACACTGTCGAAGAGGAGTGTCCGGACGGCTCTGCAAGCGAGCCGGTACGGACCGTTTCGTTCGTCGACGCGCCAGGTCACGAGACCCTGATGGCGACGATGCTTTCAGGGGCCTCGCTTATGGATGGGGCCGTACTGGTCGTCAGTGCCAACGAACCCGTCCCCCAGGCCCAGACCGAAGAGCACCTGATGGCACTCGATATCATCGGCATCGAGAACATCGTCATCGCCCAGAACAAAGTCGACCTCGTCAGCACCGATCAGGCACGAAAGAACTACGAGGAGATCCAGACCTTCGTCGAGGGGACCGTCGCCGAAAACGCCCCCGTCGTCCCCGTCTCGGCGGGCCAGGAGGTCAATCTCGATCTGCTCATCAACGCGATCGAAGAGGAGATTCCGACCCCCGACCGCGACCCGGACGTCGACGCTCGGATGCACGTCGCCCGGAGTTTCGACATCAACAAACCTGGCACGACCGCCGACAGCCTCGCCGGTGGCGTCCTCGGCGGCAGTCTCGTCGCGGGCGAACTCGAGGTCGGCGACGAAATCGAGATTCGACCAGGTCGACAGGTCGAAGAAGGCGGGCAGACCGAGTACGTCCCAATCGAGACGACGATCCGGTCGTTACAGGCTGGCGGCGAACCC
>SL_4KL_010_BRINEDRAFT_10002484_pt1 | contig 10419 bp, 15 predicted proteins | sample SodLak_010_BRINE_2_FD_10664 | JGI IMG/M metagenome (IMG submission 10664) | reverse complement strand
TTGAAATGCTTCAGATGATAGGGCCTGCGTGCTGAATAAATGCTCTGTATCTCGCACGTCGATTCTGTCACTTCTTGAAGAGTTCAGCAGAGTTATTAATCTAGGAGTGGTTCAGGATCGCCTTCTCGAAGGGTGATTCTCCGGTTGGAATGAGCAGCTCCTGTCGGTCACCGACTCGCTCGGCCAGCTTCCGTTTCAGGTACTGTCTCGCCGTCGACGGCGTGAAGACGCCTTTGTCGATCATGTCGCCGACGACGTCTTTGAGGGCCGCGAACTGCCCCTGCAGTTGGCCGTCGCCGACCGGCTCGCCGTCGTACCAGCGCACCGTTGCGAGCGCGCCGTTCCCCACCGTTGCTCCCTGTTCGACCGTCTCCGAGTCGTACTGGAGGCCGAACCACAGCGTCCGGTGACATCCTCCGCGCCGTTCTGGCACGGCTTCCCGCGCATGGGGAATACCAGCTAAGTGTGACTATTGCTGGTAGAGGGTTCCGACCCGCAAAATGCCGAGAGAGTCATCTGCGAGTGTTGTTCGCTCCTCTTACGGTGTCGTTCGAAAGACGCATCGCGTCTTTCGTGATCACGAGACGGCGGAGCCGTCTCGAACGAGGTCGTGGTGCTGTCACAGGCACTCCCATCCCGAGGCGAGTCATTGCCTGCCGGTTTCAGCGGCACGCTCTCTCCCCACGGGTCAGCCCGTTGTGCAACGTTGATTGCGCCGTTGATATCGCCCTGAAACACAGTGATGTGACACTCGTCGTTCGTACACCGGAACGTGCCTTGGGCGGGCCTGCTTCCGATGTGATCGCAGGCATGACACGTCTGGCTCGTGTACTCTGGCCGGACGTACTTGACCGGGATACCTGCCTCTCGCGCTTTGTCCTCGACGCGTTTCTGTAGCCGAGCGAACGCCCAAGCATGGAGCCGGCGGTTCATGTACCCGCCGTAGTCCAATTCTTCGCGGATATAGGTCAAGTCCTCCATCACGATTCCCGGCTTCTCGAAGCGACGGGCGTACTCGATAGCCTGCCGAGACACCTTCTCGATAATATCTGTCAGCGCGTTCTGGAAATAGTCAAATCGTTCGTCAATCCGCCACTCGGCGGCGTCACGCTCTTGGAGTCGTTTCAGGGTGGTGTGCATCTCTTTTGCGGAGATGCTTTGCACGCGAACCGTCACACACGAACGGGCCAGTCGGTGAACCGTCCTTGAGGGCACAGCCCGTAATCAGGGCCGATTCACCGATGTCCAGACCGATGTGTGTCACATCGTCACTATCTGTCGTGTAGTCGGGTTCTTCGACCGGGAACTCGACAGTAACGTGGAGCGTCCACGAGGTGCGATTCCGTTGCAGGCGGAGTTGTCCTGGGGATGCATCCCCGTCCACGAGGTCATGCCACAGCCCCTTTTGCTCGGGGTTGATTCGAAGCGGTATCCAGAAGTTCGTCCCGCGACCGGGCTGTGGTACCCACCACGTAACCTCGTAATCGCGTTCTTGCGAGTGGTCAAATTCGGCGGCTTGGTTGGTGAGCCGAACCGGGTGGTCGTCATCCAACTCCTCTGCGTCGTAGGTGTCGTGGAGCTGCGGGACGTAGTTACAGAGCGCCGCTTTCGCCTGATACGGTAGGTCGTAGGGCGTCACAACGTCGCTGGTTGCGTTCATCGTGTCGCATCCAGCCTCGAACGCCTCGTGAAGCCCCTCACGGTAGGTGTCGAGCAGATCACACAGTTTGTGCTCTTTGTGGGCTGTTGGCGGCGCGAGTGTGGCTTCGAGCGTCTTAGTTGGCATTAGCCTCTAACCCCTTCTCGATTATCTCGCTGTTGGCACGCGGATGGAAGATACCATTCTCACGGAGCGTCTCCCATTTGTGCGTATTTGACCGCATTTGTTTCCCTTCGCAGACCGTCCACGACTGGTCCGCCCCGCACCCTTCTTGGGGGCGATAAACACTCTTCGATGCGATCCAGTCAAATTTCGTGTCACGACCCCATTCAGGACTCGACCTGTGTATCGGCGTCCCCGCTGTGTTGCGGTTGGGTGAGCAGACTCACGTTCTGGAGGAGTGTCCTCGCTGCCTCGATCCGCTCCTGATCTGCGTCGTCGAGTCCGGCCGTCTCGATGCGCTTGAGATTGGTGAGTGAGCGATGCAGTCGATATCCGGGCGTGTTGCGTGGGTCCATGTGAAGCGCCTCGCCGATTCACGGCGCAGAGAAACCTCTCCGGCTGCGGGTAGCTGTCGGACTGGGCCTGCTCGTTAACCAACATTGGTGTGTTTCTGTGTCGCTATGTTGGTTAAGGCGAGTCCTGACCTGCTTTGCTGGGTCCGTAGCGAGCCGAGTCACACACCCGACACTCCCAGATCGGTTGCCCCGTCCACGCCTCATCCGGGACCGACTCGTGGCTCTTGAACCGATGGTCGGTCGCCCGTCCACAGGTTTGACAGTCGAGTTCCCGGGCCGTCTGTACCGACGACGCCTGCCGATCAGCCCCAGCTTCGCCAGTGGATTCGGTGAGCGCTATCGCTGGAACCAGCCATACCGTATCGTCGGCGTCGTCGAGGACCGCGTCGAGACGCGACGCGTCGCGGATGCCGTCCCCACGCTGGTCGTAGAGCCGCGTCGGGGCCTGTTCCTGACGCTCGGACGCTTCCTGCCCGTGCCACCCAGTCCGGTCACGGGCAACACTGAGAAGCCGCTCTCCCTCCTCAGACGACACCTGCACCGCGTCGGGGAGTGAGAGCCATTCCTCGACCAGCTGGCGCGCCGGCGCCTCGTCGAGATCGTAGATGAGCGTGTAGTCGTCGACGGCCGGCTCCGCCTCGTTGGCAGAGAGGAGGTTCGCCGCGGCACCGCCCTTCGCCACGGCGCCGTAGAACGTGGTCGACTCGACGACCAGGTGGACGATGCCGAGGACCGTCGTCGACGCGGCCTCGTCCGTGCGAGTGGCGTCACTCCCGAGATGGTTAGAGAGGCAGAACCGGCATTTCGTCTGGCCGTCTGGGACTGACGCCCCACAGGACCGGCACTCGCCATCGGCGGCCGTCGGCGCAGCAGGGTAGCCACCAGCGCTCGTCGCGGCGCGTTGCCGTCGGGGGTCACCTTCACACCCGTCGTCCAGCCTCGTGTCCGGAATGTGGGATGCCTCGCCGGTCGGCCGCAGCTCTGCGAAATCAGTATATCGGTTGTGCATCGGTTGGTGTGGTTTGTCCCGGAATTGTACTTCAATGTCAGGGCCAGTGTCCGCTCCGTCTCCGGTTTGAGTACGGGCCATAAAACACGTCATGCGAACATCTTATACTTCATGAGCAAGTATATGGGGGTAGCAACTGAGGTCCCTATGAGCAGTAACGACACCAAGCATGTTCAAACGGAACTGAACGAGGACGAATACGAACGGTTCCGCAAGTTCGCGAGCGAACACGGCCTCTCACTGAAAGAAGCCGGGCACGAGGCGCTGATCGAGTGGATCGAACGCCAGCAGCAAGCCGATCCCAACGACCCGGCGTTCACCGTCCTCGATGACCTCGAGGACGAATCGCTCCCAGCGTCGGCGGCGACGGACGCTCGCGAGGAAGACGACCTCGTCGACGACTGGCACGGGAACGACGAACCGTTCACGCTCGCCGACGACCCGTCTGCGCAATCCTGAATTCGGATGGCTGAACCAGTTGACACCCCGATCGGGACGGTCACGCCAGAGCATTTTCGCCCAGGTCACGTCCGTCATCAGGTCGTCATCGGCCCCAAGTTCCTGTACGCACTCTTCAACCCCCGGGATCAGATGCACGCAGTTTCGCGTGCGTTCATGACGTTCGTTCGCGACGGCGACCTCCCGTATCGTCGTCTCATCGTCAACGACCACATCGTCGACGAGGCCGCGACCCGACTGAAAAAGCAAGCGTCGATGCGGAACGCCGCGTCGTTCCTGACGACGCTCGACGAGAGCACGCTGTATCAGTTCGAATCCGTCTCTGAGGATGTTTTTGATGACGCCAAGGCAACGTTCGTTGAGTGGACGGATCTGGATGCGTCGCTCACCGATTTCACTGTTGCAGCGCATATGGAGGCCTTAGAGGTGGATCACATCCTCACGTACGACCGGCACTACGATGCGTTCGACGTGACACCGCTCCCGTATCGGAATCAGGACTAGCGGTGCCAAGTATGTCCGAATCCTTACGAGATGGGGACCAGTCGTGGAGTGAGTCGATGATCGCCAGCGACCGCATTCGAGCAGTCGCCGAGACGCTTCGCGAACCGCGGTCGGTCAACTGGATTAGCGAGCAGGCCGACGCCGCCTGGAGTACGACTAACGAGGAACTCCAAGACCTCGTCGACCAGGGGCAACAACTCATGTAAATGCCGGCGAGACGACACGCTATCAGCCGGACTACATGCGCCTGCTCTTCGAGGAGATCGTACGCTCATCGAGGAGAACACTCGCGAGGAGCTACGCAACGAACTGACGGCGATCACCGAAGAGATCGAGGCGTGGCAGGCGACCTACGACGTCGAGACGTGGGAAGAGCTCGAACAGTCGCTCGCCGACGGCGACCTCGCAAGTGCTGAGCTCCGTGAGCGCCGTGACGTGATTACACGTTGGGAGGAGAATCTGGAAGATCGACAGCTCATCAAGCACGCGTTGACGCTCTACTCGGATGTCGAAGACGCTCGCGAACAGCGGGTCACCGTGGCTGATCGCGTCACAAACTAATTCTAGTGATCGTCGAACGGGCGAGCGCCATCGAGGGCGACACAGCTACTCGCAGGACTGTTCGTCCGCCATCTCCCGGAGTTCGACGGCTGCCTTCTCGAAGTGTTCCGCGAGGAACGGCGTTCCCGATGTCGCTCGCTCGTTGAGGAATGCGACGGCGTCAGTGACCGCATCGGCGTCGCGTTCCGCGGTCGCGACACAGTCGACATACCCGTCGAGTGCCCGACTGAACGCACGCGAGAAGTGGTCGTAGGCGCCGTCGACGCGCTCCATATTGTCGTCGAGCGACTCGACGAGAGCCCGGTAGACGGTCGCCGCCGACGCGTACCGGCCCTGCTCGCGGTACTCATTTGCGAGATCGAACCACTGCGTGAAGTCGATCGGCTCGAAGACGACGTGGTACTCAGGGTTCGTCTCTTCGAACCGCCGAGCGATCGCGGTGCGAAGCTCGTCGACTGACTGTCTCGTCGGCTCGCCAACGCGGGCGAGAAACCGATCACGGAGATTCGCATCGGTCGCGAGTGCGTCTCGCAGAAACGCGCGGAGTTCGTCGGCGTCGGCGCCGTCGAGCGCAGCGTCGAGTTCATCGCCGTCATCTGGCGGTGGGTCGTCGACACACCGAAGCAACACGGCGACGACGTGCTTGCATGCTCCCGGCCCGTCGTACGGACAGTCACACCACGGGGCAAACCCGTCGGTGGCAAGATCAACACGAACATCGTACTGACGGCTGCCGCTCACGACGGCGGTGACGGTGCTGTCGACGCGGTGCATCTCGTGGATACGGCCCTCAGCAAGGTATCGTTCGCCGCGTTCGAAGACCGTGTCCGTGCAGACATCTCGAACCGCGTCCTCGGGTACGTCCATGTGCGTGGAGAGTCTTCCAGTGCAAACGGGAAAACCGATACGTCGATCTCGCTTTCGCTCCGGATCGGTACGGTCTCACTCTCAGAGGATCCCCGCTACAGTAGCACCACTCAGTAGAACCTGCAGCTTGGAGGGAGTCCTACTCGGTCGCGAGTTCGTCGTAGATTTCCTCGTGTTCGTCGAGGTCCTGCCGACCGAGGAACCGAATGAGATACTGCCGCGCCTCCTCGGGAGACATCTCATCGGGAACCTCGGGCTGTTCACTGTCAGCAGCCATTCTTACTCCCCACTATGGGTGTCGTGGTCATAATCGTTCGGTTCGTGTTGGTCATCGTCGCTTGTGTGGAGTTTGGGATCGCTGGGTAGCTGATCTGTGCCTTCGATGCGTGACAGCCACAGGTTGATGGTTGCCTCATACTCCGGGGCGAGCGGCTCTGTGTGCGCACGTAGATACGCGATCACGTTGCACGACGGGCGACATCCAGCACCGCGCGCCGACCCGCCCGGAGCGAGCGGCCAGCGGAGTCCCCGTTTCGCCCGCGACGCAACCACGTCCGTCGCGGGGCGGAGCTTGCGGAGCGTCCCGGAAGCCTCCGGAAGTCCGGGACCGAAACGGGAGACCCGCTGGCGTCGAGGGCACATACATTTTAGCCCGGAACGGGCGCGGACGGTGCGGAGAGCGCCCGCACGCCCGGAATGGTCGGTCGCGAGCGGAGCGAGGCGCGATCGGAGGGAGCGCCTCGGTGCGAACGGCGAACGGAGTGAGCCGTGAGCAACGCGGAGGGCGGAACGCGTCGAGCGGGGCGGGCCGGTACGGACACACCTATCCCGCCGCCCGCGACACTCAGAGACCCAGCTACCGTCCTGGCGGACTCAGAAAGGGCGCGGCCGCCTCGGTCACCGGGAGACGACGTCTCCCGAGCTCGCGGCGCGAAGCGCCGTGAACGTCCCCCGACCCCGCTAGCACCACAGGCACGAGGAGCGCAGCGTGGGGCGCGGGACGTCGAGCGGCCGAGGGCTTTCGGGATGGATTCACCGATCCTGATCAGCGTACGTTCTCGTATTTGCTGGCCTGTCCTGCATTCCCGTGCTATCACGAAGACGGCTGGTTATTCCTCGAAGTCGTCAGGAAGAGCCGCAGTCACGCTGTCGACCGGTGCGTAGTAATTCCGCTCCTCGATCCACGTCGTAAGCCACTCATCCGCCGTCTCGACCGTCAACTCCTCGCGAACGACGCCGCGAACCAGCAAGCCGATTGACCCGGTGAGTGCAACGTCGTAGTCGGCCGCGAGCGTTCGAGCGGGCCCGTCGTCCGTCACGAGCGTCCCACCGGCCGTATGTGCAGCCACGAGGGCTTCGGCTTCGCCGGGATCGAGGCGGGTCTGTACCGCCGGATAGTTCTCCTGGAGCTGCTCCGGTGCGGTCTCAGCAATTTCGATCCCGTCTGATTCGAGGACGGCAAGGGCATGTTCCAGATACGCGTAGCCGACCTCCCGGCCCTGCTCCAGTTCAGTTCGGACAGCGGGAACTGTCTGGAGGGCATCGAGCGTCGTCGTCAGCCAGGAAACAGAGGCAGTGCTCGCGTAGTTGCTGAGCACTGTTGCATCGAGTACAACAGGACGCGAAACCGGCCCGCTCATTCAAGGTCGAGCGCCACGTCGACTTCGTCTTCGAGTTCGTCCATGGACTGCGGGCCGAGCTGTAGCTCAATCCCGGCTTCTTGGAGGATTTCCTCCATTTCCCAGCGAGTCACGCCGGTCCGCGCGGCGGCCTTGCCGAGCGAGATCTCGCCGAGGACGTAGAGCCCGACCGTGGTCGCGAGCTCCTGTTTGTCCTCGACAGCGTTCTTGCGGCGATCAGTAGCCATGGAGTCTATTTGAACGAAGGCGTGGCGGGCTCATTAATGTGTCTCCGAGGGGTCGGTCGCGAGCAAAGCGAGACGCGGCCGAAGGGAGCCGTGAGCAAGCGGAGGGCGGCAGCGGCGAGCGGGGCGGGCCGTTGCCTACACAGCAAAGAGGATATTGACGAGCTTTCTACAAACAGTACTGAATATCCGCTATTCTAAATGGTCCAGAACTAAATTTTCAATTTTCAGAAGGTCCTCGAGGAACTGTTCTTTCTGATTTTCACCGCGGTATACCGCCCAAATGGATTGACTTTGGACGGTGTTCTCATAACGGTCGTGCGCTTCTGCAACATCGTTTATCGCCCGATCAAGACGGCTCATATCTTCTGACCGGTATGGTGTTCCATCATCCAATTCGCGGGGTTGGTTGTTTCCCCTCCGTTCCCAGAAACGGCGGAGGATCATACGGCGGTACACGGAGCCCTTCCGATCATCCTGTATTGGAGGGAAAACCTCGCTGGCATACCAGTCCAAGAGGTCATCTTCTGATAGTCTATCGAGATCCTGGCTGAATGGGTTGGGGATCTGGACCATATTGTCTTTCCGCAAGTCAGCGCTGAAGCATTAAATAATTTAGAACGTGCACAGTCTACGGATTTTCAGACCGGAGTGGTGTCTGTTCTTGACAAGGACAACCACTTTGATTTATAAAAACGGGATAATTATGGAGCCATATGTCTGGTAGGGAACCCGTTCGGGCTCAGTGTACCCGATGCGGGAACTCTCTCGTCACTACTAAACAGGACTATCAAAAGGAAGGAGGGCAAGTCTACTGTGACGAGTGCTTAGTTCCTTTTGAGTGTAATATCTGTGGCGAGAGGAAGTATACTGTTCCTGAGAAGATTTCAGAGATATCCTCTCTCACCTGCCGTGACTGTGATCAGAAGTGAAAGCTGTGGCGAGAGGAAGTATACTGTTCCTGAGAAGATTTCAGAGATATCCTCTCTCACCTGCCGTGACTGTGATCAGAAGTGAAAGCAATCCAGAGGTCGGAACGGTGGCAGGGTCGGCCGATGTACGATCTGTGGCCAACAAAAGAGCAATCTGGTTGAATACCAAGAGGCTTCCGGGGAGCCGGTCTGTCAGGAGTGTGCACCCACAGCCGAGAATGTAATTCGGGAGTCCCAGACTGGAATTCTAGATGCAGTAGTCTCCGGGATTGGCTACCTACTGGGGATGGCTATCTACTTGGTACTCTCGTTAGGCGTTGCAGCCTATGTCGTCGGAGCTTTTGATTTGGGTTGGTGGATGTTCTTTCTCGTGACTATTGTCCTTCTTCTAGTAGGAGCAGAGGCCAGCAAAATCTTCGAGCCACGAGAATTGATTGATTTGGGATATGCGACTGTAGCGATGTTCATCGCAGTTTGGCTTGTCTTGGGAACTCAAAAGCTCGATAATACCATTCTTATTGGGAGTATGCTGATTTTGGGCCTCGTCATCCATGAGCTATCGCACAAGGCAATTGGACTCGGATTCGATAAGCCGGCTCGCTTCTCAGCATTTCACGTTCTCAATCTGGTGTCTGTGGGGGTGGCATATCTCACCGGCCTCCTGTCCCTACTCCCAGGTGCGGTCAAATACAGAGCTGTCACGGAGAGAGTTCACGGCATAGTAGCTGCTGCCGGACCCGTCTCCAATATCGTACTGGCGTTGATTTTCTTCGTCTTAGCTGATCAATATCCAGAAATATCCAGAATTGGTNTNTTACTGAACACGGTCCTTGCGGGCTTCAATATGCTTNNGATTCCTCCTCTTGACGGATCGAAGGTAATCCAGTGGAACTGGGGGGNATATCTCTTTATTGCCGGATTTGTCGGGATGTTCGGGTATCAACTGTTTATTGCGTGAATCTATCCAGCCGCCCCCGCCGCTCGGCCGGTCATCCACCGTCCTGGCGGACTCAGAAAGGGCGAGGCCGCCTCGGCCACCGGGAGACGACGTCTCCCGAGCTCGCGGCGCGAAGCGCCGTGAACGTCCCCCGACCCCGCAAGCACCGCAGGCACGAGGCGCGCAGCGGCGTTCTCGTGAGCCGTGCGGGACCGAAGGTCCCGCTGGAAGCCGGCGCTCTGCGCCGGCGACGACGCGAACGAGGGCCAGCGAGACGGAGTCTCGCGCGGTCGCGGGACGTCGAGCGGCCGAGGGCTTTCGGGTGTCGTCGCCGGTGCCGGGTGTTCGGCATCGTTACTCGGAGGCCGGTTAGTCTTCGAGACGGCGGAGCAATTGTGTGACGTACGGACTGTTCTCCCAGCTCCGATGCGGGCTAATCGTCGTGATCAGCGTTCGCGCCGCTTCGTCGGTCAGATGACCGTTCCGGGCGTACTCACTGATGAGTCGCGGTGTCGGGACGATCAGTGGCCCTTGCAGCACGGCGTGGATGAGCGGGAAGTTCGTTCCGCCGAACTCGTCGGTGAGAAACCCATCGACGTCGAGCGCGTTCGCGAGGACGATCCCGTCGGTTTCACCGTCGTCGAGCCCGAACGTCGGCCGAGAGTCTGGTGTATCCTCGCGCTCGTACGGGTCCGTGACCGTGTAGTAGCTGTGGGCTGCGAGGACGTTACTCGCGGCTGCCCCGTGGATATCTTGATACTGCGTGATGTCACGGAGCTCTGAAACGACTTCCGACGGCACGAACACGTCACACGACGTGAGCAGATACTGAAACGGGTCGGGGGCATCGGTACCGACAGTTGCATCCGCACGAGGTACGGCGAGACTGACGAGCGCGCTGGTGTCGGCGACGACCGTTCGCAGTCGCCGGCCGCTCATTGCTCGTCGTCGGCTGTGGTCTCGACCGCCGTCGCGTCGCCATCGTAGACGTCCACGTCGTCGGGGGCAGCGAGATCGAGTGGTTCATCCTCGAGATCCGCTTTGAGAAGCCGGAGACGCTGGGCAGTCTCGGCGCCGACCAACTGCTTGACCGTCTCGAACGCAAGCT
>SL_4KL_010_BRINEDRAFT_10002483_pt1 | contig 10419 bp, 6 predicted proteins | sample SodLak_010_BRINE_2_FD_10664 | JGI IMG/M metagenome (IMG submission 10664) | reverse complement strand
CCAGCTTCGGGTATACCGGTCTCTTCCAGCATTTTGATTCCTCCTGACTCGGGTAAGTCCCCTTCTAATATGTTCACCTACCGGACCTCTTCTCAAATCCGCCAGTTTCTCTTTAATTTCTGTCCTTTCCCGATCGATAGCAGAACTCTCCGGGATAATATCGGCAGCAGCCGCGACAGCAGCCAGCTCTCCTTCCAGAATGGCGGCGGTTGCCTCCTCTATTCCGGCAGAATCCCCGGCTGTATAAACCCGGGGATTGCTGGTCTGGAGATTTTCATCCCGGACCGGAACATCCCCGCCCAGTTCAGCCACATAGGCCATCTGACAGCCGGCCTGAATCGCCAGATCTACCTTGGGAGTCAGGCCCACAGCCAGGCAGATTGTGTCAATTTCCATTTCCTGCTCGGTACCGGATACAGGCTGCCAGTCCTCATCAATCTCCTGAATAATCGCTGCCTCTACCTCCTCTTCCCCCCGTGCTCCCTTAATAGTATGATGGGTTAAAATAGGGATTCCCGCCCGGCGGACCTTGGAGGCATGGACGGCATAGCCTCCGATTCTGCCGGTAGCTTCAATTACTGCTTCAACCTCAATCCCTGCCTGGAGCAGCTGGTAAGCTACAATCAATCCGATATTGCCAGCACCAATCATCAGAATTTTTTCTCCGGGAATAATACCATACTGGTTCATTAAAGTTTGAACAGCCCCGGCTCCATAAATTCCAGGAAGATCATTGTTGGGAAAACTCAGCATCTTTTCAGAAGCTCCGGTGGCCAGTATCGTTCTTTCCGGCTTTAATTTAAAAAATTTATTCCGACAGGAGTAACCCAGAACATCATCTTCATAATAACCCTGGGCCACCGTACCCTTTAATACTTTAATTTCCGGCCGGTCCTCGAGCTTATCTTTAAAGATTTCAGCAATATCTATTCCCCGAATTCCGGCAAACTGCTTGTGAGAGCCAAAGAACTGATGGGTCTGCTTGACCAGCTGTCCCCCGAGAAAATTGTCCCTTTCCAGCAGATATATCTCTTCCAGCCCCATTTCCCGGGCCTTCAGGGCAGCAGCCAGCCCGGCCGGTCCTCCTCCAACAATGGCAAGCTCACACTTTTGCACTCAAATCACCCTTCCCCTGCTGTTCCTGAACAACCATCCCCTCTTCCACTTCTACTACGCAGGTCTTAACATTTGGCTCTCCATCAACCACCATCAGGCAGGAAGAGCAGTTGCCAATGGCACAAAAAAAGCCCCGGGGTCTCTGGTGCTTCTGGCTGTGAGTCAATTTTCTAATGCCTGCCGCATGCAGAGCCGAAGCTATTGTCTCTCCGGGATAGGCAGTTATTTTTTTGCCGTTGTAGCTGAAGGTAATTTTCTCGCCGCGCTTAAATTCCAGAATTGGATGATCTTTAATCCGCATAATTATCCTCCTTTGCCGGCAGTTACTAAAAAATTGCAGGTCAGCAGTTCCAAAGTAAATTCTCCGTTAGCTTATTCTTGCTAACATTTTAAAAATTAAAAGCTTTCCTCTACTTAGTCTCGAAGAAGATTCCTAAGTAATTAATCTGCGGGCTTCACCGGAGAGGACTGGCACAGCTGTCTCCTACGCATCTGTATACTATATTTCTCTTTGCAGACTCTATTTCCTGCTCTGAAATCAGGATTCTTACTGATTATTTTTATATTTTTAAGCAGTTCCTTTGCGAGAATAGCAGTCCCTTTGTGAGAATAAAGGAGCAGTATCCTTAAGAAAAAAATTCCGGATACTGCCCCTTACTTGCGCTTCTATTTTCTTTTGGGATCCATGCCCTTAATCAACCAGCCTAGAACTCCGATATAGAGTCCATAAAAGATAATGACCCAGATTACAGTTGTAATATCCATTATATCATCCCCTTATTCCTTATGGCTTTTTTCCGGCGGAGACATCCTGCCCCTGCGCAGATTTTTCGCCAGATAATCATTTAAGAAATACATGACCACTGCCAGAATACCCCACTGGAATATCATGGTACCGGTACTGAAAATCTCGAAGGGATTCCACCAGTCATCGGGGTACCATTCAATGGACTGCATCACCCACCAGCCGAAGATAAAAACAAACATTACCGGGAACAGACGGATGCAGTAACTCCACCATTTCCCGATATGAATATCGCTGATCTCATTAACCTCAGCCCGGGCCTTTTCCACTCCGTACTTCATTATGGCAATGGCAACCAGCAGACCACTGATCAGGAGACCAACTCCCCAGACCCAGTCCTGATTATCGAGAAAATCGATCCAGATGGCCGAGGGAATACCCATGATGAAAATTATCAGGCCCGCCAGCAGAGCAGCCTGCTTACGCTTGAGTCCCGTATCAATCAGGTTGGTAGCCCCCAGCTCAATCATAGCTGTCAGGGAAGATACAGCGGCTACAGACAGAGCCAGGAAAAAGAGAGGCGAGATAATTACCCCGCCCGGCATTTCTACCAGGAGCTCCACTATATAGATAAAGGTCAGACCAATATTACCCGCTTCCAGAATAGCTTCGCCCTCGGCAATCGTTGGCGACATGGAAAATACTGTAATCAAAATGGCAGTACCGGCTAAAAATCCAGCCAGCACATCGGCAAAGGCTATAATGCTGCTGTTTCTGCCGATATCCTCTTCTTCTCTGGAGTAAACAGCATAAACCATCAAAAGACCCCAGCCGGCCCCGGTGGACCAGGCCGCCTGGGTAAAAGCTTCCAGCCAGACCCGTCCACTTAAAAGCTCTCCCCATTCCGGGACAAAAAGATAGCTCAAGCCGACCAGAGCATCGGGTAAAAACAGGGCTCTTAAAGCCAGTATAGCCAGCAAAACAAAGAGTGAAGGCAGCAGAATATTAATTACCTTTTCAATTCCACCTTTAATACCCCGGTAGATTATCGCCACGGTAATCAGTGTGGCCAGAAAATGAAACAGCACCGTCTGCCCCGGGCTGGCAATAAAACCCTCCCAGAGAGCCTCTCCTTCAACTCCAGGAGAAATTGCCCCGGATATGCTGAAAATAAAGTATCGCAGCGACCAGCCCGCTACCACTGCATAATAAAAGGCTATACCAAGAGAGCAGAAGGCCAGCCAGCCGCCCATCCAGGTATAATCTTTGCCAACAAAGTCTCTAAAAGCCGCTATGTTACCCACTCTGGTTTTTCTGCCAATTAAAAATTCTGCTATTAACAGCGGAATAGCCCAGACTATTACTGCCACGGTTAAAGCAAAAAGAAAGGTGCCTCCCCCCCACATACCCGCTATCCGGGGAAAGCGCCAAATATTACCTGTACCAACAGCCATGCCAATTGAAGCCGCAATTATGGCAAACCTGGTGGTGAACTGATCATTATTGTTCTGCATTAGCTAATCTCCCTCCTCGCAAGTTATCCAGCAGTTCCACCAATAAAAGATTTGACAAAAATAAAATAATTATGTCAGGTATAAATTTTCTCACAATAATCATTCCAGACCAGACCAAGGGCCTCCAGGAAACCCAGACAGCTAACATGCCAGCAGAAATTATTAACCGGCAGCCAGCTAAAGCTGTTACTCACCTCCTTCTGATTCTAATAGCCTTCTCCGCTCAAATCCAGAGTGGCCTTCCATTATAACTACTATTATAAGCGGAATGAAGGAATTCCTGCTATGTTATTCTGGATTTACTCTCAAACTCCTTCAATAAATTAACAGATTGTAAATAAAGTTTTTAAAATGGCAGTTCCTATTAATATATGACAATTGCTGCAAACCCGCTATTTTTCTATTAAAGGAACAAATCTAACCGACTCCAGCTTTCTCCGAGAAAATTTATCCCGGCTTTCACGGGTAACCAGCACAAGCCGCTGAAAAAACCCGTCTCCCAGAGGAAGTATCAGCCTGCCGCCGATTTCCAGCTGTTGCTTTAGTTCCTCCGGTATCTGGGCTGCGGCAGCACTGACCAGAATCCCGGCAAAGGGTGCCTTTTCCTGCCAGCCCCGGGAACCATCTCCGGCCCTGATTTCAATATCATCATAACTCAGCTGCCTTAAGGTCTGTAGGCTTCTCTCGGCCAGGACGGCTTTCCGCTCGATTCCATAAACTTCTTCGGCCAGTTCGGCCAGTAGAGCCAGAACATAGCCGCAGCCGCTGCCAACTTCCAGCACTTTATCCTCTGGAAAAACTTCAAGTTTATCCAGCATATAAGCCACAATATAGGGCTGACTGATTGTCTGGCCCTCACCGATAGGAAGGGGGCGGTCCTGATAGGCCGATTTTTTCAGCTCTTCCCCCACAAAGGCCTCCCGGGGAACCTCAAGAAAGGCTTCCAGCAGCCTTTCATCTTTAATGCCCCTGGGCTTTAACTGGTTTTCCACCATTGCCTGACGTTTCTGATAGCTGGACATAAAATTATACCTCCTGCCCTTTATTTTCTCCCGGATACTTTTCAGAATTTTTTTCACAAGATTGCCGATAAACTTCCCTCCGCAGTAAAAAGCGGAAGGATTTTAACCCTTCCGCCTCCGGTTTCCTGTATTTATATGGCTTCTGAGGTTTTCTCAAACTGCATCTGATAAAATCTGTAATATTCGCCTCTTTTTTTGACCAGTTCCCGATGGGTACCCTTCTCCCGAATTTTGCCATTCCCTATAAAGATTATCTGATCTGAATTGACGATGGTAGAAAGGCGGTGGGCAATAACAAAGGTTGTCCGGTGAGCTGTCAGTCTCTCAATAGCCTCCTGAATCAGTTTCTCCGTCTCCAGATCAACCGCCGAGGTAGCCTCATCCAGAATTAAAATCTGGGGATTTTTGAGAAAAGCCCGGGCGATTGAAACCCGCTGGCGCTGACCGCCGGAAAGTTTCAATCCGCGCTGCCCAACCTGGGTGTCATATCCCTCAGGCAGATCTTTAATAAACTGATGTGCATTGGCAGCCCGGGCTGCTCTAACAATTTCCTCCCGGGAGGAGCCGGGTTTACCATAGGAGATATTATCCTCAACGCTGTCAGAAAAGAGATAATCATCCTGCATCACCATGGCTATGCTGCTGCGGAGATCCCGGACAGAAAAATCCCTGATATCTCGGCCGTCAATGGTGATTTTCCCCTGCTGATTCTTATAGAGCCGGGGAATTAACCTGACGACTGTAGTTTTACCCGCTCCGCTGGGTCCCACCAGCGCCACCGTCTGCTTCGGCTCAGCCTTAAAGGATACTCCCTTTAAAACCTCTTCACCCTCATCATAGGAAAAGTAAACATCCTGAAATTCAACCTCACCTGTGAGCTGGGGTTCCCGGGGCTGACCGGAAATATCCTCTACAATTGAAGGAGACATCTCCATATGATCATAATATCTTTCCAGGCTGGAAAAAGTATCGCTCAAATCTTCCGACATGTGAACCAGCCTTAAGATCGGAGCCCGAAACTGCTGTAAGTAGAAATAAAAGGCCACCATTATCCCCGAAGAAATTATTCCGGTGACTGAAAAATAACCCCCCAGTGCCAGAACCACCAGAATGCCCAGACCATTTAGAAGTCGAGAACCGGGGAAAAGAATGCTGACATAATTTAAGGCCTCCAGCCGGTAATCGGTGTGCTCCTGAGTTGTTTCCCGAAACCTATTGAGCTCATTTTCTTCACTGACAAAGGCTTTGATGACCTTTATCCCGGCCAGATTATCCTCCAGTCGATCATTCATGATCGCCTTGGCTTCCCTGGTTTTACGAAAGGCTTTATGCATCCGGTCCATTAACATCCGGGCAAAGAACACCAGTAAAGGCACAAAGAGCAGAGCCAGCAGAGTAAGTCGGATATTCAGGGTCAGCATAATCACCACAGAGCCGCCCAGCAGAACCGCGGACTGGACTATGGCTTCAGGACCGTGATGAATAAATTCCTGCAGTTTATTAAGATCATCAACAATCCGGGACATGAGCTCCCCGGTCTTTTTGTTATCATGAAAGCTCATTGACAGCCTTTGATAGTGCTGGTAAAGCTCATCCCGCATATCCCGGACTGTTTCCTGAGCAATCCGGTGACCATGAAAAATTGAAACCTTCTCCACTATGGCCTGAATAACAAAGACAGAGAGAGCAATACCAGCCAGTGTGAAAATCCGGGTAATGTTGCCGGCCGGAATAGCCTCATCAATAATATCCCTCATAATCAGCGGGGGAATAAGAAGCATAATAGCTCCGACAATATGGAGAAGCTGAATGCCAAAAAACTGGCGGNTGTATTTTTTTAGATAAAGCTGATAGAATTTTTTAATCATTTCCCGATAGCTGTAATTATACTGATTTTCTTCTTCTTCTTTCTCTATTTTTTCCTCTATATCAACATTCCTGGTTTTATCTTTATTTTTTTTGCTCTTTTTGCTCATTATAATCTCCTCCCCTGAAAAGTTCCTGAAACAGGAAATCCGTTATAGACTTTTTATTTCTGTAAACGGATATTCCATAAAAATTATATCACAGCAGATAATCGATAACAAATAAAACCGGAGTTTGAATGACTTCAAGTTTAAATACCTTAAATTAAAATTTTTATATGCAAATTAGCTTTAAGAAAATTAGCCGTGAAAGCTGAAAGGTTGAAAAATATCCTCTGCCAGCTGAAAATATTCCAGCAAAGCATCTTTAATTCTTAAGGCCGCCCGACCATCACCATAGGGGTTTGTCCTCCGGGATGTTTTCTGGTAAAATTCCTCATCCTCCAGCAGACGGCCGGTCAGCTCAATTATTTTTTTCCGTGAGGAGCCTGCCTTAAGAACAGTTCCGGCTTCCAGAGCTTCCGGGCGCTCGGTATCCTCCCGCAGCAGCACCACCGGTACTCCCAGTCCCGGTGCTTCCTCCTGAATACCACCGGAATCGGTCAGCACCAGCCGGGATTGATTGACCAGATTGATAAAAGTTTGATAATCCAGAGGCTCTAACAGATGGATTCTGGGATGATCTCCCAGTATTCTTTCTGCCAGTATCTGGATTCGGGGATTAAGATGAACCGGGAAGAAAACTTCAATCTGGCTGTAAGCTGAAATTAACTCCCGGACAGCAGCAAATATTTCTGCCATTTTCTCGCCCAGATTTTCCCGGCGGTGGGCAGTTAGCAGGACAATGCTGTGACCTCTTTCCCGGGTTGCAGCAACCGGAATCTGCCGGGGAAATTCATACCTCTCCTCTGAAATCAGCCGGACGGCATCTATAACTGTATTGCCGGTTAGATAAATTTTTTCTTCAGAAATATTTTCCCGTTTGAGGTTCTGCAGGTTCATCGAAGTGGGAGCAAAATAGATGTCTGCCAGCAGATCGGTCAGACTGCGGTTCATCTCCTCGGGAAAAGGAGAAAACTTCTTGCCAGTTCGCAGTCCGGCTTCCACATGACCTACAGGTATTTGTTGATAAAAAGCTGTTAGGGCCGCGGCCAGTGTGGTGGTGGTATCTCCATGAACCAGTACCAGATCCGGTTCTTCTTGAGGCAGAATTTCTCCCAGTCCTGAAATAATCCTGGCAGTTAAAGCCGGCAGCCTCTGCTCCGGTTCCATTAACTCCAGATCATAATCGGGTTTTAAAGCAAAGATCTCCAGCACCTGATCCAGCATTTCCCGATGCTGACCGGTAACTGCGGTTCGGAGCAGAAAACGTTTGTCTTCCTCCAGCACCCTGATCACCGGTGCCAGCTTGATTGCCTCTGGCCGGGTACCAAAGATGGTAAATATCCTGAAGGGGTCTGCATTCATGATTGAGCCTCCCTGTCAAATTGCCTTATTTTTCTTTTGCTATTACTTCTATCTATAACTATGTTATTTTATTTTTCTAAATCCAGGCACCCTTTTCCTGCTCATATTTAATCATATAAATATTAATACATTGAATTAATGCATTAATAAATTTTACTGCTGGTTTATTTAAAGAAGAGCATTAATTTAGTTCTTTGGTACCGTACTTCTAAATTATAAACTACCAGAGGAACATTGTCCAGCGCTGAAATAAGATGTTCTTGGCTGGCATTTGAGAAATATTTATTTTATAAAATCATAAAGGAACTTAATCGGTTATCTATAATTATATATATGAGAGGAAACCAATACATTTATAAGGGGGAATCTTCATGCTGGATGCTTTTCTCAATGTCAATGACCTGATCAACGAAATTGTCTGGGGACCGCCTTTTCTTGTGCTGCTGCTCGGTACCGGGCTCTATCTTACCATCAGATTAAACTTCTTTCAATTTACCCATCTGAAGGATGCCTGGGACCACAGCTTTGGCCGCCTCTTTCGTAAAGAGGAAGAAAAGGAAGGAGGAATTTTATCCTCTTTTCAGGCCGTTAGTTCGGCAATGGCAGCTACTCTGGGAGTAGGAAATATTGCCGGTGTCAGCACCGCACTGGCACTGGGTGGCCCCGGTGCCATGTTCTGGATGTGGATCTCAGCTCTGGTTGGTATGGCGACTAAATTTGGAGAGGCTGCCCTGGGCCTGAAATACCGGACCGAAAGTGAAGATGAAGAAGGCAATCCCGTTATTTCCGGCGGAGTAATGTATTATATTGAAAAGGGCCTGGGCCAGAACTGGAAATGGCTGGCAGTCCTCTATGCCTTCCTGGCTGGAGTTGCTGCTTTAGGGATTGGCAATATGGTGCAGTCCAATACTCTGGCAGATGCAGCCCGTGATGGTTTCGGTATCCCTACCTATGTTACCGGCCTGGTGGTAGTTTTCTTCGTTGCTCTGGTTATTCTGGGTGGTATTAAAAGAATCGGTCGCGTGGCTGAACGACTCGTTCCTATCATGGCTATCCTTTATTTTGTAGGAGGTCTGGTTATTCTAATACTTAATGCCGGAGCCATTCCCGGCGCCTTTAGAGATATTTTTTACTATGCTTTCAACCCAGCCTCGGCGGTGGGAGGATTTGCCGGTGCGGCAGTCAGGCAGACAATTCAATTCGGTGTAGCCCGGGGTATCTTTTCTAACGAAGCCGGCCTGGGAGCAGCTTCCATCGTCCACGCCCAGGCTAAAAACACTCCAGCCCGCCAGGGTATGTGGGGTATCTGGGAGGTTTTCATTGATACCATCATTGTTGCTACCATGACCGGTCTTGTCATTCTGGTTACCGATTCTCTGGCAACTGGTGAGACTGGAGCAGTCCTCGCCACAGAGGGCTTCAGCCGGGGTCTTCCCGGACCGGGTGGTTATATAATTAATATTAGCATTATTATCTTTGCCTACACCACCATGCTAACCTGGAGCTTCTATGGTGAAAAGAGCTGGGAGTACATCTTTGGCCGGAAAATTGTCTTTCCCTACCGGCTGCTTTTCCTGGCTTTTCTCTTCGTGGGAGCCGTCGGAGCCCTGGAGCCTATCTGGCTGCTGGCCGATACCATGAATGGTCTGATGGCGGCACCCAACCTGATAGCTCTAATTCTGCTGGCCAGATCACTGGTCAAAGAAAAAGACAGTTTCCTTAAGTCCAAACAGGACGCAGCCTGATCTTATATATAGCAAAAACGTCTGAACTGAATGATCACACCCGGCCGATTCCGGCCGGGTTTTTTTTGCCGCTCAAGACTGGTTAACCGACTTTATTCATGATACAATTAAGCAAACTCCTATCTGGGAGGTGAATATCATGGGAATTTATTATAATTTTCCTGCCGAAAATAATATGCAATGCCCGGTTAAACTGTTCTGCTCCCGGGAAATCTATCAGGAAATAGAAGAAGAGGCTTTAAATCAGCTGCTGACTGCAGCCACTCTGCCCGGTATCGCGGCAGTGGTCGGCATGCCAGATCTCCATCAGGGTTACGGCCTGCCTATCGGCGGTGTGATGGCAAGCGAGCCCGGAGGCCCTATTTCACCGGGAGCGGTGGGTTTTGATATTAACTGTGGAGTCCGTCTGATCCGCACCGGCCTCTCTGGCAAGGAGCTGGAAGGCCAGGAAGATGAGATATTAAAGCGGCTTCGCCAGCGAATTCCTGCCGGCCTCGGCCAGAGTTCTAAGCTGAAATTCTCTTCCCGAGAATTTAACCAGATAATCGGCGAAGGGATCCCAGCCCTTGACAAAATGGGAATAATAGACTCGTTTCTGCCGGAAAACTGTGAAGATGGCGGCAGTTTTCCCGGAGCAGATCCAGCGGCGATCTCCAGCAAAGCCCAAGAAAGAGGCATAACCCAGCTAAACACTCTGGGCTCTGGTAATCATTTTCTTGAAATACAGCAAATAGCCTGGGCTGAAGAGGAGAGCGAATTCTTTAAAGGAGAGATAGTAATTATGCTCCATACCGGTTCCCGGGGTTTTGGCCATCAGATCTGCCAGGACTATCTCAAGCTGGCCGAACAGCGGCGGCAAAAATATAATCTTAACTTTCCGGTAAAAAATCTGGCCTATCTGCCATCAGAGAGTCCGGAGGGAAAGGATTATCTGGCTGCCATGGG
>SL_4KL_010_BRINEDRAFT_10002482_pt1 | contig 10419 bp, 7 predicted proteins | sample SodLak_010_BRINE_2_FD_10664 | JGI IMG/M metagenome (IMG submission 10664) | reverse complement strand
TGAGCCATAGGGTATCTCTGCTGCAAGGCCCCCCAGGGACAGGTGCGCATAGGTGGTCATGGGCACAGACTCGTGTGCATGTTTGTGTGTGTGCACCCGTGCCTGCTCATGAGTGTGGGCATGTGCTTGAGTGCACCCTGCATGTTTATGCATGTGATTGAGAATAGGGGTTCAGGTTTGAGTGCTGATCTAAGTATTCTGGGAGCGTCTGCATCCCCAGACACAAGGCAACCCAGGTTCCATCGTAAGCACTTTTCCTTGTATGAGCAAATCTTTACATGCTACGCAGGCAAGACTACCACCATTGTTCGATATTTGGTCATGCTGAAGCGTAACTTTGGAATCAAAGTCCCAATCCTGGCATGCGCTCAGTCCAACGTAAGTGCATTAACCTCAAATAGCTTGTGGTCCTTTTAGGGGTTTGCCTTAGAGCACATCATGTATTTGACTGGTGCTTTCGCGTACTGCTAACAAGGTTCAGGGCAGGGTTGTGTCATTCGCGCTTTCAAATTTTACCAAATCATTTGCAGTATTGCAGAGACCCTCCCCAGAATGGGCCCTACGATGCACCTATTTTGCTCCGTTATGCACCTTGTTAGCTCATGCTAACAACGTAGCCTTAAGCATTCTTGTTAGGTGTATATATGTGGAATCAGGGGTTAAGGGGGGGGGGAAGGGTCAGATGGCGTGAGTTAGTGCCTAACCCTCCTCCCCCTGCTCTCGAATTTCACAGGAGAACGCTCGATCGGATCGTTGAGCGTATTTTGCATTTTACAAAATTATTCGAGCATTGAAAATCCAAAGCAGGCAAATGACATAACCCTGGTTCAGGGTATCAACATCATGCATGTTTATCAGATAGCACTCAGCAATAGGTTTTAAATGCTGCGGTATCCAATGCCATACACATAGCAAGCAAAGGTTAGGCATCTTACTTCCCATCTAGATTTGTTCATCATGCAAAACTAAGGGGGGGCTTGGGGGGCACTTGTACATCATTCGGAATTTTGTTCTGTTAACCAAAGATTTAATTGCCCCGTGGCTGGACTCTCTCTTCCGTATCTGTCATTTGCATTGCCCTCCTTGCACTCACCCGACTGGATTATGAAATACAGCATGATAATTGCAAATGTATGCCTGCTGTTCATGACAGGTGGCAGTTGACAACCTACTTGAAGGCCTGGTGGATGCTGGTTTGAGTGCTGTAAGGACTGGCCAACCTGTCAAGGTGACTTTTCCTTGCATGAGTTACTTACAGCCGCCCTCCGTCTGCGTACCTTTCTGCGGCCTGCCTTTGAATGATGCAATATACCTCACTGTGTCCTTGTCTGAAATGTAGTGCCGTCATCTAATCCTGAAACCAAATTCTTAATTTCAGGCACTTCATACACCTCTGTCCCTGTAGGTCCGTGAGTCCCTTCGGGATGCTACTCTGGATGCGCGCCTCATCAATCACCCTATGCAAGTACGTATGCTCAAATCGTTTTTGTTTGCACTCAAAAAATCTCCGTTGCCTTTCATTGTGCATACAGTGTGCCAGCATAGGCCAAGTCCATGACATTCCTGCACTCATTCTATTTTCCTCTGTGCTGCTGCTGCTCTTTATGTCACTGCAAATGTGATTTTAGCCATCCATTTGGTCATTGCTTACTTGCACACGCCTAAGTACCAACCAACATGTGTTTGTTTGTGCAGGTAGACATTGAGTTGGCGGCCAATGAGTTGCGAGAGCATTGCCGCCGTCTGCCCCACATGCATGGGAGAGATAGGGGCCTTGGGCATCGAGATAAGTCCATCATGACCAGGTGAGCATCACCCCCAGACACTAAGGCTTATGCTTCCACGGCAAAGGTGGTGCAGTTGCAGTGTGCCGCTACTTATTTGGATGATGTTGCATTAAGAGCTCCGAAGCATCAAGCCTTCCGTCTTAAAGACTAGTGTCTTGGTTGCACAAAAACATAATGCTGTATTCCCTGGATGCAGGAGGCTGCACGATTTAAGAAAAACCATGGCTAGCCAAGTGCTCCAGGATGCAGATGTTATCTGTGCAACATGTGTTGGGGCAGGTAAAGGGCAGGACACACGATCCAAGCTGGGATAGATCAGAAAGGCTTTGCACAAGAAGTTTTGGTGAGCACAAGGCGAGCACTGGCACAACTCTTAGCCACTTTCTGATAAGGAGGCTAAGCTGGCCTCTTGATTCACACTTTTTTACAAGTGCAGCATCCTCTTGCCTGCCGCACAGGAGAGCAGACAGGGTAAGATCGCCCAGGTGTTGAAAAATGAGCATACAGTTTATGCGACCAGGTATCTGGTCATGTGCACTAGGAAAAGGGTAGCAGTAGCTGCAAGACAACCCGGTATCTCACTTAACATTTTAATGTGGCAGTTCAAGACACTTGAGATCCTGCAAGTGCACAGGAACCTTGGATATCATGAATCACATGGTTAAAGTTTTTGCGTGTCTGCTCCACGGGGCACCCTCGTTGCAAGTAGAGCTGGCAATTGGACAACTGGTGAGGCTTGCAGGGGGGGCTATTAACTCGTAAGCCCTGTCTACGCGTTGCACACCTCGCCATTAACTTGCACACTTGTACTCCTTGGCCTTGTACACCTTGCCATTGACTCGGAGGCTGTGTCTCCTACGCGTTGTACATCTTTTGTGCCAGATCGTCCCACATCAATTTTGAATCCTCATCCTGCAAGCCCGGTACCTACGCAGGAGGTGAACAGCTGGCAGACATTCCTTTCCCTATCGTGGTGCTGGACGAGGGCTCCCAATGCTCCGAGCCAGAGGCGCTCATCCCCCTCACCAAGGTTAGCCATGTATACAAATGCTGCATGCTGCGCTTGGGCAAAGGGTGAACACTTATTGTCTGGGAACTCTGGCCGGAGGCATTTTCACAGACACCATGGACTTCTGATCTGCCAATGTAAAACTGTTGTGTATGGTAAGTATGTTTGTCAGGGGCAAGGTTGACCTATGCAAGTTGCTATAAGATCGGCCCCTCGGTAGCATTCAATGGTTGCTGATGTGGATGGTAGTCTCATGCAGACACAAGATAGATGCTGACCCAACACAATGCGCTCACGCGCATGCAGGGTGCAAGCCATGTCGTCCTGGTCGGTGACCACTTCCAGCTACCACCAGTGGTGCAAAGCCAGGAAGCTGCTGCCAAAGGACTGGATCTCTCCCTCTTTGAACGATTCATGCAACAAGGCGTGCCATCTGCCTTGTTGCAGGTATGGTTCCGCGGCTCATCCCATAGGCAATTCAGCCAAGTTGATACCAAAAGCCAGTATGTGCCACAAGCTGACTCAGCATGCTGCAAGCCTACAGAATGCCTGACGCGGCTACATGGCATTGTATCTTTGGCAGGTGCCTTTCATGTGCACCTCTCTGTACTCATCACACACACACGTACGCGCGCACACCACAACCACATCTACAACTCTTGCGTTGGCCTGAGTGACTATGCTGGCCCCGTTGGCCTGAGTGACTATGACTGAGTGACTATGCTGAGTGACTTTGCTGGCCCCGGCTCCTGCTTTTGCAAAATTTGCAGGTCCAGTACCGCATGCATCCTGCATTGTCTGCCTTCCCTAATGCGCGCTTTTATGCGGGCCGCCTTGTGGATGGGGTGCGGCCGCAGCAACGTCTGCCGCCAAAAGGCCTGCGCCTGCCCGTGCAAGGGGTGCCCATGGTTATGCTGGACGTGCATGGCCAGGAGGTAGGAAGTAGTAACTATACTGAGAGGAGCTTGTGCCTGACATTGTCATGCACGTTCTCCATGCAAGGTTTACAGCTAACATCACGTATTTGAGGCCGTTTGTGTCCATTGTCTAAAAGCATGTTTTAGGGCACAGCTGTTGGTGAAGGTCGCAACTACTAGGTTTTCATCCTGCCTGGGTTAACGATTCAGCAGCGCAAGGTCAACGTTTATGCAATTGTGAACGACCGTACCCCAGCTCTTAGCCTCAGGCGTGACTAGGAGGCTGCATGCATGCATTGGTATGCTTGGGAAATCTTATATATGCAAGGTCCATGCGTGCATGACTTCAGGCTGTGTATAAGTCTCGGAGGAATGCATTTCGCAGTGAGACACAATGTGTTGTACAAAGCAAGGACTGGAAGACCTTGAAAAGATAACATCTGTTCCATTTGTGCTTAATCCAGACCTCCTCACAAAATGGCAGCAAGTCCAACAAGCAAGAGGCCGAGGCAGTAGCACGGGTAGTGCAGGCTATGATGCTTGCCGGCGAGACAGCTGCAGATATAGGAGTTGTCACACCTTACTTGTCTCAGGTAAGGGGTCAGGCTTTGCCGGATTCCAGAACCTCACTAGTGGATGCACATAATGGACTGTTAATATTTCTTAGTCTCTTGAGATGTATTGGGTGCAGGGCCTCATGGCAAACAGGCATGCTAAGCAAAGGTGTCGCATGCACACAACAAAGCAGATGGCTTGTTAAGTTACTTGCGCTGCTTCAGGTTGTGCAGCAAGAAGATGAGGGGTCCAGTGCTTCATATAGGCTCCGCTTGAGGCAGAAAGGGGGGCCCTGGGCCTGTGTAGAGAAGTGAGGGAGACCAAAAGGGAGCATTCATTAGCCACAGGGTGTACCATCATGCCTTGGTTTCAAATGTCCAGGTCCTGTCAGACCATCCAGCCTAAGAGATGCAATTATGAAAGCTAAGTTGACAGATAGTAGTGTAAGTGTTGGAATGAAAGCATGTAGGTCAATTTCTCACTGAATTATTCTGTTTGTGCACACAAGCATGTGCATGCCACCTAGGCTTATACTGCAAGTTTTTCTCTTGTGCGCACCACACAAGTTGACACACAAATGCACGCACACGCACGCTTTTGCGCGTGTGCGCTCCTCTTCTTATGTGTAGCACATCTGCTCTGTATACATAGGTGCAATTGGTGTCCAACTGTTTGCGCCAGCTTGCTGGTTCCCAGCCCAGAACGCCTATGGAAGAAGCCATGCATGTTGAGGTGAAATCTGTGGATGGCTACCAAGGTCGCGAGAAGGGCATCATTGTATTCAGTGCTGTGCGGGCTAACCCAGAGGGCCAGGTGTGTTGCTTGAATTAGATGCAATGTCTCTTTGTTTTGCCTTTCTCCCTACCTGCATGTGAAACCATGCCATTGCTCAAAATAGCTCGAGTGTTCATTATAATACCTGACAAGCGTAGGATGCAACTGCGTAGCCGGTTTTTAGACGACAGCGTGTCGACATCCTATCTGGACAGGCTTCGCTAGGAAGAGGGAAAACCATCATGGTGCATTTTGGACAATGAAGCGATGCGGGTGAGGGAGGTGTAGATGGATCAGGAACTCATGGGATACAGCAGAGATACATGAGGAACAATACTACAAGCAAGCAGACGGGACTACTTTGTTCTATCACTCTTCTATTTGGGTCAGGCTGTGCATCACAAACATGGAGATGTAGACCCTGTATCTTCGTCTCAGCTGGTACCAGCCCCACAGAAGCTATCTCAGACGTCTTTCAAGGAAATTTCCACCCTACTTGCAAGGGTTTGTGTGCACCAACAAGCTCATACACTGTTCTGTCTTTGCAGGTGGGCTTTCTCTGCGACTGGCGGCGTATGAATGTGGCCATCACCCGTGCAAAGCGAGGCTTGGTTGTGCTTGGCAACACAAGCACGCTGGAGCGAGGTGATCCGCACTGGGCGGCACTCGTGCAGCACTTCAGGGGCAGCGGTTGCATAACTCCCTCAGTGCAAACCTTGTGCTGACTTCATGGCTCCAAGATTGACAGGACAGACATGCCCCTAAGCCTGAGCATTGATCTGCATTTTTTCATTGAGCGATGCTGCGATTGGCATGCAGGGTTCAGAGCCAGAAACAAGTTAACAAGGGTGACCCTCTCTACTATTGCTCTATTATTGCTCCAGCGCGATTGTGTTCAGCCCTGCAGCTAGTAGTCCGATAAAATCCACATTGAGACACTGCATCTCCCACCTTCCGAATCTGCTGTCTGGTGCTTGCACCAGCTGCCAATTTCACTGGGAATTTCACCTCAACAACAGACAAGTTCTTTTGAGATATTTTTCTTTAACTTATCTTTAAATTCAGACCGCATCGGACATGATTGCCTCAAACACTGCCCTCGCCAGATGCGCGCCACAAACCAGGACACGCGCTGTGGTGTCTTGCCGAGGCACCCGCAGGTAAGTAGCACTTCATGTACGTTTGGTTCATCTTCTGGTGTACTGGAGTAATAGTCTTCCGCCAATGGCGATTGGATTGCTCCAAGTGTAGACCATCATAGCCTGTTGTAAGTGCTCCAAAGGAGGTTGAAGAATGGACATAGACAAGCCTTACAAGAATGCACGCACTTTCTTCCAGGGACGCTGTGCTCAGTTTGTTCGGTGCTGGTTTGGTGCTCTCCCCTAAACGCGCCCAAGCACAGGACTTCCAAAAGGCGCAAGAAGAGTGAGTAGCAGTATTTCTTTATTTAACTCCCTGGGCCTCTAGTGCACATGTTTCCCAGCTCGAATAGTTGACAAACTGCTTTGTGGCGGTGGCTTACCAGGAAAGTGATTATGCAATGGTCGTCATGTGTATCTGACAGCCCTTTTGGCTGTCTACCAGTTCATGAAGCGCCAGGCGGCTCCTCCTGCTGAAAGCCTGATCTTCCTCTTGCATTCTCAGGCGAAAGAATCGCAAGCGCATTCTGGAGGAGCAAGCGCAAAGGGCGAGACAAACTGGAAAGGGAGAGGACGCTTTCCCTACCCCTGACTACAGCTTACCTGTGAGAATCTCATCACCCTGCTCTTTGTTGATCCTGCATCAATCTTGCAACCAACTCAGATTGAACCTTTTGGAATTTTTGCTCACAGCAATTGCATGCTGTTGCAATGTACATGCAGCAAGAGGCCCTCTCCAATCGCGGTGCTCCTTAAGCATGAAAATTGCAGAAGCAGGTGGAAGATTGTTTTTTGCTTTTACATAGGAGGACAGAATACTCAAGCAGAACCCCTGCAGCTTGTGCTTAGGCAGATGCTTGGTTCTCGCCTCTCACTGCGGCATGCCGTCAATGACAAGGGACATGCTGGCGTGTGGGAATTGAGGACCCAACCTGCTTCATATACAAGTTTGACAAAAGAAGATCTTTTTGCCTGGAGAATAATTATGAACTGGTCAGTAGTTTCGCTAAGATTGATGTGTTCTTGCTTGCAATCTGGCTGTCAAACATAACAATTCCAAAAGCGTGGTGGAACAAGGCAATGGTTCTCAGAACCAGGCTGGCAATGCTTGCAAGGTGTAAGGTTTCAAGGCTGTATCTGCCACACGAGGGCAGCTTAGCCGGTTGTGAGCCTCCAGTGAGGGTTGAACCCTGAACCCACAGGTTGCGGGGGTGGACAGCCGACTTCCGAGCAGCTAATCGTCAGCTTGAAGCTTACCAGGCCTACAACCTCTACCTGGACAAGACGGATAGAGTGAGCGCTCCCACAAGTTTGGGGTTAACTGGCAGCCTTGTCGTTGGGATGACAGATTGTTGGCTGGTTATCGCCAGACAAAAACGCAATCAGTGATATCTGTTCCAAGTGGGGAAGCTGGCAATTTTGGAAGGCGACCACAGTTTGGCAGACCAGAGCCATGACAAGACATACGAAAGTTTAGGGGCCTTAAGAGGAGAAAGGAACATTTATTTCTTTCTTAGGGCACACAAGGAAGCCTTGGAACAAAGCATGTACCTTACTTTTTAAACCAGAACAACCATACACTTCCTTTTTTTCTTCATGAATTAATCGTTTTTTATGAGCAGGCTGGCAGTCGCAATTCTTGACTGAAGGCCTTATCCTTGTAAACCTTGTAAACCTTGTACCTTACTTTGCACAGAGACACACATAAAGGACTGTCATGACTTGAAAGCACAACATCACTTGTGGGGTGAATTAGCATTGAATGAGAAAGGTCGAGGTATAAGATTTTCAAGGCTGTATCCACCGAATGAGGGCAACTTAGCCGGTTGTGAGCCTCTAGTGAGGTTCGAGCCCACAGGTTGCGAGGGTAGATAGTTGGCTTTCCATTGCAGGTCCTCTGCCGCCTGCTCGAGTGTAAAGAGCTAGTAGTGATTGCCTCTGTGACAGGCTTAGGGGGCTTGAATGATAAACTCTACTTGGAGCAACTCAATTCTGAACTCCTTTAATTGTTAGACTGTGTGTTCTAGTAGAGGACTGCACAATGCTTGCAGTTGCCCTGCTTGATGCATGCAACTGAAAGATAATGTTGGACACATGTTTACAATTTATTCTAGATGTGCATAAGCAAAACATACTTGAATCTCTAGTCCCGGAATATCCAAGCAAGCAAGCTTCTATGGAGCCCATATGAAATAATTAGATCATAAATAAGCTGATACTTGTGGTTGCGATCCCCAACCACTCTGAGTATCGTTAAGCCGGCACTATTGTTGTCACTGGGAACTTAGCCGCAGAAAAGGTTTAAAGCAGGCTTTAGGCGTCATATTTGCAGCATCTAGTAAATGTGATTCTGGCGGGCGTGCAATATAAGACTTATTCTTGAGACAGGCAAGTGGCTGGTGGTATGGACAAGCTTGCGCTTATGCCTGCTCTTGCAATCTTGAATACAACCATTGTATGATGGTAGAAAAAGCATCGTTGTCCCCTGTTGCAGCCCATTTCATTCCACTCACATTCCGCAGGCCATTCCTCATGATCTGCGAATACAGCAAATAGGTATGTGCATGTAGTGAATGGGGTCAGAGGTAGGATCAGAATTTGTTACCGATGCCACAAGTCAAGATCAGGAAGGTTTACATACTCAAGCTGCTTGCCAAGCTGCGCTTGCTTGTAAACAAGATACTCAGTACTTGAAAATGCCCTCGGCATTTTGAATCCACGCTGCATTCGAAAGGTTGGCCTCAAGGCCCGCAATTGAAGGAGTTATAAATGAGACTATTTTGAGAGTTGCGGGTGCAAGGAAAAATATCTTGCACAATGTGCCTCCTTGTATCCAAGAATAGCTTAAGCAAGCTGCACCTCTTGCATACAATAGGAGGCTTGATGCACACCAAACATGAGGCTCTGATCCTCGACATAAAATATGGACCTGATGCCCTCATGGAATGCTTTTATTGCTCTGCTATCACAAACTGATGATCAGTCATAGAGTTGAGCAAGTCAAAGTAAATTAGTGCGTGTTTAAGCTTGATTGATGATAACTTGATAGCCAAAAATCAGGGCAGATAAGCTTATTCAATGGAATAATGATTTTTATTCAGCGTTTGCTGTTTTAAAAAATATCATGCAAATGGCATCTAGAGGCACCTTGACTGGAGATCATGATATTCGACGTCTAATACATCAATGCATAGCTCAGCCTCAATGGCTACAGCTTCCCCTAAAGCACCTGCATCTGCATTTGCTGGCTTGCAGCTACCTGCTTATTTGCGTGATTTTCTTATCAGAGGCAACGAAGCTTATACACGGACAAAAAAACTTACTCTGTGCGCTTCTCTTATGGTAAGCGGGTGATTGCTCCATTTAAATCTGTATTGAACAAGGGCAGTAAAGAGATGATGCTTGAAGTCCTTAAACCCTCGATCACACGGCCAGCCGCAAGCATGCTTTGTGCCCAGCTGCATTTTGCAAATATCTAAACATGCTACCTGCTTACCAACAACACCAGGATGTATCAGGACGATGGTTTTGTGGAGAGCCATAAATAAGTTTTAAAATTAAGCCAGAGTTCCTCCAGCTTGGATTTTTGCTATAAACCACAATCGAAGAGACAGGCTCACTTCTCGCCCTGACGCCATTCTAGTGACTCCAAAGAAAAAAGCATGCAACATCAATTCCCAAAATCAACAGAACCATCCCAATGATCAAGGCCTTACTTTAAGGAGTGGAGGGAGGGTGGTTAAGGGTAGGGGGCAGGGTTCTTTAGCGGCAGCCACTGCAGCTGGAAGTAGACCCCCATCACCAGCCACAGCCTACCGGCCTAGACAGACTCGCCCCGAGTACCTCCCTTGGCAGTGTCGTACCACCCATCTCATCGAGATCAAGTACTGTGAAGACACTTGCCCTGAGCAGCAGCTCCAAGCTGCCCATGCTCAGCATGGTCACCTTAGACGCAGCATTGTAGGAGACCATGTTCTTCACGCTATTCTCTTAGGTGTAGGGGGTGTTATTTACATTCCTCACACTTTGGTTCCTCTGGAGAGTCTCGGCCTTGATTCACAAAGAGTCAAGAAACATGCTCTCAAGCTCCATACACATTCTGTGCACCAGGTTTGGGTCATGCGTCCATTTGCCCAGACCAATGCGCGTATGATACGAACAATTCGCGTATTTAACGTCAATGCGTCCACATTTAGGGGTCATTTTTAGGGTAGTGGTTAGGGGGGGTAGAGGAGGGC
>SL_4KL_010_BRINEDRAFT_10002479_pt1 | contig 10423 bp, 12 predicted proteins | sample SodLak_010_BRINE_2_FD_10664 | JGI IMG/M metagenome (IMG submission 10664) | reverse complement strand
GCGCCAGGGTCAGGTTATCGGGTATGTCGGCAGCACAGGATTAGCAACCGGCCCGCATCTTCACTATGAATTCCGTGTTGATGGCGTCCATCGAAATCCTCGTACCGTTGATCTACCGGAAGCGGAACCCATTGCATCAAAATACCGCGACCGGTTTGAACGCGCTACTCAGCCGCTGCTTGCAAGACTTGAGGAAATCGGCGGCGCACGGCTTGCTCAGGCAGACAATTGAGCAGCGCCCCCACGGGTTATTTCATCGGCCTAATGTCAGGCACCAGCCTTGATGGCATTGATTGCAGTTTAATTGAGTGCCATGGGCCCGATGAGCGTGTGAGACTGCGCCACCATTTGCATCGAGCTTTTTCCGCAGACACACGAGATGCATTGCGGCAAATCAGCGCGCAAAGCTCGCTTGCATCAGTGCTTGATTGGCATAACACCTTGCCGATGCTCTATGCTCAAGCCGTTGCGGCGTTACTCAAACAAACGCAGCTCAGCGCGGCAGAAATACGTGCCATTGGCTGCCACGGCCAAACAGTTTGGCACGACACCAAGCGCCAGCCGCCGGTATCTGTACAGCTTGGTAACCCCAGCCATCTAGCAGAGCACACGGGCATAAGCGTTGTTGCGGATTTTCGCCAACGCGATCTTGCGGCCGGCGGCCAGGCAGCGCCTTTAGCCCCTTTATTCCATCGAGTTCTCTTTCAGGCGCCACACCTACGGGCGGTCCTTAACCTCGGCGGCATTGCCAATATCTCTATGCTTGGCAGCGGCGCTCAGCGGAGTGTTTCTGGATTTGACTGTGGGCCTGCAAACACCCTGCTAGATGCTTGGTGCGAGGCAAACCTAGGTGATCCGTATGATCATCAAGGCCAATGGGCAGCCAGCGGCCACATTGATGAGGCCTTCCTGCAACGGCTGCTCAATGATCCGTTTTTCAGCCAACCACCACCGCGCAGCACCGGGCCCGAGCATTTCAACTTGGCGTGGCTAAAGCCCCAAATCCCGGCCGCCCTAAGCGCTGCTGATGTACAAGCAACGCTTGTTGAGCTGACGGCGCAAAGTATTGCGCAAGCGCTTCAACAATGCGGGCAGACCCCGAAGGATTTAATTATCACAGGCGGTGGCGCGCGTAATGATGAACTGGTCAGGCGAGTGACCGCCGCAGTCGCACCTTGCTCCGTTCAGCTGAGCGATTCCTTGGGAGTGCCCGCCGAAGCCGTGGAATCAGCGGGTTTTGCATGGCTGGCGTACGCTGCTATGGCCGGCATTCGGCATGATCTTAGCACTATCACCGGCGCACCGCGGCCGTTGCCGCTTGGCGGCATTTACCCGGCCTAATTAAACGCCAAACGACGATCCACAACCGCAGGTGGTTGAGGCATTCGGATTGCGAATCACAAACTGCGCGCCTTCCAGCCCCTCAACGTAATCAATCTCAGCGCCCTCGAGATAGGCACCGCTCATGGGATCTACCAACAAGGTCACACCACCATTCTCGACCACGGCATCACCGGGCTCTTCATTCTCATCAAACATAAACCCGTACTGGAAACCCGAGCACCCACCACCAGTGATGTACACCCGCAGCTTGAGGGCGTCATTTTGCTCCTGCTCAATGAGCTGACGCACTTTTGTGGCCGCGGTATCTGTAAATACCAGCAGGTCTTCTTGTTCTGCTATTTCTGTCATCACTCACGCCTCCGCGCAAAAAATTCCGATTACTACGAGTCTACGGCAGTAAACCCACAGACTCCAACCCCGTTGTTTCCGGCAAGCCGAACATCAAATTCATATTTTGAACGGCCTGGCCCGCCGCGCCTTTGACCAGATTATCTTCCACCGCCAAGATAAGCGCCCAATCGCTATCGACCGGACGATGCACTGCGATGCGCACCATATTACTCCCACGTACGCTACGAGTTTCAGGATGCGCGCCCGCGGGCATAACGTCCACAAACGGCTCGCTCGCATACCGCTGCTCATACAGACCCTGAAGATCCATGCTTGGATCATTCAGCCGCGCATAAAGCGTGGCGTGAATCCCGCGAATCATCGGCACCAGATGCGGCACAAACACCAGCCCAACCGGCTGCCCCGCTGCCTCATTAAGCCCCTGCTTGATCTCCGGCAAATGCCGATGCCCACCAGCCCCATAGGCATGAAAATTCTCCCCCGCCTCACACAACAAAGTGTGTTGACGCGGCTGCCGGCCAGCGCCGCTCGCCCCCGATTTCGCATCTGCGATTAAGGATCCGTTATCAACTGCGCCGGTCTCCAACAACGGGATAAACCCGAGCTGCACGGCCGTTGGATAACAACCCGGGTTAGCGACCAACTGCGCACTACGAATCGCCTCGCGATGGCACTCCGGCAACCCATAAACGGCCTGCGCTGCCAAATCGGGGCAGACATGAGGCATGTCATACCAGCGTGACCACTCCTCAACATCACGCAAACGGAAATCCGCACCTAAATCAATGACCCTCACCCCTTGGCCAAGCAAAGCGGGCGCCATCTTCATCGCCGTACCGTTGGGTGTTGCAAAAAAAACAACATCACAACCGCCCAGCGCATCCTGACTCGGCTCAGTGAAGCTCAGGTCCACCGTGCCGCGTAAATTAGGAAAGACATCGGCAACCGGTGTGCCGGCTTGACCACGCGATGTAATCGCCTTAAGCATCACCGAGGGATGTGCCGCCAAAAGCCGCAAAAGCTCCACGCCGGTATACCCTGTGCCACCCACAATCCCTGCCGATATCATTCCTGCACCTCTGTCTGACTTTCACCACTCGTTCCGGTTATCATGCCAGAGACCGACAGAGGAGAACGACACATGTTCCGCAAGGAATGGCTGGCAGGCGCATTCGTACTGAGTATCGTGGCAGCGGTAGGGGCCATTTGGCTCGCCCCGCCCGCACGCGAACCCGCGCCTGAACTCACGCTTGAGATGCTCACCGGGGAACAATACGCACTGCGCGACTTTCAAAATGGGCCTGTTATGGTTGTTTTTTGGGCGACCAGCTGCGCAACTTGCGTTTCAGAAATGCCCGATATTGTGGCCTTACACGATGCATTTGCACCCGCAGGGCTCACCATTCTTGGGGTCGCCATGTCTTACGACCCTGTAGACCGAGTCGCTGCACTGGTGGAACGCCGTGCCCTGCCCTACCGGATTGTGGTCGATCATGATGGCGAAATCGCACGCAACTTCAACGACGTGCGCGTCACGCCCACAACCGTATTGATTGACGCCGATGGCGGCATAGTCTGGCAGCGTATCGGTCTGCTCGATTTTACCCGGGTTGAGCGTGAAATTCGGCGACTGCTTCCAAACGAACACTCCGCATGATCGCACTCTGGATTAAGGCATTTCATATCATCAGCGTAATCACCTGGTTCGCGGCGTTGTTCTATCTGCCACGCTTATTTGTTTACCACGCAATGGCAGATGATGAGCTCAGCCGCGAGCGATTTAAAATCATGGAGCGAAAACTCTACCGCGGCATCATGAATCCCAGCGGCGTTGTCGCGGTTGGGCTAGGGCTGGCGTTGCTAGTAGTGCAACCCTTTTGGCTCCTGCATGGCTGGATGCACGTTAAACTGGCCCTCGTGGTGTTACTCGTTGCCTACCACTGGTATTGCGGCCGTTTACTTCGCGCATTCGCTCAAGACCGTAACGTGCACGGCCATGTCTGGTACCGCTGGTTTAACGAATTACCCGTGATTGTCCTAATTGGCGCGGTGTTACTGGTCGTTTTAAAACCTGCGTTTTAATATGATATCTTAAAGGGTACCGAATAAGTCCCCATTTAGGCTGAGGTCTCAAGGTTATGAAAACGCATTCACAGCAGAGAATCACCGGGCAGCATGATGCGCATTTGCGTGATCTATTGCAGCAGGCAAAGCTGCGCGCCACGCGGCAGCGCCTAGGGCTTGCGGAGCTCATTTTCAGCCAGGGTGAGCGGCATGTGACCGCTGAGGGGCTTTACGCTGAGGCAATCGCAGCCGGGTTGCGAATCTCACAAACCACGGTTTACAACACTTTGCATCAGTTCACAGAAGCTGGGCTACTGCGCGAAATTCTTGCTGATCCGCGGCGGATTTTCTTTGATACCAACGTCAACCCACACCACCATTTTCTAGATGAAGAAACGGGTGATATGCAGGATATTCCGGCTGATGGGGTTTCGGTGAGCGAGCTTCCCGCCCCGCCTCCTGGCAAAACCATTCATGGTGTCGATGTGATTGTGCGGGTTCGCCGTTCAGCGTGAATTAGTTCCTCGAGGCCATGCCGACTGAGCAGTTCGGTCACGATTGCTGTGACCTCCTCTGGATACTCTGCCATTAGCGACTGCTTCAAAGCCACCTTGCTTTCAGCTAATGAGATTGAGCGCAGCGCCCACTTCACCCGCAATAGGCGCCCACTATTGACTGACAAACCTTCCACCCCCATGGCCATTAGCAAAATCGCCAACTCTGGCTCACCGGCCATGCTGCCGCAAACCGTAACGGGTTTCCCCAGCCGCTGACCCACCTCCGCGACTTCATTCACTGCACGAAGCACGGCGGGATGACGCTCATCGTATAGCCCAGCAACTTGGCTGTTATTTCGATCCACCGCTAACAGGTACTGCGCCAAGTCATTGGTACCGATCGATAGAAAATCAAATCGCTTGGCCAAACTCGCGGCTTGATAGACGGCAGCAGGCACCTCAATCAGTGCCCCCAGCGGCGGTGCCTTAACCAAAACACCCTCCTCCTCAAGCTCAGCGCGCGCACGGGCAACAAGCAGCATGGCTTGCTCGGCTTCTTCAAGCCGACTAATCATTGGAAACATAATCTGCAAATTATTCAGGCCCACCGAGGCGCGCAACATCGCTTTAATTTGCGCCAAGAAAATCTCTGGATGATCGAGTGTCATCCGTAAGCCTCGCCAACCCAAAAAGGGATTTTCATCCTGCATTGGAAAATAAGGCAGCGGTTTATCGCCGCCCACATCCAAGGTGCGCAGGGTAACCGGCAGGGGCGCAAACGCGGCCAGCACCTCTCGGTAAAGTACCATTTGCTCTGTCTCACCCGGAAACCGGTCACCCATCAAAAACGGGAACTCGGTCCGATGCAGCCCCACACCGGCACAACCGCTATGCAGGGCCAGCTCAACTTCCACCAACAAACCGGTGTTAACGTACAATGCAACTCGATGACCATCCGGTGTTACCGCAGGCGCATCTGTGAGTGACCGCAACCCCTCGCTCAGCGCTTCATCCTCACGCTGCAAGCGCTGATATTCCGCGCGCAAAGCCGACGGCGGATCAATCATGACTTGACCCTGGTAACCATCCACAATGAGCTCGCGACCCTCGAGACGATGCAAAGGTGCCACTTGCACGCCCATCACCGCGGGCACACCGAGCGCTCGGGCCAAAATGGCGACATGCGAATTTGCGGAGCCGCCCACGCTGACCACCGCGGCAAGCCTCTCAGCAGGGATGTCTGCCAGTTGTGCCGCACTCAACGCCTCACCGACCAACACGACCCGATCCGGCAGCTCCTGCAGCTGCCCTGCCTCTCCACTCATCAAGCGCATCAGCAAGCGTTGCCCTAAGTCACGCACATCCTCTACGCGCTCACGCAAGTAAGGATCATCCATGGCGGCAAAACGTTGCGCATGCTCCGCAATGGTTTGCCGCAGCGCGCCAGGCGCCCACAGCCCTGATTGAATACCCGCTCGCACCCGCCCAATCAGACTATCGCCGTTAAGCATCTGCTGATACACATCAAACAACAGACGCTCCGCTTCCGGCAAATCACAACGCATGCGCTCAGCCAGCGTGGCGATCTCTGCCTTGACCGATTCGACCGCCTCCATAAAGCGACTGATCTCGGTGTCGGCATCCAGCACAAGACGATCCGGCACACTGTCTAGAGACAGCGCATTGGCTACTACCACCGCAGTGCCCATTGCAATACCACTCGAGCCGGCAATGCCGGTTAACGAGGGCGGCGGCTTGGCGTTTGCGGCCGCGAATACCGTTAAATCACCTCGCATACGCGCATGGGCGATTGCCCCCGCGAGCTGTGCCGCCATGGTGACTAAAAACGCCACCTCCGCATCGCTAAATTCTTCACGCGCACCACGCTGCACCACCAGCACACCAAGGCGCGACTGGTAATGAATAATCGGCACGCCTAAAAAGGAATGAAAGCGCTCCTCGCCAGTCTCCGGAAAATAACGAAAGCGTGGGTGCTGGTCGGCATCGCCGAGGTTGATAGACTCCTGGCGCTCTGCCACAAGTCCAACAAGCCCCTCATTAATGGCAAGCTGCACTTCACCCACCGCATCCGCATTCAGCCCGCGAGTGGCCATTAAACGCAGATAGCCAGGATTTTCCTCATGCAGATAAACGGAACAAACATCTGCCTCGGTGACCGCAGCCACCTCATCCACCACGATTTGCAGGGCAATTGGGAAATCGGCAGCGGTGTTAACAGCATGTACAACACGCTGCAGCGTCTCTAACACCGACTAGCCCCGCGCCGGTATGGCCGGCGCACCTGCGGGAAATAACAACGGCGCAAGCTCTTCCAACGCACGCCGATACACTTTGCGTTTGAATTCAACAACGGAACCTAGAGGCTCCCAGTAGGAGACCCATATCCAGTCATCAAATTCCGGCTGACTAGTGGCGTCTAGGCGCACCAGATCATCCTCACCCGCCAGGCGCAGCAGATACCAGACCTGCTTCTGCCCGATACAGGTTGGACGCTGCCGCCGCCGAACCAAATGCGCCGGTAACCGATAACGTAACCAACCCTGCGTAGCGCCGAGCACTTTGACATGATGCGGTTGCAGCCCGACCTCCTCATTAAGCTCCCGATACAATGCTTCTTCAGCACTTTCGTTGTGCTGAATACCGCCTTGCGGAAACTGCCAAGCATCTTGCCCAATACGGCGTGCGAGCAGGACCTCAGCGCGGTCATTTGCCAAAATGATTCCGACATTTGGCCGAAAACCATCAGAATCAATCACTTGTAATACCACTTTAACCTATTGTTGTTTTCCATTCTTCCACATAGCAGAATCCTACGGCAATCGACTATTCATAGGTGCATCGTGCAACTGGCCATTTTTGATCTCGATAATACGCTGCTCGGGGGAGACAGTGACTACCTGTGGGGCCGCTATCTCATTGCACAAGGCGCTGTCGAACACAGCGAATATGAATCGGCCAACGAGCGTTTTATGCGCGAATATGAGGCCGGGCAGCTCGATATTGAAACCTTTTTAACTTTTGCGCTGCGCCCACTTGCGCAAACCCCGCATGAAGTCCTGCTCGAATGGCGCAAAGCATTTATCGACGAGCATATTCGGCACAATATTCTCCCTGCTGCCCAAGCGCTGGTCGAACAGCATCGTCAGCAGGGGCACGGCTTAATGATCATCACCGCCACTAATCGTTTTGTGACAGAGCCGATCGCTGAGCTATTTAATATCCCGATATTACTGGCCACAGAGCCCGAGTTTATAGATGGCGCCTTTACTGGCCGTTACCTTGGCATCCCCACTTTTCAACAAGGCAAAGTACACGCGCTGCAACAGTGGCTGGACGAAGAAGGCCGCATGACTTCTGCGTTGCATTTTTACAGCGACTCACATAACGACTTGCCGTTGCTTGAGCATGTCGATCATCCGGTTGCGGTGGATCCTGACCCGCAGTTAGCGGCCGCAGCACGCAAGCGGGGATGGCCAATGATTACTCTGCGCGAAGGCAGCACCCCAACCCCTATTACTCAATAAGGAGAACACTGACAATGATCAGAGTACTGGTTACTTTTGTATTACTGCTTAGCGCTAGCCTCGCCAAAGCGGATTTGCATTTTGAAGATGTGTGGTCACGTGCCACAGCACCTGGCCTGCAAACCGGCGCGGTGTATTTTATTTTACGGAATGATCGCGCCGAGGGAGATCGTATGGTGGGCGTGGAAACAGACCGTTCAGCACGCGTTGAAATTCATCAAACCATCGAGGAAGGCGGCAATAGCCGGATGGTGCACACCCCGGAGGTTCGCGTACCAGCCAATGGTGAAGTCATTTTTGAACCGGGCGGGCGGCATGTGATGCTTATGGGGCTAAACGAAGCGTTGGTCGAAGGTGAGGTTTTCACCATCACCCTGCTTTTTGAGCGCGCCGGCCCAATCACGCTTGAGGTGGATATTCGCTCACCCACCACAATGGGCCATGACCATGACCATGGGCACGGCCATAGTCACTAAATGACTTTGGAGAAGCGGCGCTCCATGGGCGCCGCATTCAAATAGGCATCAAACGGCATCGCCACATTACGCAGAAAAAACCGACCCCGCTCACTAACCTGAAGCGAGTTACGCCCAATCTCTACCATGCCATCATCTTGCAACGGGGCAAGTGCGGCAAGCGCGTCACCGAAGTACTGCCTAAACACCACGCCATGCCGCTCTTCAACCGCGTCGAAATCAACATAATGCCGGCACATTACGGCCTGAATCACATCACGCCGCAGCCGATCATCCGCTGATAGCTCAACCCCGCGCCATATCGGCAATCGCCCAGCCGCTACGGCCTCGGCATGGCCTTCCGGATCACGCCGGTTCTGACAATAGGCATCTCCGATTTGCCCAATCGACGAAGCACCCAGACCAATCAAATCAAGATCGGGCCGCGTGGCATAACCCTGAAAATTGCGATGCAATGTGNCCGCATTGGCCGCCTGCGCTAATTCATCGCTAGGCAATGCAAAATGATCCATACCAATATACTGATAACCCGCGGCTGAGAGCCTTTGCATCGCCTCGATGAGCAAGGTTAGCTTCTCACCGGCCGGGGGCAGGCTATCATCGGCAATTTGCCGCTGAATACGAAACATCTGTGGCATGTGCGCATAGTTATAAAGGGCAATACGATCTGGCCTAATATCTAGCACCGCATCCAGTGTGCGTGATAACCGTTTAGGTGTTTGCAGGGGCAGGCCGTACATCAGGTCAAGGTTCACCGAGTAAAACCCGTGCTCACGGGCAGCAGCCACCACATCAGCGGTCTCCTGTATGCCCTGAACGCGGTTAATCGCTTTTTGCACATCCGGGTCAAAATCCTGCACACCTAGACTGATACGGTTAAACCCGAGCTCGGCGAGCCGTGCCACGCGATTACGATCAACCGTACGTGGGTCAATTTCAATCGAAAATTCACGCTGCGATGGCGCAGCCAGCGGAAAACGCTGACCAATCGCCTCAATTAAGCGCGCTAAATCCTCATCGGTAAAATAGGTTGGCGTACCGCCACCCAGATGCAGTTGCTCAACTGGGCGATCGTCATCAAATAGCGCCGCCTGCAGATCGAGCTCTTGTATAAGCCGATCCAAATAGCGCTCGGCGCGCCGATAATTAGCGGTAATGACCTTATTGCAGGCGCAATAAAAGCAGACAGTACGGCAAAAAGGGACGTGCACATACAGCGATAGCGGACGCGGCATGGGGTCTTCATTCCCCCATTGCACACGCTGGCGATAGCGCTGCTCGTTAAATGCCTCGGTAAATTGCGCTGCAGTAGGGTATGAGGTGTAGCGCGGCCCGGTGACGTCGTAACGATGCAACAGCTCGCGATCCAACATTAACTGATCTGCCATAGGGCGTATCCCGATCCTTGCATTCCAAGAAGGCACAGACTACCGCGAGTGATGCATAAATCAGTTGATCTGGATCACGCTAGTGATTCAGTTGCCAGCAATTCCTGCCAGAATAAAAAGCCCTACCACGCAGGCAAATGCTGCGGTCCAAAAGAGACTACGAACTGTGGGCCAGTCTGCGATATACGCTGCGCCAAAACCCAACCGCAGCAACACAAACGCCACGGCCAGCGCGTTCACACTCGCCTGCGGCGCTGCCGCCAGATGCGCAATAATGACCCCGGCGGCAAATGGCGCAAACGCCTCAAAGCTATTGAGCTGTGCCCAGTGAGCACGCTGCCGCCAGCCCTCGGCTTGCTCTAACCACCGCCGCGGTCTTGCGTTATCAAAATCACCTCGCGACTTGGCAAGGCCGGCAAACAGCAGGGGAATAAAAACCGCAACCAGCACACACCAGTAAGCAACCGTCATTTCGACTCCTCATCAAGTTGAGCCTGCACCGCACGATAGCCGATGTCAGGCCGCATAAACAGGCCATCCCAGTGAATCGCAGAAGCGGTATCGTAAGCAAGCTTTTGGGCAGCGATCACATCCTCACCCAAGGCGCAGGCACACAGTACGCGCCCGCCGGCGGTGATTACCTCACCAGACTCATTCAGCGCGGTACCGGCATGAAAGACCTTAGAGTCGGGGGCAGTATTAGCAGTTAAGCCGCTAATCACGGCCCCTTTGGCATACTCGCCCGGGTAACCTCCTGC
>SL_4KL_010_BRINEDRAFT_10002478_pt1 | contig 10424 bp, 6 predicted proteins | sample SodLak_010_BRINE_2_FD_10664 | JGI IMG/M metagenome (IMG submission 10664) | reverse complement strand
CACGCACGACAACTGCAGGAACTCGCCGAAGCGATCCAGGAGCGGAGCGAACGCGTTGACGAACGCTACGACGAAATTGCGGAGCGTACTGACGGCGACGTCTCAGAAAGCCAGGAGTTAGTTGCCGAATTCAATCAGTCAGTGCAAGCCGATCAGGAGGAAGTCAGCGCCCAACAGTTCTCCGAGACGGATCTGGAGCTTACGATCGACGATGAGACCATCTCGTATCTCGAGCCACTCACCGCGACGGGCCAGTTGCGGACTGCAGACGGCGTGCCAGTCGACAGTGAAGAGCTCAGACTCGACGTGGGCGGACGGACGGAATATGTCGAGACCAACGACAGCGGTGAGTTCGAACTCACGCATCGACCACGTGACCTTTCCCTCGAGGCAGACGACCTCACGGTCGAGTTCGTCCCAGAAAACCAATCTACGTATCTCGGCAGTGAAACCACGGTCGACGTCTCGGTCGAACAAGTCGATCCAACGATAACTGTGCACACAGCGACTGACGAAGCGGCTTACGGTGACGAGATCACTGTCCAGGGAGCGATCGCGGTCACTGATGAACCGGTCGACGACGTTCCGCTTTCGGTCACACTTGCTGGCCAGCCCCTTGGAACGGTCGAGGCGTCGAACGGATCGTTCGAGGGGACGTTCGACCTCCCCCGCACGGTACCGGCTGGTGACCAGGAACTCGGTGTTGCACTCGAGTTTGAGGAACAGGCCCTCGCTCAAACGACCGACAACCGCTCGCTTACGGTCGGGGAGACAGCGTCCGACCTCCTCCTCGACGTCTCGGGTGAGAACGACGAACTTCGACTGGCTGGTCATCTCGTCGACGAGAACGGGGACGGACTCGAGAACGAATCCCTCGAAATCGCTCTCGAAAACACCTCAATCGGTTCGACAACGACCGGGAGTGACGGTGCGTTCAACGCCACCGTTGCGCCCCCATCGGATCTCGAGGGGACGGTCCTCCTAACCGTCAGGTACGATACCCCAGGAACGAATATCGCCAGCGCTGAAGCTGAGGCGACGACGGAACTGACTGTGGACACCCCGTCAGAGGGAGTCGGTACGAACGTACCCACCTGGGCCTGGATCGGGCTTGGCATGCTCGGCGCACTCATCGTCGTAGGCGCTGGATGGTGGTCTCGCCGGTCCGGCCAGCGCCAGGTCCCCGGAGAGGGCAGCATCTCCACCGATAGTCGAACCCCTGTCTCGGAGGCGGAGAATCGAACAGCGACACCATCGGAGTACCTCTTGCAGGCACACCAGCAACTCGACAGCGATGATCCAGACAGCGCTGTTCAGTACGGGTACGTTGCAGTTCGCCGGGCCTTCGAATCGGAGGTGGGGAGTGACAGTGTAACGCCCCGGGAGTTCATCGATCGGATCCGTCGGCGACAACCCGAACGTCTCGGTGAGCCAGAAGAGCGGCTGTTGCGGGAACTCACGCGGGGGTACGAGCGGGCGGTCTTCGACGAAGCGTCGCTCTCACGGCGTGGTGCTGAATCCCTTCTCGAGTGCGCAAGTGATCTCTGTGCGGTTGGTGATGGATCCGAGCCCGTTTCGGGCGACTGAATGTCGTATCATCCGTTCACTCACGATGGTCTCCTGCCCGATGTGAGAGTTAGAACGGCTGCCTCGAGGGGCTCTGAATCAGTCTACGCTTGATTTCGGCTCTGTTTTATCACAACGCCGTCCAGGCCGTGAATTCGACGCGAGATGCATTTTCAGACCCAGGCTTGGTCTCGTTGTCAGAGACGTGGTTCCCTCGACGGACCTTTCCCCGGGGTTCGAAGCTTCACTGCGTGGAGCGGATGCCGAGCCGACGTCCGTCGGATCACAACCGTCGAATACGGCAATCGGTGCCGCCTCGAGATCGCCCGATTGGCGAAAAACAGCCTACATCACATGGATATCCGGGTGTCAATTAGGTGGACGTTCTTCGTCAGCGTCGAACGGCCCAACGGTCGGTGGGACGCCACCCCTCTCCTCATCGTCGCGCTCTGATTCGCCACCGTATGGTCCTGTCCCGTAGCCAGCGTCACCGTAGCCGCGTGTCGATTCCGCGTGTACGCTCTGGGCTGCCAGTGGAACGGTCACAACGCCAATCAGCTTGAGCGCTGACCGTCGACCGATGAGTCCGTGCTCTTTGGCGGCGGACGTTGTAGGGGTAGTTCTTCTCGCACGATTCTCTTCAGTCCCTGATGGTTTCGTGGGCGTGCCGTCGATCACGTGTGTGGGAGGGTAATAATCGATTAAATTGGGTCGGGTGCACAGATGCCGGCTTAAAACGATGCCTCTGTTGGATTCGAGAAAACGACGATGGTTGCTCCCGTCCCTCCTAACGTGCAATTGTACACGAATACCCTATAAGACGGAAATATAGTAATCCGTGACGGTAACCGTCATCCAGAAAGTCAGTAGTCTATGGAACTCAATCGGCGTGAACTGTTGGCCACCGGGGTCGGCGTCAGCGTAGTCGGCAGTCACGCAGTTCTCAGTGGATCTGGTTCCTCGAGTCTCGATGAATCTGACGACCAGCGGTACGGTGAGGGGGGATACGGCTTCGGCACCTACGGTGGCTCCACGGCTTCTGCGGACGATGACGATGAGGACGATAGCGACTCATCGAGTGACGAAGACGGAAAGGAAGACGACAGTGGTGAGGGGGAACGTGATGAAGACGATACCCAGGACGACACTGGCGACGAGGAAAATGACGACGATGGTGGATCCGGGGAGCCACCGGCCAGTGACGACACGCCCGATGATGATCATGGGGAAGCTGAGGACGGGGACGATGAGCGCACTTCCAGCGACGACAATGCTGATGAATCCGAAGGGAGCTCGGATGACGCATCGAACGACGAATCCGATGCTGATTCGGATGACGAACCAACCGAACCCGCCGAGGATTCAGATGGTGCCGAATCGGATGACGACTCGACTGAACCAAACGGGAATTCAGATGATGCCGGATCGGATGCCGAAGCTGTAGACGACGACGGTTCAAGTGACAACGAATCCGCGGGAGACGATGATGAGTCGAGTGAAACACAGACTGACGGGGATACGACTCGAGACGAAAACCAATCTGGAGAGGAACCCCAGTCGACGGACGATCAGCGCGACGGACTGGCCGATGAATCAGGTTCCCAAACCGATGATCCGGCGCCTGGATTTGGGCCCGCTGTGGCAACGATTAGTGGGGCAAGTGCCCTCTATGGCCTCGAGCGCCTCAATCGAGGGGCAAACACTGACGACGAGTCGGAAACCGAGTAATCGGACGGCTGGTGTCTCGCCCATCTCGCTCGATATGTATGTTCGGAATCCGACTGATATACGCCGTCCGGAGCCCCTTCACGTCTGCCAGGACTATAGTAACAATTGAAACGATTCACACACTGATCGCCGACTCGTCTGGCGATCAGGTGTGCAATGACGTTCAGTGGCTACTATAGGCTAACTCGACGATTACTTCCCCTCATACGGTTTACTGTAGTCTCTTACCGGTGATTGCCCATACCGGGTCGGCAATCACCGGTAAAAAGTTACAGCAATCCGTATCAGTCGTTCACACATTCGGGAGTGTCCAGTGTACCGTCAATCCGTCTTTTACTCCTGGCGGTGGTACGCCGTGTCGAATGGGCACGAGTCGATCGGTCCGGTTGCTTTTGCCACGTCCGTTACGGGCGTTGCCCGCAGATCTTGCCGCGGTAGTTATCGCGACGCTTCTCGTCAACGTGGCCGTCTTCGTTCCCCTGATTCGAGAGACGCCGTTGCGCGTTCCGGTTGGTCTCGTCTTCGTCCTCTTCGTGCCGGGATATGCGTTCATCGCCGCGCTCTTTCCCGAGGCTGGAGGGTCACCGCCGGATGGCGATCGTGCGGGTGAACCCGAGACCGAATTCTGGGAAGCACCCCGCCGGTCGGGTATCGACGGAATCGAACGGTTGGCGCTCTCGTTCGGGCTAAGCGTCGCACTGGTTCCATTGATCGGGCTGGGATTGAATTTCACGCCCTGGGGAATCAGGCTGCCCCCGGTCATGATTGCGCTCACCGCCGTCACGCTGTTGACGGTCGCCGTCGCCGCCGTTCGACGGTGGAACCTGCCCGAAGACGAGCGCTTTCGTGTCCCCCATCGCGAGTGGCTCACGACGATTCGGGCCGGCTTGTTCGAGCCGGAGTCCCGTGCCGATGGGGCACTCAACGCGGTCCTCGTGCTCTCGCTGCTGCTCGCGGTCGGGAGCGTCGGGTACGCCGTTGCAGCGCCGCCCCAGGGCGAGGAGTTCTCGGCCATCTACCTTCTGACTGAGGACGATGACGGGGAACTGGTTGCCGCCGACTACCCGGGCGAATTCGAACTTGGCGATCGTGCACCGATCGTCGTCGGGGTAGATAACCACGAGCAGCGGACGACTCAGTACACCGTCGTCGTGGTGGAACAGTCCGTGGATACGGCAACTAACGAAACCGTCGTCGACGACCAGCGGGAGCTCGATCGCTTCCAGACGGAACTCGCCCACGACGAAACCTGGACGCACGAACACGCCATCGAGCCGACGATGACCGGTGATGATGTTCGACTCGTGTGGTTGCTGTACCTCGATGGGGAGGTCCCGGATGACCCCTCGACCGAGAACGCGCCGTACCACGTGCACCTCTGGGTATCGGTCGACGAGCCCGAGGAGTAGCACGGATGGGCACGACCCTCCTTCTCCTCAGTCCCAGAACGCCTTCGTCCGTGCGTACTGGCGTTCCTTCTCGAGGATGTCCCGATAGAAGTCGTCCTCGCTCTCTCGCAGGCGGCTGATGATCTGGGCAGCGTTGTGGGGGCCGACCCCTCGAGCGGCCATCGCGATAACGGCCTGTTTACCGTGGCTCTGTACCAGACCGGCGTTCTTGACTGCCCGCTGGGTCAACGCTCGCTGATCCTCGTCTTTCTCGTTCGATTTGACGGCCTGGACAAGCTCGTCTGCCCAGGGACTCACCGCGGCGATTCTGGTCGAATCACAGGCCGGACAGGTGGGCTGGTCGTCGACCCGCTTGACCTTCGTTTGGGCGGACCACTCCCGACAGTGCGTACACAACAGGACAACCCGATCGTCCTGCAGCCGCTCTTTCACCGTCTGGATCACGCTCGCGTCGGCGTTTTCGGGAGCCAGCAGCTCCTTGCCGCCGGAGCGCCCCGCGCTGCCGATAGCGGTCCGCCCGCGAACGGTCTCGAGGCCGATTCGGCCCGACTGAAGTCCATCGAGGACCCGGCTCGCCCCGTCGACGTCCAGGTCTTCGTGAAACACCTCGCGGATCGATTCGGCGTACATTGGGGTATCCTCGAGTGCCTTCAGGAGGCGTTCGTTCGACAGTCGCCCGGAACCGTGCCAGTTTTTGAGCGCGCCGAATTTCACCGAGACCTGTGAGAGACGGAACGCGAGGGCGTCCGATCCCTTGAGCCCGAGTTCGACGATGGTCTCGACGTGGTCGGGGTCGGTCTCGGTGAGTACCGCGAGAACGTCACTCGTCGCAACGCCGGGGGGAACTTCGAGTTCGATCCGGTAGGGATCGGTCTCCATGGCGATGGACGACCCCGACTGCTGGCCCAGTAGCGCGGAGAGGACGCGGCCCAGGGTTTCGTTCGTTCGATGACCGTAACAGGCGTTGATGACGACCGTCCGTCCCTGACGCTCCAGCACGATTCGGTCGTGGGCAGGCATCGGCGTCTCCCCCTCGAGTTGCCTGTTGAGTCCTGTACAGGTCGCCTCGAGGGTCGCCTTGTCGCCGGGATAGCGTCTCGATAGTTCGCGACCGACGGCGTCCGGGTCGGCGCCGCTCTCGAGTTGCGAAGCCGCGGCGGCCCGGATCTCCCCGACCTCCTGGGCAACGGGCTGGGGAACGGGAATCTCCTGGCCGATCCAGGAAGGGACCTCGCCGGCAGGATCTTCGATCGGGGAGACGTTCACCCGCGCTTCGTCGTCGTCGATCTCGACGATGCGCCACATCTCGCCGCGCTGGATGAACACCGCACCTGGCTGGGCGAAGGTCGTGACGAACCGCTCGTCGAGGGTACCGACCTGGCTGCTCGAGGCGATGTCGTGGACCTGATAAGTCGCCTCGTCGGGAATCATCGAGAGATTGGCGTAGACGTACTGCCAGGTGCCGCCGGTCGTCTCGATCCGATCGGTGCTTTCATCGAACCAGACGATCCGATTGCGGTGGAGTTCACCGAGGACCTCCCGAAGCGTGTCCGCCGCGAGATCACGAAACGGATACGCCCTGGTTACGAGATCGAAGAGTTCGGTCAAGTGCCGTGACCCCGTCGACTGGACGATCCCTGGCACCTGATTGGCCACGACGTCCAGGCTCCCCTCGTGAATCCACGCGGGCTCGACTTCGCCTGCACCGGCCCGTCTGGCGATTGCCAGCGCCTCGAGGGTGTCGTCGGGATGCGTCGTAACGATCGTCCCCCGCGAGACCTCGCCGCGGCGGTGACCGGCGCGCCCGATTCGCTGGAGGAGCCGCGAGACCTGCCGCGGGCTCTGGTACTGAATGACGTGATCGATTCGCCCGACGTCGATGCCGAGTTCCATCGAGGACGTACACAGTAGAGCGTCAAGATCGCCCGCCTTGAACCGATCTTCGACGTCGATTCGGGCGGATTTCGAGAGCGAGCCGTGGTGGACGCCGATCGGCAACTCGAGCTGGGTGAATCGAGAGCCGAGGGCTTCGGCGGTCTGGCGGGTGTTGACGAAGACGAGCGTCGATTCGTGTTCCTCGACGAGGTCCCGAATTAGGCGCACGTGACTGGCAATGTCGGGATCGGTGGCGAGTTGGCCGGCGAGGGACTCGTCTTCGGCAGTCACCTCCGGCTGTCGAACCTGGACGTCGATCTGGCTCCCGACGTCGATTTCGCGGATCGTACACGGTCGTCCTCCGGTCAGGAACTGCCCGACTTCGGACGGGTCGCCGACGGTCGCCGAGAGGCCGATTCGCTGGACCGGGCCCGACAGCTCACGGAGGCGCTCGAGGCCCACCGCCAGCTGGGCACCGCGTTTCGAGGCGGCGAGTTCGTGGACCTCGTCGACGATCACGTGGGAGACGTCCTCGAGCCCTTCGCGAAGCCGCTCGCCAGTGAGCATCGCCTGGAGGGTCTCGGGGGTCGTGATCAGGACGTCCGGCGGGTTCTTTGCCTGCTTTCCTCGTTGGTACTGAGTGGTGTCGCCGTGTCGAACGTCGACTGCGAGGTCGAGGTACTCGCCCCACCACTCGAGGCGATCGCGCATGTCGCGGTTGAGCGCCCGCAGGGGGGTGACGTAGAGCGCGCCGAACCCCTCGGGGGACCCGGCCACGAGGTCGTCGAAGACCGGTAGCATCGCGGTTTCGGTCTTGCCGCTTCCCGTGGGAGCAATCACAAGGGTGTGCTCGCCCGCTGTCAGCGGCGGAATCGCCAGNCGNTGGGGGGCCGTCGGCGTGGAAAACCCGCGTTCGGAGAGGGCTTCCCGAACGCTCGGGCCGAGGTGTGTGAACGCCGCGAGGTCCCCGTCTGTCATCGGCGAAGAAAGGACCTGTGGGCGAATAAAGGGCCTGTTTCCGGCCTCACCTGTCGGATCCGAGTTTGGGCGCAACACCGGGACGGCCACCTCGTAACCCCCTTATATCTCAGGCCATCTACCCTGTCCCATGCATCCACCCGGGGCCGACACCGTGCTCTGTCGACACGGGGACCTCAACACCAAGAGCAACACCGTCAAGCGGTACATGGTGGATCTGCTCTGTGACAACCTCGAGGCCGTTCTCGAGGACCGGGAGGTTCCGGGAACCCTCGAGCGCGACTGGGACCGCCCCCGAGTACACACCGACCCCTCCTGCGTCCACGACGCCACCGTCGCCGCTGCCGACGTCTTCGGTATCGTCTCCGCCAGCCCTGCAATCACCGTCGACACCGACCTCGAGTCGATCCGTGGGGCGCTGGCCGCGACCGCTGAGGGAACCTACGCCTCGGGCACGTTCGCCGTCGATGCCTCCCGTGCGGACAAGCGACTCCCGTTCACGAGCGAGGACGTCGCCCGTGAGGGCGGGCAGGCGATTTGGGACGCCGTCGAGGATCGGTTCGAACCCGAGGTCGACCTCGACGACCCCGACCACACCTTCGGCGTCGAAGTTCGCGAGGAAGCGGCCTACATCTTCCGCAGTCGACGTTCCGGACCCGGTGGGCTTCCGCTCAGATCACAGGCCCCACAGGTCGCACTCGTCAGCGGGGGAATCGACTCGCCCGTCGCCGTCTACGAGACCATGCGTCGGGGCTCACCCGTCATTCCCGTGTACGTCTCCCTCGGCGAGTATGGGGGCCCGGATCACGAGGCTCGAGCGTTCGAGACCGTTCGCTCGCTGTCGCGGTTCGCCCCCAATTGCGACCTGGATGTTTACCGCGTCCCTGGCGGGGAGACGGTTGCCCACCTCGCCGACACCATGGAGGAAGGGCGGATGCTCTCGCTGCGTCGCTTCTTCTATCGCGTCGCCGAACGGATCGCCGAAACGGAGGGTGCAAGCGCCATCGTGACCGGCGAGGCCATCGGTCAGAAGTCGAGTCAGACCGCCCAGAACCTCGGGGTCACCTCCCGGGTGACCGAGCTCCCCATCCACCGCCCGCTGCTCACCTGGGACAAACACGACATCGTCGAGCGCGCCCGCGAGATCGAACCTTCACCGACTCGACGATCAACGCCGGGTGTAACCGGATCGCCCCCGACCGTGCGGAGACGAACGCCGTCTACGAGCGCCTGCTCGAGGCCGAACCGGAGGACCTGCTCGAGCGGGCGGACGCGGCGGCAGCTGCCGCCGAACTCGTGTCGATCGAATAGGCACCTCGTCTCCGCCACAACGGGCCTCGATTCTCAACTCGGCCAGTCGCCATCGAGGAACGTCGTGACCGCGCGTTCGGTTTCCTCTCCGGGTTCCATCCAGGGCATGTGTCCGTGACCCTCGAGCACGCGCAGGTCGGCGTTCGGCATGCGATCGACCACCGGTTTTCCGACATCCGGCGGCCAGAACGAGTCTTCGGTGCCCCAGACGAACCCGGTTGGGCGGTCGATACCGATCAGTTCCTCGCGGAGGTCGAACAGCGGGTGCATCCGCGTGAACGAGCCCTGTTCGCTCATGAGCGAACGCAAACTCGCCTGGTTGCCCGGAATCGCCCCGCCGCGAGCCAGCACCCGGTAGAAGGCCTCGGGCACCGCCGAGTCATCGGCGACCAGGAACTGCTCGGTGGCCGACTGGGCCGTCTCGAGCTCGTCTCCCCGGGACTGCAGCCAAAAGAGCAGCCGGTTGAGCCCACGGACGGTCATGAGCCGCCAGATGAGATCGAACTCCCGGGAGATGCCGCCAGGACCGCCGACGAGACAGAGTCGATCGACGCGATCGTGATCCAGCGTCAACAGGAACGCCTGCTGGCCGCCCAGCGAACTGCCGACGACGTGTGGACGCTCAATCTCGAGGGCGTCCAGGAACTCGAGCAGGTAGCTTACCATGAACGCACGCAGGTCACGGCCCCGATAACTCGGCGCGTCCGAGAGTCCCCGCCCGGGTCGGTCGGGGGCGTACACCCGGTACTCCTCGGCCAGCGGGCCGACCATGGGGAGCCAGGTCGCCGCCGAAACCGACACGCCGTGGAGCAAGAGCACTGGCGGATTCGAAGGATCACCCGCCGCGAGATAGTGGATGCGTCCCGCGCTCTCGGTCTCGAGCGATCGCGATTCGATAGTCTCCTCGAGGCCGCTCTCGGCGGCGAGGGCGGCCTGGGCGTCGGCGTAGGCGCGTGCTGGGTCCGTGGGCCAATCGGCTGGCTCGTGTACCTCGGTGATCTCGGTCTCGAGCGTCTCCGTCATGGTTCAGTATCTCGAATTCACTGACTTATAACGAGGTGTGCGGTATCGAACGTCGACGAACACGTTCGTCTGGAGCAAGTCCTGCATCGGTATCGCTGGAACAGTAGCGGCCAGGTATAGTAGCCAGTGAACGTCATTGCACACCCTATCGCATGACTGCGTCGCGATAGGCGTGTCAATCGTTTCACTGGCTACTATAGGTTACAGACTGTACCAGTGTCCCTGGATGACACTTCAAAAGCTGGAGTGATGGCGACGCACCTCACTACGAAGGCTCTGGTGATAGGACTGCACCGAAGTTCATGGATTGTTGTTTTGGGCTATCTATCACTTCAAAGAGTGTAGTGTTGTAACTTCTTTACACTTCAAAGAGTGTAGTGTTGGGGCTGTACCACACTTCAGAAGCAATTGTGAGCGCTCGTCACTCGAGTGAGCCGCGAGGCGAAACCCACATTAGCGAGACGGCCCCACGTTGGGGCAGTGACGCGCGTCTGTCTCGTCGGCTCCCCCGACGTCACCCTGCGATACGAACTC
>SL_4KL_010_BRINEDRAFT_10002475_pt1 | contig 10429 bp, 5 predicted proteins | sample SodLak_010_BRINE_2_FD_10664 | JGI IMG/M metagenome (IMG submission 10664) | reverse complement strand
GAGTTTGCCCTCGCCGGGGTTTTTCCATGCGTCTCGAATATGCGAGTATGCGCTTTTTGCCATTGGTTGTCCTCGGGCGCTTGCGATTCAGTCGAACGTCGACCACATTTCGTCCCGGCGAACCGGGTGCCCACTGGTGGCCCGTTTTCCAGCGAGTTAGGCGTTCTACTGTCGAAGGGCGTTTAATAGCTTCGGACCAGTCGCTCTGTGAGTTGCTGTGTCATACGAAACAAGAGTAATCTGGGTTTAAGCGTTCAGTCAGCAGCCGCAATCGCATGCGCAGCGTACAGAATACCCCGTTCGTCCATTAGCGCGACCGTCGCCAGCCGCAGCGCGTGCGGCCAGCCCAGGGGCGTCGCACTGTCGGGTTCGCCCGTATCGAAGAACTGCTCGGGCAGATAGCTGGTGTCTTCACAGAGGACGCCGCCGGGGATGACCAACTCAAGCAGTTCACGCGCACGTGCGGCGGCCTCGACAGCGCGGTCGTCGTCGTGATCCGCAAGCAGAGCAGCCAACTGTGCGGCGGCGTTCGCCCCCCAGCCGGTCGAGACCGTCCAGATCTTTTCGTGGCCCTGGTGGGCCTGCCGCCAGGCATCACCCTCATAGCGGAACAGCCCCGCGATGTCGCTCTCCTCGGGGTCGTGCCACAGGGCTTTGATTAGCGTGTGGGTGTGCGAATCGAGCTGGTCGAGTCGGTAGTCGTCGATCTCGTCGATTTCGGCGTAGGCGCGGTGTGCACCGACCAGTGCGAGGGTGGCCGAATCCGCCCGCCGATCAAGCCCGCCGCCGCCGTGCTCCCGCAGCGCGAAAATCCCGCGGTCTTCGATCCACAGATGGTTGATCGCCTCGTAGACCCGGTTGGCCTGCTCGTGGGCATGCTCGGCAATATCGAGATCAGTTGCCGCCAGCGCGCTGTAGGCCTCCAAGAACGTCGCGGCCGTGTGGGTAAACCGCCCGATTGCATCCTCCCAAGCGTTCTGACAGACCATCGGTCGGCCATCATGCTCTAAGGTCCCATCGAGACTTTTGAGCGCCGCCTCCAGGGTGGCTTCAACCTGCTGTTCGAGCTCGCTGTCCTCGATACCCGAGGCGTAGTAGGTGGCGAGATAGGCGATGACGCTGCCGGTCTGGTCGGCTTGATAATCGTGGTCGGGGCCGGTTTCGAGTTTCGCGTTGGCCCACCCAGGGGCGAGTGCACCGTTGTGGGGCCACACGCGGTGTGGCCAGCTGCCGTCGGCGCGCTGGGTTTCGCAGTAGGCCCGCGCGCTTTCGGCGTGCCACTGCTCAAGCCCGAGTTCGAAATGGTGGTCGGACTCCAGGACGAACCGCGAGATCTCGGCGTCGTCACGGAACCAGGTGTAGCCGTAGCCGCCCGAATACCGGTAGTAGGGATCGAAGTTCGGGCCAGCGATCCGTAGCCCCGTCTGACCGCGAAGCAGTGACAGCACCCGAACGTCGGCAGTAACCGACTCCCGAAGCGTCTCGGAGTGGTCCTCGCGCCCAATCGTTGGGAGGGCAGCGGTCGCAGCCTCCTCGAAGGCGTCGCTGGAGTCGAACTCCTCGCGGAGGTCGGCCAGTCGGTCGAGTGCCGCCTCGCGGTTGGTCTCGGTTCGATCAGAGAGCAGCGTAATAAGCGTCGTCTCGCCGTCCCACAGCGGCAGCGAGCAGATCAGATCGCCGCTGAGTCGGTCTTCAGAGTAGCGGTGGTCACCGGCTGGTCGGGGGTAGTCGGTCGGCTCCTCGTCGAGCAGATCCTCGAAGGCGACCGGAATCTGGCCGCGAACGCCCGAAAAGCCGGTCGTACTGGAGACGTAATCGTGTTCGCGCTGGTGGTAGACCTCGACCACGTCCTCGTGGTGGAGCTGGCCGACCTGACTGTCTTGGCCCTCCGGCGCAAGTGAGAGATACGCGATCAGCTCGGTGTGTTCGTCGACCGCCAACTCGCCCGCGTCGAACCGGGTGAGATGGCTGTCGCCGACGGTCAGATCAAGTTGGGTAAGTTCGCCAAACGGCGTGTCGTGAACCGTCTCGATGAGCGTCGTCGCACCGTGGTACGACTGCGTCGAGTCGACCTCGTCGAACCAAAAGGGCGTGCCGCCGACACGAATCCCGAACCGCGAGCGCTCGATGCCCGTCAGCGCAGAGAGTGGATAGCCGAAATCCCGCAGACTGCCGCCGTCGACGTGGACCAGTCGACGGCCGTCTCCGGAGAACCGACCCGTAATCGTGCGTCGTTCCCCCGGAAACTGCGTCGTAGTTCCCGATGACTCCTTGAAATCATCGAGTGCGTCACGTAGTTGCACACCTACATCTACTTCTCCTGAGTATTAATTCTTGGTGTATTTGTTGTTCACACGTTTTTTCCAACGGTAACAGTCAAGACAGTTGGCCACAGGTTGTTTCGCATGAACGCCCCTGGTCCGCCCCGGTTCGTCGCCGTCGGCGAGACGCTCCTGTTGGCTCCGCGGCGTCCCGATCCCCACGAGACGTACCGCTGGCAACTGATCGAGGCTCCCGACAAGGTCAGTCTAACCGTCGACGACGCGCCCGTCATCGAGGTAACCCCGGACACGCCGGGGACGTACCAATTCGAGCTACAGGCTCCCGAAGCAACGCACGTCCAGACCGTGAGGGTCTACCCGGACGAACGCCACACCGCACGGGTCGAACTCCCGTTTTCGGAGCTGCCGAAACCACTCGACGAAATCGACTCGATCTCGGTTGTCGGCCCGTTTAACGAACAGATCGCCGGCCGCACGCGGCCCGTCCGCAAAGACGACCGCTTCGTCGCCGACCTCGAACTCCCGCCCGGAACCCATCCCTACGGCTTCTGTCTGAACGACGATTTCGCCCAGCAGGTCCATGGTGCGGTCACTGTCGAGGGTCCAGGACGGCCCCGCTGCCGACTCGACAGCAAAATCAACGGCGACACGCTCGTCGTCACTGCAACACCGACCGCAGCCCCCGATACCGACGAGAGTGACGCCGAACTATCGGTCGACATGCTGATCGACGACCGCGATTGGATTCCAGCGTCGGCGGTCGACCGACGGGACCGCGAGTTGCACATTCCAATCGAGGCCATCCCCGAGACACTCCGGGTCCACGCGGTTGCGGTTGGCCAGCGTCGATCCGTCGCCGACACGCTCACCATTCGACACGAAAACGAGCAACTCACTGTCGGGCGACCGAACGAGGCCCCTGGGTGGGCCCAATCGCCGACCGTCTACGAAATATTCGTTCGCTCGTTTTGTGGCGATACGCTGCCGACCACCTTCGCCGAGATCGAACGCCGGGTGCCGTATCTCCAGTCGATGGCGATCGACGTCCTGTGGCTCACGCCCGTCCTCGCCAGCCCGACCGACCACGGCTACCACATCACCGACTACTTTTCGATGGCCGACGATCTCGGCGACCGCGAAGCCTTTGAGTCCCTAGTCGAGTGCTGTCACGACGTGGGCATCCGGGTCGTCTTCGATCTCGTCATCAACCACACCTCGCGGGATCACCCGACCTACCAGCTTCATGCCGCTGGCGTCGACAACTATGAAGATCACTACAACCGCGTGCCGAAATCCTGGGATGGCACCGGCGTCGACTGGGCCGGTGAGACAGCTCCTGAGTTCTACTTCAACTGGCAGCGCATCCCCAACCTCAACTATCGCTCGCTGGACGTCCGGCGATGGATGCTCGACGTTGTCGAGGAGTGGGCCGACGTGGTCGACGGCTTTCGCTGCGATGTGGCCTGGGGAGTTCCGCACGGCTTCTGGAAGGAGGTACGCGAGCGCGTGCCCGACGATTTCCTCCTACTCGACGAGACGATTCCGCGCGATCCACACTACCACGAAGCCGAGTTCCAGATGCATTACGACACCGCGCTGTACGGCACGCTTCGGGAGATCGGCCGCGGGGATGCCCCCGCACGCAAGATCTTTGACGCGCTGGATGACGCCGTCTGGCAGGGGTTCCCGGAGTCGGCGGTCCACCTCAGATATATCGAAAACCACGACGAAACACGGTATCTCGACGAGCACAGCGAGGCCGCCCAACGGGCGGCAGTTGCAGCCACGTTCACGCTACCTGGCGCACCAATGATCTACTACGGCCAGGAACGGGGCATGACCGACAAACGTGGCCCGATGAAATGGCACGACGGTGATGCCGAACTCACCGAGTTCCACCGTGCGCTCGCCTGGCTCCGACACGAACAGCCTGTACTTACAAATGGAGCTATCGAGCCGCTCGACGTCGACGTTGCACCGCGGCAGTCAACGACCCCGGCAACCGAAGACGAGTCCATGGCCGACGAACAGACTATGCCCGACGAGCAATCGACCGAGCCGGTGGCTGCTGCAGCCGATTGTGTCGTCGCCTACGCGCGCGACAACGGCGACAGGCGGCTCGTTGTCGTGCTCAACTTCGCCGATCATGCCCAGGCAGTCCGGCTGCCCGAGGCTGTCGGCTCGACCGATCTGGTGACTGGCACGCCACTCCGCAAACGGTATGCGTCCGATGAGACGGACGACGACCGCTATCTGCTTGTCGACAGTGTGGTCGTCTGTCGAGCCGATATATAAATAGAATATATGAGGAGAGTGGATTGACCGCGGAAATCGTACCGTGAGACAGGCACGCTCCGTGCGTGTGAGTTGAGTGTAGATTCGTAGCGGAGATGGTATGATGTTAGCGCGATATAAGCGTCGATACACCACAGAGACGGCGATATGCTATCACAGCTGTGGACATATTTAATACCTCAGCGAGCATATGTGTTGTTCGGTGAAAGACAAAATGATGCGACGATACACACCGTTCGATGAGTTCGATAGCTTCTTCGACCGCATGGGCCGCGGCTTCGAGCTAATGGGTACACAGACCAGCCAGGTCGCCGTCGACATCGCGGATGATGACGAGGCGTTTACGCTCACCGCAGACCTACCGGGATTCGACCGTGAGGATATCGATCTCACGATTGCGGATTCAGTAGTGACGATTGCGGCCGAACACAGCTACGACCAGGACGGGACGGGCGACGACGGCGCGTATCTCCACCGCGAACGCCGGACGACCTCGCTCCAACGGCGGGTCCAACTCCCAGAAGCCGTCGACGAGGAGGCCGTCAGCGCGGCCTACCACAACGGCGTCCTCAGTGTGACGCTCCCCAAACAGTCGACAGTCGCCATCGAAGAGGGTCGACGGATCGACATCGAGTGATCCGCTGCTATCACACTCCTGGATACCGTTTTTAAGTAGTCGCCAAATACTGAATGCAGACCGTCGTGAGAGGCAGAGACCATCGGTCGCCGATAGATGCTATTTTAGGTTCGACACACAGACAACCCCGTATGGATTACAACCCGCAGGAACTCGAAGCCGACTGGCGGGAGCGGTGGGCCACAGAGGGCAGATATGAGCCCGACCCCACCACAACTGCCGACCCCGACGACGAGGAGACGACGTTTATTACGGTGCCGTATCCCTACCCCAGCGGCGGGATGCATATCGGTCACGCCCGAACGTACACCGTCCCCGACGTGTACGCCCGATACCGCCGACAGCAGGGCGACGATGTGCTGTTCCCGATGGCCTGGCACGTTACCGGGACGCCGATTATCGGCGCGGTCGAGCGGCTCGAAAAGCGCGAAGAAAAACAAATGTCCGTCCTCCAGGACACCTACAACGTTTCGGACGACGTGCTCTCGGAACTCGAAACGCCGATGGGGTACGCCCACCACTTCATCGAAGAACACTACAAAACAGGCATGCAGTCGCTCGGACTCTCAGTTGATTGGCGACGGGAGTTCACGACCAACGACGACCGCTACTCGAAGTTCATCACCTGGCAGTACGAAACGCTCAAACAACGCGGGCGACTCGAAAAAGGCCTCCACCCGGTCAAATACTGTACCGAACAGGAAAACCCCGTCACGACTCATGATCTGTTGGAGGGCGAAGACGTCGAATACCAGGAGTACACGCTCGTCAAATTCAGTCAAGGCGAGACGACGGTCCCGATGGCGACGCTCCGTCCAGAGACGGTCCGGGGTGTCACCAACGCCTACATCAACCCCGACGCCAACTATGTCGAGGCAACCGTCGATGGCGAGACGTGGGTCATCTCACAAGAGGCCGCCGAAAAACTCGAACTCCAGGACCACGCCGTCGATATCGATCGCGAGTTCACGGGCAGCGAGTTCGTCGGCGAGCGCGTCACCAACCCCGTCACTGGCGACGAGATCATCGTTCTGCCCGCGTCGTTCGTCGACAGCGACAGTGCGACAGGAGTCGTCATGTCGGTGCCGGCTCACAGCCCCGACGACTACCTCGCGCTTCAAGAGGCGAAAGCCGACACCGAGCGGCTCGAATCGTACGGTATCGACCCCGAGAAAGTCGAAGCCATCGAGCCAGTCCCGATTCTCGATGTCGAGGGATACGGCGAGGTTCCGGCCAAAGACGCCGTCGAATCCGCGGAGATTACCGACAGCAACGACCCCAATCTCAAAGAGGTCACCCAGGACGTCTACAACGCCGAGTTCCACACGGGTCGGCTCNACAAGGAGTACGGCGAGTACGCCGACGAACTGATTGAAGACGTTCGCGATGAGTTAGCCGCCGCCTACCGCGAGCAGGGCGCGTTCGGTGCGATGTACGACTTCCCCGAACCCGTGATTTCGCGAGCCGGTGGGAAAGTAGTCGTCGCCTACCAGGACACCTGGTTCCTCACGTACAACGACGACGACTGGAAACAGCTGGCCAAACAGGTCGTCGAACAGATGGATACCACTCCCGAAAACACTCGGGGTGAGTACGACCACACGATTGATTGGCTCAACGAATGGCCCTGTATCCGCAACTATGGGCTGGGTACCCGGCTACCGTGGGACGACAGCTTTGTCATCGAACCCTTGTCGGATTCGACCATTTATATGGCCTACTACACCATCGCCCACCGGCTCGACGAGATTCCAGTCGAAGATCTCGACCAGGAGTTCTTCGACGCGCTGTTCTACGGCGCGGATGCCGTTGAGGGCGAGGTCGACGAGCGTGCCCTGGAGCTCCGCGAGGAATGGCAGTACTGGTATCCCGTCTCCCAACGGTTTTCGGCCAACGACCTCATCTCGAACCATCTCACCTTCTATCTGTTCCACCACGCCGAGCTGTTCGACGAGGCTCAGTGGCCCGAGGGAATCACGATCATGGGAATGGGGCTCCTGGAGGGCGAAAAGATGTCCTCCTCAAAAGGCCACGTCGTGCTGCCGGGTAAGGCAATCGGGGAGTACGGGGCCGATACGGTTCGGTTCTTCCTGCTCAACTCTGCGGAGCCGTGGCAGGATTACGACTGGCGAGCCGACCAGGTCGCCGGTGTGGAAAAACAGCTGACGCGGTTTTGGAACCGTGCCCAGCAGCTGATCGAGCGCGAGGAACCCACCATCGATCCCGAAACCGATCTCGAACATATCGACCGCTGGCTGTGCTCGAAGCTCCAGGAGACCATCGAACAGGTGACCAGGGCAGTTGAGAACTCCGAGACCCGGAGTGCATCACAGGCCGCCTTCTATGGGTTCGACGAACACCTCAAATGGTACCGCCGACGCGCCGACCTCGACCGCCCTAGCGCGCAGTGGACGCTCCGATACGTCCTCGAAACCCGACTCCGCCTGCTGGCTCCGTTTATCCCCTTTATGACCAACGAGCTCCACGAGCAGCTCACCGGCACCCCGGCCGAGGATGCTCCGTGGCCCGAAGCCGACAGCGAGTGGCAGTCGGCCCGGACCGAGACCGAGGAGCGACAGATCGAACGGCTGACCGACGACATCCAAGACATCCTCACGGTCACCGAACAGGACCCTGAGACGATCCGGGTGTACGTCGCCGCCGACTGGAAGCAGTCAGTCTTCGAGACTGTCCGCGAGACAGGGACGAACGTCGGCCAGGTTATGGGTGAAGTAATGGGAGACCCCGACCTCCGCGAGCGTGGCAACGAGGTCAACGATCTCGTCCAGGAGTTAGTCGAACTCGTCCGCGGTCTCGACGACGACGTACTGGCCGTGATGGATGAAGTCGACGAAGTCTCGACCTACGAGACGGCCGTCGCGTTCCTCGAACGGGAGTATGACGCCACGATCGAGGTTTATGCCGAAGACGGCGACGAGATCGAAGACCCCGAAAACCGGGCGTCGAAAGCGATCCCGTTCCGCCCGGCGATCCACATCGAATAGCGACCGTCAGTCGGCCAATCCCAGCAGGTCGAACGCCGTGCCGCTGTCGCTTTCGAAGGCCGCGGTGTAGACGACGTGGGCTGCGGCGACGTCCTGGATCGCCAGCCCGGTCGAATCGAACACCGAAATGCCGTCCTCAACGGTCCGGCCTTTTTTGTCGCCGACCACGATCTCGCCAATCGAACTGTAGATGTCCTCGTCTGTGAGAACCCCCTGACTGTATGGAACGTTGATCTCGCCCGAGTGGGTGGTCTGTTCGTAGTCGTCGATCACGAGTGTGGCGTCCAGGAGTATCTCGTCGGCGAGTTCGTGTTTGCCCGCGGCGTCGGCCCCGATAGCGTTGATATGCGTGTGTTCGCCCACGTCGCTCCGCTCGACAATCGGTGATTCGACCGGCGTGACAGTCGACAGCACGTCACAGGCGGCGGCCTCCGTGACCGAGCCGGCCCGGATCTCGAAGCGGTCATCGAACTGCTCGATGAATTCGGCGGCGCGCTCGGCGTCGACATCCGAGATAACGACCTCCTCGATGGGCCGAATCGCCGCGATGGCTTCGAGTTGTGTGTACGACTGAACACCCGCGCCGATGATTCCGAGCGATGAGGCATCCTCGATGGCGAGATGGTCGGTTGCGACGGCGGCGGCTGCACCGGTTCGGAGCATCGTCAGCTCGCGACCGTCCATAATCGCCAGCGGAAAGGCGGTTTTGGGATCCGAGTAGATCATCGTCCCAAGCACGGTTGGCAGGCCGTACTCCTCATGATTGTCGGTGTGGACGTTGACCCATTTCACGCCCGCAGCGTCCCATCCCTCGGCAGTGTGTTCGGTAGAGTCGCCGCGGACGCGGAGATATGCCGGCATCGACCGGAAATCGCCGTTGTACTCCGGGAGATCGATGTAGGATTTCGCCGGCATCTGGGCGTCGCCACGCTGATAGGCCCCAAACGCGTCTTCGAGTGCTGCAATGAGCTCGCCCATCGGTGCGTTCGCCCGAACCGCGTCGCTGTCGAGCAGCAGTGTGTGCATACCGAGTGGTTCGAGAGCGTGATATTAACGAGTTGGGGCAGGATGTTCGACAGAGCCGACTGCGTAGTCACAGTATACTGCCAATTAGAGAGCCGCTAACAGCAAAATCGGCGTTCGTCTGCGAGTCGATTCGGTGAGTCAGCAGGTGGTTGGTGTGGAAGTTAGTGGCCTGACTTTCACATAGCGCCGCCCATACCACCCATTCCGCCCATGCCACCCATGCCGCCGGGTGCGCCACCTTCGTCGTCATCGCCTTTGGTGGAGAGATCGCCGGCAGCGATGATGTCGTCGATCTTCAGGACGAGGTTGGCGGCCTCGGCAGCAGAGGCAATCGCCTGTTCTTTGGCGTGGGCTGGCTCGACGATGCCGGCGTCAAAGGTATCCTCAACGTCGCCGGTAAAGGCGTTCAGGCCAGCGTGGGTGTCGCCGCCTTCGTGTTCGGCACGGAGATCGACAAGCAGGTCGATCGAATCGAGTCCGGCGTTCTCGGCGAGCACACGGGGGACGAGTTCTAGGGAGTCGGCAAACGCCTCGACGGCCAGCTGCTCGCGGCCGGAGACGGAGTCTGCGTAATCGCGGAGACGGCGGGCGAGTTCGACTTCAGGTGCGCCGCCGCCAGCGAGCACGCGACCATCGGAGACGGTGGTCGAGACGACATCGATGGCGTCGTTGATGCCGCGCTCGAGTTCGTCGACGACGTGGTCGGTCGAACCGCGGAGCAGGAGCGTGACGCCGTGGACTTCGTCGCCAGTGCCTTCGACGTAGAACAGTTCGTCCTCGGCGTCGCGGCGGACCGAACCCTCGCCGAGGTCTGCAGCCGAAAGCGAGTCAGTATCGGAGGCGACCGAGCCGCCGAGGACGTTTTTGAGGAACTTGATGTCCGATTTCTTGGTTCGGCGGATGGCGAGAACGCCCTCTTTAGCGAGGTAGTGCTGTGCGAGGTCGTCGATGCCTTTCTGACAGAAGACGACATCAGCACCGCTCTCGACAATCTGGTCGACTTTCTCTTTGAGTTGGGCCTCCTCCTGGTCCAGGAACTTCTGGAGCTGGTCGGGCGTCTCGATGGAGACCTGGGTGTCGACATCTGCCTCTTCGATCTCGATTGGCTCGTTGAGGAGGAGGGTTTTGGCCGACTCGAAGTCGGTTGGCATGTCGTCGTGGACCGGGTTCTTGTTGATGACCGC
>SL_4KL_010_BRINEDRAFT_10002474_pt1 | contig 10430 bp, 2 predicted proteins | sample SodLak_010_BRINE_2_FD_10664 | JGI IMG/M metagenome (IMG submission 10664) | reverse complement strand
CGCGAGGAGAAAGCAGCCAAGATTAGACACCTCTTGGAGACGGAGGGTACGGCTGTCGAGGAAAACACGCGTGGATTCAACAGCGGTCGGTATGAATCAGTTGAGAAGCTCTCGGACTACGAAGGGTTGAAAAATCAGGCGCGATCGATTAAAGAAGACGCGATCGAACAGCTTCCTGCACTGATTGATGAACTCACTCAAACCGTTGAATCAAACGGTGGGACCGTATACATTGCTGAAGATGCTGCTGATGCAAACCAGCATATCCGATCTATCGCCGCAGATTGTGAGGCCGAACGTCTCGTCAAATCGAAATCGATGACGAGCGAAGAGCTGGAAGTAAATGAGGCCCTTGAGAAAGATGGCGTCGACGTCGTTGAGACTGATCTGGGTGAGTGGGTATTACAGCTTGCTGATGAAGCCCCATCGCACATCGTTGCGCCGGCGATTCACAAGTCACGGTCGGAGATTGCAACCCTGTTTAACAGCATGTTCGACCCTGACGAGCCGCTTGAAACTGCTGAAGAATTGACAATGTTTGCACGCGAGGAACTTGGCTCGCTTATCGAAGACGCTGACGTTGGGATGACTGGGGCAAATTTCATTACTGCGGATTCGGGGTCACTTATGCTGGTTACAAGCGAGGGCAACGCTCGAAAATCCGCCGTTGTTCCAGACACCCACATCGCTGTTGCCGGCGTCGAAAAGATTGTTCCAACTGTTGAGGATCTCACGCCGTTCATTGAGCTTATCGGCCGTTCGGGAACCGGACAGGACATTACGTCGTATATTTCGTTGCTCACGCCACCGGTTGCTTCTCCAACCGTTGATTTCGCAGATCCCGACACGACATTCGCCGAGCGAGATGACGACAGATCGTTCCACCTTGTCCTGATTGACAATGGCCGTATGGCAATGCGTGAGGACGATGAACTGCGTGAAACGCTCTACTGTATTCGGTGTTCTGCGTGTGCAAACTCCTGTGCGAATTTCCAAAGTGTTGGTGGACACGCATTCGGTGGTGAGACGTACTCCGGGGGAATCGCAACAGGCTGGGAAGCCGGCGTTCACGGCTATGACAGTGCGGCCGAATTCAACGACCTCTGTACAGGCTGTAGCCGCTGTGTCAATCAGTGCCCGGTAAATATCGATATTCCATGGATCAATACCGTTGTTCGTGACCGACTCAACGACGGGCAGTCCACCGGGCAGTTTGATTGGATGTATGAGACCTTGGTTCCCGATGAAGAGCATGGTGGAATCGACCTCCAAAAACGACTGTTTGGGAACTACGAAACGCTTGCAAAATTGGGAAGTGCAACCGCACCGGTGTCGAACTGGATCGGGGCACTGCGTCCGGTTCGGTCGGTTCTCGAACGCGTTGCTGGCGTCGATTCACGGCGTGAACTACCACAGTTCAAACGCAACACGCTTCGTGATTGGTTTGACGCGCGCGGGGGCTGTCGTATTTCAGCGTCTCATGCCGACCGAGAGGTTGTACTCTACCCGGATGTGTATACGAACTACGTCGCGGTCGACCGTGGAAAATCCGCGATTCGGGTGCTTGAAGCACTCAATGTTCATGTCACCGTTCCTGCGGTCCCAGAAAGTGGCCGTGCCCCGCTTTCACAAGGAATGGTTGACACTGCAAGCGATAGAGCAAGCGGCGTCTTTGCAGCGCTCGCCGAACCGTTAGACGCAGGTCGAGACGTTGTCGTCATTGAGCCGTCTGACCTTGCAATGTTTACTCGAGAGTATGAGAAACTGCTTCCTGAAGCCTCCTACGAGCGACTGAATGAGAATAGCTATGATGTCCTCGAGTACGTTTATGGCTGCTTGGAGAACGGTGCTGACCCGAGCGTTCTCCGGGCCCGAGAGATGGCGGTCGCCTATCACTCACACTGTCAGCAGCGAACCCTTGGTCTCGGGGTCTATACGACCGCAGTATTAGAGCGACTTGGATATGATGTGCTCGAAAGCGATGTTGAGTGCTGTGGGATGGCTGGGAGCTTCGGTTACAAACGCGAATACTATGAGCTCAGTATGGACGTTGGCGACCGACTCAAAGAACAGTTTACCGAGGCTGAGACACGAGAGCGAACGGTTGTCGCAAGTGGAACGTCCTGTGGCGAACAGCTTGATTCACTCCTCGAACGTCAGTCAATCCATCCATTGGAACTCATTGATCCTGTCGTGAAGAAACAGTAGCGAGTGGCTGTCTGGGTCACTGGGGGGCTTATGTAATTACATTCGATTATGGTTTGTCGCATAGTATTTGAGGACGAATGTCGTCTCTGTGGTGATCTCGGCGTGCTATTGATAACAAAACGCTGATGCGAAAGAGATCCAACCGTACCATTAATTATTGCAGTCACTAACACTAGCATAGTAACGCTTCTCATGAGTAAATCCACACAGCCCAGTTCGGAACAGCCGGTTGATCCGGCGGCCGATCCGCGCAGCAATTACGATTACCGAAGCGACGAAATCGACAACCCACAACTCGTCGCCGACCTCGAAGCGCTCGTCGATGGCGACGTTCGCTTCGACAGCTACACGCGCAATCTGTTCGCAACCGATGCGAGTGCGTATCACCAGCTCCCAATCGGCGTCGTCGTTCCCGAATCGACCGCCGACGTGCAGGCTGTCATGCAGTACTGTTTCGAACACGAAATTCCGGTTCTCCCACGTGGCGGTGGGACGAGTTTGGCCGGCCAAACGGTCAACGAGGCGGTCGTCCTCGACTTCAAAAAGCGACTTAACGGGATCGTCGATATCAACCCGGAAGCTGCGACGGTAACCGCCCGGCCAGGAATCACACTCGGCCGGCTCAACAGCCGACTCGCCGAACACGGGCTCAAATACGCACCTGATCCAGCATGGGGCGACAAAAGCGTCCTCGGTGGCTGTATCGGCAACAACACCACCGGTGCACACTCGCTGAAATATGAGAAGGCCGATGGCTATCTCGAAGCCGTCGAGGTCGTCCTCGCCGACGGAACGGTTACCACGTTCGACTGGATGGACATCGACGAGCTCCATGAGCGAGCCGAAGCGGTCACCGAAGATGACGGAATCAAAGCACAGGTGTATCGAGTGGTTTCGGACGTACTCAGAAACAAACGCGACGAGATCGAGGACAAGTATCCCGATCTAATGCGAAACGTTTCAGGGTACAACTTCGACAAACTGCTCGAAGATGTCGACGAACGCGGCAAGGTCAATGTGGGCCGTCTCCTTGCAGGGAGTGAAGGAACCCTCGGCATCGTCACCAAAGCAACCGTTTCGCTAGAGCCCGTGCCGGCAGAAACCTCGGTCGTGTTGCTGACTTATGATGACGTGATTTCAGCAATGCGTGATGTCGCCCCGATTCTCGAACACGACCCCGCCGCTGTTGAGGTCATGGACGACGTGTTGCTTGATCTCGCCCGAGAAACACCCGAGTTTGCCGAGGCCGTCGGGACGCTTCCGGAGGGAACCGACTCGACGCTTCTGGTCGAATTTTACGCCGAGTCGGTCGCCGAGGGCAAACAGAAGGTCGCCGATCTGCTGGCCGACCGGCTGCCTGGGTACGACCCGGAAGTCGAACCGAGTCCGGATTCGGCCATCGAAACGGTCATCGAAACGCAGGCGGTTGACGCCCTGGAGGCCTACGACGCTGACCGACAGGCGAAATTCTGGAAAATGCGCAAGGCTGGCCTGCCGATCTTGCTCTCGCGGACGGGCGATGACAAGCACTGGCCCTTTGTCGAGGATACCGCAGTTCCCGCAGAAAACCTCCCTGAGTACGTCGCCGATATTCAGGCGCTCTTTGACGAACACGACACCTTTGCGTCATACTATGCCCACGCGGGCCCAGGCGTCTTACACATCCGGCCGTTGTTGAATCTCAAGGCTGAAGACGGCGTTGAGACGATGCTCGAAATTTCGGATGCGATGACTGATCTCGTGATCGAATACGGTGGCTCGGTGTCGGGCGAACACGGAGATGGCCGGGCCCGGACGACTTGGAACAAGAAGCTCTACGGCGATGAGCTCTGGGCGGCATTCAAGGAACTCAAGGCGGCGTTCGACCCACAGGGGCTATTGAACCCCGGCAACGTCTGTGGTGACTTCGATCCAACCGACAATCTTCGGTACACCGCTGACTACGAGTTCGACGCTGGTTTCGAGCCGACCTTGCAGTGGGCCAACGAGAACGGCTTTCAGGGGATGGCTGAGCTCTGTCACGGCTGTGCGGGCTGTGAGGGCCACCAGGACACAACAGGCTCGATTATGTGTCCGACCTACCGGGCGACCGAAAACGAAGAAATCACGTCGACCCGAGGGCGGGCGAATATGCTTCGGCGATCGATGAGCGGTGACCTTCCAGACGACGTCTTTTCAGACGAGTTCGTCCACGAGGTTCTGGATCTCTGTATCGGCTGTAAGGGCTGCAAACGCGACTGCCCCAGTGGCGTCGACATGGCGAAGCTGAAAACGGAGGTCAAACACGAATATCACCAGCGTGAGGGCATTCCGTTCCGCGATAAGCTCTTTGCGAACGTCGAAACACTCTATAGCCTCGGGAGCACGTTTGCCCCGCTGTCGAACGCCGCGGCCAAACTTCCCGGAAGTGGGATTCTCATGGAAAAAACGCTTGGCATTGCTCGCGAGCGCGACCTGCCGACGTTTACTCGCTCAACGTTCCAAAAGTGGGACCGTTCGCGGACCCCAGCTGTCTCACAGGCTGAGGCTGATCGCAAGGCGCTGGTCATTGCCGACCCATACACGAACTATACCCAACCCGAAATCGGCAAAGCGGCCGTTCGAACCCTCGAAGCCGCCGGTGTCCATGTTGCGGTCTCTGATGAGGTGACTGACAGCGGTCGGCCAGCACACTCGAAGAGCATGCTCGATCACTCCCGAGCGATTGCCGAAGACAACGTCGAGATACTCGCACCACTGGTCGAAGACGGCTGGGACATCGTTAGTGTCGAACCCAGTGATTCGGTGATGTACCAGGAGGACTATCTTGATTTGCTCGCTGGGGAGCATGTCGAGGCGGTCGCCGCAAACGCCTACAGCGTGATGGAATACATTGACACCTTCCGGCTTGATGAGGCAATCGACGCCAATGCAGCCGAATCAGTGTCGTACCACGGTCACTGTCATCAGACAGCTGCCAGTCGAGATCACCACGCAGTTGGCGTGCTTCGGCGACTCGGCTACGATGTTGATGTGCTCGATACAACCTGTTGTGGGATGGCAGGCTCGTTCGGCTACGAGGCCGAACATTACTCGATGAGCCAGGCAATCGGCCGGCTGTTGTTCGATGCAGTCGAAGACTCACCAGCCCAAGAGGTCGTCGCCCCCGGTACCTCCTGTCGGTCGCAACTAGCAGACTATGAAAAGCAGTATGGCAAACCACCACATCCGATCGAAAAGGTCGCTGCAGTGNTGTCATCGTAGCCACCGGGGATCTTCCCGCTGGACGAATGAAGCGGCGGACGAATAGAAAACAGCCACCTGAGGCGACATTCTGGGGTCACGTTGTTTCCGAGCGTCTGAGACGACGTGTCCCTTGCTCGGCGATACATATTTACAACCGACCCGAGTCCGATAGGTCGTGTCAATTACACAAGCGAAGTCTATTGACTCGCTCTATGCAGAATGCCGGGCGTTCGATCTCGTGCTCGTGCCGGATGCGCCCCTGGCAAGTGCGCTGAATCGGCGGCTCGATCGGCCGCAGTTNGGTCCGTTCGCAATCACGCCACGGCGACTTGCTGCCCGCCGTCGAGAAGAAGCCGAAGACAGACTCGCATTTCTCGAAGTTATCAACACCACCGCGCTCGGCTGGAAGGAAACAGCCCATGCGGTTGGCAATATTCTCCAGTGTTGGGAGTCCCAAGGAACGGCTGACGCTATTTTCAACTACGAACAATTCGTGACCGCGGAAACACACGCTGCTGTCGACTGTCTCACCGAGATGGACACGACATCCAGCCGCCTCACCGAGTATCGTATCGAGCCCGACACCTCAGTGGCCGTTGTCGGCTTGGGCCAGCTTACTGAACTCGAACGTTCGATTCTGCCGGCGGCGTACGAGACAATCGATCCGTTCACTGACGACCCATTCGACCACCCCCCTTTCCGGATCTTCGAGTCAGCCGCCGCAATCGTTGATGCCATCCGTGAGACAGTCACCCCGGAGAACGCTGATGACGTGGCGATCGTCCTCGATGCGAACAGCCAGTACTCCACGCTGGTTGAATCAGCCCTCGAAGCAGCGGACATTCCATATTACGGCGGCCCCGGATTCACCGACGAGACGCATCATCGCGCATTTCTCCAGCTACTTCGAAGTGCACACGCGGGCACAGAGACGTGCGTTGGCGACGTTCGACCACTACTCACACAGCTTGGGGTGGTCATTGAAATCGAGCACGACGAAAAGCGCCTCTTTGATCTCGACCATCCAGCGCTCAACTGGCTCAGTGCATTCCGTGAGGGGATTCGAACGACCACCTTCGCCGAAGCAATAACCGCATACGAGACTGTTTCGGAGGCGACACTCGACGAGTTCAGTGATGAACTTGCGAGGCTCGGCATTCTCACTGACACGGTCACAGAATCGGCAGTCGACCGTCTCGAATATTATTTGCAGTCCTACGAGGTGCCAGCTGATCGCGAAAACAGTGGCGTCCTGTTGGCTGATGCGAAATCAGCCGCCCACGTCGACCGTGCCGTCGTGTGTTATCTCGGCCTTGACGACGGCTGGACACACTCGTCACCGCGCCGGCCGTGGGTCGATACCGACGACGAATTTGAGCGCAACATTCGACAGTTCCAGCGCCTCCTGCAGAATGGTGTCGAGCAGTATTATCTCGTACAGGATTCTGCCGGCGGAACACCAATCACCCCCTGTCGATATTTTGAAGAACTGTTTGATGAGTCGTTTGACCGATTTAGCGAGCGCGACTCAGTCTCGCATTCGCGGGCGTCTCAACCGACCCAAAACGGGTTTGAGACGGAGCCAGTCGAGGTTCCGTCCGAGGACATCACAGCGATCAGCCAATCAAGTTTGAATACCTACGTCAACTCACCTCGGGATTACTTTTTCAGCCGGTGTGTTGAGACGCCAGACAAGGACTATTTCAGAGAAGGAAATCTGTTCCACGATTTCGCGGAATTTTACCTCTCCCATCCAACAGCCATCACGACAGCAGCACTTGATGACGTTGCAGCAATCATGCTTGAGGAGGTCGACCCATTTCTTCGGCGCGTCGACCGCGACATCCGGCGGACGAAATACCGGATTGGCCTCGAAACTATTGTCGAATACCTCGATCAACAGGCACCATCCGCCGATGGCGTCCTGACACCGGATCGCGGATGGGGATCGAATTTCTTTGCAGAGTATTATGACCGCCCAATCGATGTGTCCACCACCGAGCGCTGGTTCGAGAACGCTGATCTCGGGCTGAAGGGAAAGATCGACCTCGTCGTCGACCCCACTCACCTGCTTGATTACAAGAGTGGCTCGAAGACGTCGGCATACTCGGTTGTGAAACACTCGTCGTTCGACCCACCAAGTGACAAACCGAATTTTCAGGCGTTGCTATATCTCACACACCAGCGAAGCGACCAACCGAATAAAGAACTACAGTTCACGTTTTTCCACTTTCTCGAAACGCTTGACGACGTCGTGACTGGTGAGCGTTCGCTTTCGGACTGTCTTACAACCGTGACCTACTACCCCCACTCCTTCGAGGAATATATCGCAGGTCGAACAATCTTTAGGCAACTACAGGAAGACGCCGCAAACGACTGTACGAAGACCTTCTCGAAGTCGACATATGCGGTCTACCGAGAGACACTGGAGACACATCCCTTCCCAGACACACGCGACAGCCACGAGCTCATCGAATCTGAATTTGCCAGCGCCCTCACTGCGCGTTTAGTGGCCGACGTTGGAAACTACAAGTACGTAACAAACGGCTGCAAACAGGCGATGAGATATTTGCTCGAGATTCGAAACCAGAATTATTTCGAGGACGATGTCGACGCCTTCGAGCAGTTCGTTCGAGATCGACTTTCGGAGTTGAACACTCGCCGCCGAGGTGAAGAGCGCTTCCCGGTTTGGGGGCTCGGTGGCGAGCCGAACTACCGGTACGTGAATAACCGAGACTGTCTCTTGGATGGCGAGTCGCGATGACCTCACCGAACAACCAACAGCAAGCGCTCATCGACAGCACACAGGGCCTCCACGTTGTCGACGCCGGCGCGGGAACTGGAAAGACGTTCACCGTCACGCGTCGCTATGCTGAAATCGTTGCCCAGCCCGACATCGAACCCGAGGACGTCCTTCTCGTGACCTTCACAAACAACGCAGCGAACGAAATGACAGACCGAATTCTCGCCCACTACGACTACCGAATGCGTGAACTCGCAGATGCGCCGATCCAGACGTTCCATAGTCTCTGTCACGATATTCTCATGGAACACGGTTTCGACGCACCGCCACTGCTCGGCATCGATGACCGCCTCACGGGATCGACACGGATTCTTGAAGATGGAACAATTGAGCGCGAGCAGTTCCGTGAGTTCATCCATCGGTTCAGCGACGATCACCCCGAGTACGCCGATTTTTTCCGGGCAATCAAACAGCCCGTTGAGCTCCTTGGATTGATCAAACAGCTTGCGGCCAAAGGTGTCTTCCCGACGGCAACGGGCTGGTACCGCAATGGTGAGCGGTATCTGGACGGAGATTCCTCGGCATTCAAAACGCTCTTTGAGAAACTCAATCGCCCCCGAAACGATGGGAGCAAGCAGTCCACACTGCGCTCGAAACTCGGGGGCTATGCGAACAACACGTGCTACCGTCCGGACGCACCCACGGCGGACGAAATCCGTGGCGAATGGGGTGAAAAACAGGTTCCTCCTGTCGTTGCACAGCTGGTGTTTGACGAACCACGCGGGGAATGCAAGCGCTTCGTCCATGACATCTATCATGCGTACCTCGAATTCGCGCTGAGCCGGAACTATCTCAATTTCAGCTTCCTCCAACTGTTCGCGTTCGTCCTGCTCTGTGAGAACCACCACCTCCGCGATGAGATTGCTTTTGAATACGTGATGGTCGATGAGTTTCAAGATTCCAGTGAGATACAGTTCAAACTCGCACTCTTGCTCGCTGGGACTGACAATATCTGTGTTGTCGGCGACTGGAAACAGAGCATCTACTCGTTCCAGTATGCCGCCGTCGAGAATATTACCGAATTCGAATCCCGACTGGATCGTTTCGTCGACGAACTCAACCAGGACCACGAGCGTATTTCGTGGACGACGCGTCCGATTACTGATATCGAACTCATCGAGAACTACCGGTCGACGCAGGCCATTCTCGATTTTTCGGAGCACAGCCTACTGACGCCTGCGGTAGGGAGAGAGACTGTCGACACAGCGGCCATTCAGGATCGGATCGTCTCGCTCGCGTCGAACGCGACCCACGAGAATTCCACTATTGAGGCGATTCGCCACGAAGACGAGCACGAGGCGGTCTTGACAAAGATACAGGAGATTGTCGGCAACGATGCGTATCAAGTCGAAGAAGATGGCGAACTTCGCCTACAGGAGTACGGTGACATTGCTGTGCTTACCCGAACCCGTGATTTCGGCCGGGAACTCCTCGCTGTTGCTGCGGAGTACGGATTACCGGTGGCCTACGAAGGTGGAATCGAGTTATTCCGTTCTGACCCTGCAAAGGTACTCTTGGCGTGGCTCCGGATCCTCGAAGCCGATACGAAGCGAGGATGGGCGGTTGTCCTTGAGCACGCCGGCTACGCGCTCGAAGAAGTCAAACACATCCTCGAAACCGAATCGTATCCCGACAACATGCAGGCGTTTGTCTCGGAGCTCCGATCGTTGGAAACAATCGGGGCGGTTGCCCAGCGGGTGTGGACCCACTATGGCTACGATGGTGCGCACGCCGATGTGTTGCTCACGACGATTCAGTCAGTTCACAATACGACGACGCTGACGCGAGGGGGTCTCATCCGGGTTATTGAACGTGGGATCGAGAACGGAGATACTCACGAGGTGCACGCAAGCGCCGGGACGAACTCGGTGACGGTTCAGACGATCCACGCGGCGAAGGGACTCGAACATCCGATTGTCGTACTCGCAAATATGAACGCTCGTCGCTTTCCACCTTCGGGCGGAACCAGCAGTACACTCACGTTCGAGGACCCGATTGGGTTGCGTCAGCGGGTGATCTACGGCGACGACCACGGCGATCCCCACATCTACGACAACTGGCGATATGATGTCCTCAACAAATGTTTGCCACGTGGATACGACGAGGAACGACGCTTGCTCTATGTCGCGATGACCCGGGCCAAAAGCCATCTCGTGTTTGCTGCGGGTGACAGCCCGAATGCGTTCATCGAAGC
>SL_4KL_010_BRINEDRAFT_10002472_pt1 | contig 10435 bp, 11 predicted proteins | sample SodLak_010_BRINE_2_FD_10664 | JGI IMG/M metagenome (IMG submission 10664) | reverse complement strand
TGGCCGCCGATCGATCCCGACCGGTATCCGGGCGCTGCAGCAATCCAGCGCCGGGTGCTGACACTGCCAACACATCCCTACGTGAGCGACACTGACCGCAAACGCACCGTCGAACTGGTGTTGTCGGCGATAGCGTAAGCGGAATTAGATAGCTAATAACGGATTATAGGTGGAACAGGCGCAATACCACGGTCTTCAGGCCGTGGATACGCGCCATCACTCCATGCAACAGTCCACTAGTTAGACCACGGCAGGATATTCCACAGTATTTAAAAATGAGGATCTCATAACAATATATAACGGATGCCGACAACACGCCGAACCTACGTCTGCCGTATCCAGAACCACTCACAAGTGGCTGGTGCGCTCGACAGACACGGCTGGTCGGCATCCAAACTGTGGAACGTTGCGAACTACTACGCCCGTCAACAGTGGGACGAAACCGGCGAAATTCCCGACGAAAACGAACTCAAACACGAACTGAAAACCCATCCAAAATACAAGGGACTGCATAGCCAGTCCAGCCAGAAAGTTTTAGAAGAGCTTTCGCAAGCATACAGTTCGTGGTTTGGCTCCGGCGACGATCAAGACAACCCACCGGGCTACCGAAAAACCAACTACTACGACAGCGACGGGAACAGAGTCCACGAAGAACACCCCCGCTCGACGGTGACCTGGAAGAAGAAAGGCGTCCGCCACGACACCAAACACAACCGACTTCGCCTCAGCAAAGGCAAAAACCACAAAGACGGACGCGACTTCATCCTCTGCGAGTACCAAGCCCCACCAGCAGTCAAAGTGGAGAACATTCAGCAGGTACGCGCCGTCTACAACAGCGCCAAGGGCCGATGGGAGTTGCACGTTGTCTGTGAGACGGAAATCACCGCAGAGTCCCCCGGCGGGAAAATCGCAGGTGTTGACCTTGGGATCTGTAATCCTGCTGCCGTCGCGTTCCCTGACGACGCTTTGCTGTATCCGGGGGATACACTCCGCGAAGACAAACACTACTTCCAACGAGAAGAGTACCAGACAGAAGGGCCGCATGGTCCCAGTCAAAAAGCACAGTGGGCGCGAGAGAAACTGTCACGGCGAAAAGACCATTTTCTGCACGCCCTGTCGAAAGACATCGTTGAACGGTGTGTTGCCCACGACGTTGGAACGCTCGTTGTCGGCGATCCAAGCGGTGTCGATGAAGAAGACTGGGGCAGACACGGTAACAAACGTCTGGACAACTGGGCGTACAAGCGGGTGATGAACCTCATCGACTACAAAGCCCGCGAACGTGGCATCGAGGTTGAAATGCCCGACGAGCGTGGCACGTCCTCGCAGTGTAGTGTATGTGGGCACGAAGATGAAGACAGCCGCGTTGAACGTGGACTATGGGAGTGCGACCGTTGTGGTGTGGTCGCGCACGGCGACGTGAACGGAGCCGATAATATTAGACAAGAAACGCTACCCGTGACTCCCCCGTTGGGGGATAGCGGTAACGGCTGTTTGGCCCAGCCTCGCGTCATTCAATTCAGCCGGACTCACGGATTCCAACCGCGAGCAACCGCCGAGTGACGCGCAAACCCTAATATCCCAACGGTCGGGATTCCTGCGTCTTCAGGCGCAGGAGGAGGTCAAACCAGATAGTAAGAGCTCTATACCGATTCCGGTCGACAGCGCAAGCATCTGTATAACAATGGGTATTTCTGGGTTATTTCTGGCTGTGCAATCACAAGTACTAGTTTCCGAATCGAACGGCGATGTAAGTAACTATTTCCGAACACTATCTCACCGGTGCTCTGACAGCCGGCGATGGGGACGATGACAGTCGAGCCAAACGGGACGACACCGGGCCCGGTGTCGGCTGGTGTGATCGGCGTCGGGACGATGGGGAGACACCACGCGCGCATCTACAGCGAGCTGCCCGGTGTCTCACTCGTTGGCGTCCAGGACGTGGACCGCGCGCAGGCGGAGTCCGTGGCAGCGGAGTACGAAACCACGGCGAGATCGATCGACGAACTGCTCGCCGTAACCGATGTCGTCTCTGTCGCCGTCCCGACAGAGTATCACTACGAGACAGTTCGTCGCTGTCTGGATGCGGACACCCACGTGCTCGTCGAGAAACCGTTCGTGGACGATATCGAGCGGGGTCACGAGCTCGCAGCGCTCGCCGACCGGCGTGGTCTGACGCTGCAAGTCGGCCACATCGAGCGGTTCAACCCGGCGACTCGGGTGCTTTCGGAGATCGTCCCGGATCTCGACGTGGTCGGTGTCGACATCAAGCGACTCGGCCCGCCAGTCGACAGAGATGGCGAGGACAGCGTCGTGATGGATCTGATGATCCACGATATCGACATTCTGCTCTCGATCGTCGACGCAGAGATCGACTCGATCTCCGCAACAGCACGCGACGAGCAGCACGCGAACGTCCAGTTCCAGTTCGCGGATCAAAGCGTCGCCTCGCTGACCGCGAGCAGACGAACCCAGCAGAAAGTCCGGAAGCTCTCGGTAACGGCCCAGTCCTGCCGGGTCAACGTCGATTTCATCGACCAGTCCGTTGAGATCCACCGGCGCTCGTTGCCCGAGTACGTTGAGGCCGACGGCGACATCCGGTACCGCCACGAGAGCGTCGTCGAGCGGCCGATCGTCGAGAACGGTGAGCCACTCAAAGGCGAGCTAAGCGCGTTCGTCGAGGCAGTCCGCACCGGCGACGATCCCGTGGTGAGCGCCGAAGATGCCCTCCAGGCGCTTTCGGTGGTCGAGGAGATCGAACAGAGTGCGTTCAGCCGGCGGATGGAGGTGGAGTCAGTGTGACAGGCCGCGAGTTGTCGTATCTCGTCAGTATCCACCACCCGGCGCAGGCGCATTTCTACCGCCCGATCATCGAATCGTTGCAGGACAGGGGACACGATGTCCAGGTCTGTGTCCGCGACAAGGAGATGACTGCCGAGCTGCTCGATGCCTTCGAGATTCCACACACAGTGCTCGCCCGCCCGCGCGAAGGTGCGACCGGGACGGCGGTCTCACAGGGGATATACGAGACACGGCTCTGCCGGGAGGCATGGCGGTATCAGCCGGATGTAGTGACTTCGATCGGCGGAATCGAAATCTCACACGTCGCCCCACTCGTCGGTGCGAAAAGTGTCGCCTTCACAGACACCCCCTCGATGGCGTCGCGGCTGCTGACCAGCCCCTTTCTCGATGTCGTCTGTACGCCCGCCTCCTTTCAGGGCACTGTCCGTGGCGAACACCGGCGCTACGAGGGCTATCACGAGCTCGCCTATCTCCATCCGGACCGGTTCGAACCCGATCACGAACGGCTCCGGTCCCACGGAATCGATCCCGACAGCCGGCTGTTCTGTTGTCGGTTTGCCGGCTGGGAGGCACACCACGATATCGGTGAGCACGGGTTTACGGATCAGGAGAAAGAGGCGCTCGTCTCGACGCTTTCCGACCACGGTGAGGTGTACATCACAAGCGAACAGCCCCTGCCGGCTGCGTTCGAACAGCACGCTTTCTCGATCCCGCCCGAACTCGGCCACGACCTGCTCGCTGCGGCGGATCTGTACGTCGGTGACTCGGGAACGATGGCGACCGAGGCGGCAGTGCTTGGCACACCGGCTGTCAGATGTGCATCGACCGCCGGTGGGGCGGATATGGCGAACTTCGTCGAACTCGAAGAGTCCTTCGGGCTGCTCAACTCCTTCGCCAACGGGAAACTGGCAATCGACGCTGTCGAGTCGCTTCTCGACAGGCCAGATCTCCAGTCCACCTGGGAGAGACGCCGTGAGAAGCTCCTCGCCACAAAGATCGACGTCACCGAGTACGCGGTCGGACAGCTCGAAGCAGTCGCCGGTACAGCCACGCAATCAAAAGAGACGACACACCCCAAATTAGTATGAGTCAGAACAAAACCACTACGATCGAACTGCCAGCAGGGATCGAACAACAGATTGCAAACCGAGTAAAGCGAACAGATTTCGAATCGACCGAGGAGTACGTCGTCTTCGCGCTTGAACAGCTGCTTGCACAGATCGACAGAGAGTCACCCGACGAGCCTGCCCCCGACACCGAGACCGAGAACGTCGAGGAACGACTCGAATCGCTCGGCTATCTGTAGCAGTCGAGGACTGGAGTATACAGCTTCTACCGCGCTGATAATACGACTATAACAAACATTGTTCATGCTACTTACTCAAGTAATGTCGCAGATGGACACGACAGTCCAACTATACGGACAGCTTATTGTCGATGATATCGCCGCTGGCAGCGTTTCAAACTGGTTGTACCCCCGGAAAGAGGCGGGGGCAGCTGCGAAACTGAAGCGAGGGCGCAAATGAGCTATCAGGAGAGTTTGTCTGGGCTATTGAGTGGCGAGCGTACAGATGTCACACTTGCGCGAATCGGGCTCGTCGCCTGTCTCCTCCTGTTTACCCTCCGGCTGTTCGCCGAGCAGATCCTGCTCGTCGTCATTCCGGTCGCGGGAGCAAGCGCCTGCACGGCCTATCTTCTCACGCGGCGACGCGAACGAGCGCAAGTCGAGTTACAGGCCTACCAGACCGCCTACGCCGGCTATCTCCCCGGCCTCGTTTTTGTCGGACTGGCCGCCTTCGTTGGACTGGTTCGGCTCACCGGTGGTCGGTCGCTAACGACCCACCTGCTCGCTGGCGCGATCGGTGCAGCGCTGCTTGCACAGATCCTGCTGCTCGAAGACCGCCAGCTCCACCCCGGGCTCGTGCTCGCCCAGATTCTGGTCGCCTCCGTCGTCCTCCGGTTTGGCGCGCTGTTTGGCACACCCGGCTTCATCGGCGTCGACATCTGGTCACACGTCCCCGAACTGATCGGTGGGATCGTCGAAGAGGAGTCGCTGACTGCGATTGCAGACAACAAGTACGTCATGGCGCCGATCTACCATCTCACGGGTGCGATCGGCGCGCTCGTCTTCGACGATGCCCGGATCGGAATGTATCTGTCTGTCGGCTTGTTGATGGCGCTTGCCTCGCTTCTGGTCTACAGCACCGGCAGACTGTTGCTCCCGGCGCGGTGGGCGCTGTTTGCAGCGGCGCTGTTTGCCTTCTCGGATCAGTTCATCCGGTGGGGCATTCACCCGATCCCGACGAGTCTGGGGCTCGTCTTTTTCCTCGGCGTGTTGTATGCGCTGACAAAGCTGTACTACAGAGCCGACCCACGCCTGCTTGGGTTGCTGTTTCTGTTCACACTCGCAATCGTGTTCACACACCAGGTGTCGACAGCGGTTGTCCTGCTGCTCGTCGGCATCGCGGCGGCTGTCTCGCTGTGGGCGATGGTACGCAGACGCCGCGGGAGCATGACACCGAACACGCTGCGGACGACAGGACTTGTCGGTGTATTCGGTGTCAGTACGGGGATCACACTCGTCTCGTGGGCGAACACCCCCTTCTCCGACGAGCATATCTTCCTCTGGCGGATGCTCGAAGTGCTCGAAGACACCATCTACACCGATGCCGGCTTTCTGAACCTCGCAAGCGAGGGAGCAAGCGGCGGTGGCGCAGGTGGTGCAGAGACAGAACAGGCCGGCGCGAGTGCACAGCTGGTCGCAGGCGTCGAGTGGTTCGGGTTTGCAATCTTGCTCGCGACGACGGTCGTCGGCGCGATGATGCTGCTTCGGCGAACCGACTCGACGGAGCTCAAGCTCACCTATCTCTTCTCCTTTGGTGGGATGTTCTTCGTTGTCTTTGGTTTCTCGCTTTTCGGTATTCGAACGTTCATGCCCGGCCGGTGGCAGGCATTTATGTACGCGCCGATGGCGATCGTCAGCGCCGTTGGGCTGTACTATCTCTCACAGAACGCCTCTCGTCGGCTGATGCTCGCTGTCGTCGTCGTAGTGGCCTGTGGCTATCCGGTTGGGATGGCAATCACGGAGAAAGCAACGCTCGACAGCCCCGCACTGGAGGATGAGTATCCACGGTTTGCCTACACAGAGTCGGAGATCGGCGCTGTCGAGACCATCTCGGAGATCCACCCGCCTGAATCGACCGAGGAGATCAGGACAGATCATCCCTACCGGTCGCTGTACGACCGGGTTGGCGGGTTCGATTCGCCGGATCTGATTCTGGAAGATGGGCAGCCGACAACGGATGGGCTAGTTATCTCCCGTACGTATCAGCTACAGGGGCCGACCACTGTCTACGAGGGAGGCGAGCTTGCAATCCCCAGACAGAGCAATCGCTTCCTCTCCGAGAATGTCTGTACCACAGGTGAGAACCGACTGTATACGAACGATCAGGTGACGATGTGCTCGGGTGAGCTGCCATGAGTGACCAAACAGCAGAGAGTCAGGAACACGGTGTTGCTTGGGCGGCCGATCTGCTTGCCGTTTTGCTGCTGACGGTAGTTACTGCTGTAGTGCTGGCACTGGAAGCCACACCGTCGGCTGCTCGCTGGCTGCTCGGTGCGCCCTTTCTGTTGCTGTATCCGGGCTACGCCGCCGTTGCCGCACTGTTCCCCGAAAAAGGCCCACGGAGCTCTGCGACGGATATCCGGCCGTCGGAAGCGCCAACCTTTACTGCCAGAATCGGACTTGCACTCGTTGTGAGTCCAGTGTTGCTCGGCGTCGTCGGAACGGTGTTGAGCACGCAGTCGGCGATCCGTCTCGGCCCGTCGGTTGCTGGCGTGACACTCCTGACCCTCGCTGGGCTCGGGATCGCTGCCCTTCGCCGGCGTCGGCTGGCGCGTTCGCTCCGTGCCGGTCTCCCGGCGAACGGCCAGTCGGTGCTCGGTGCTCTCGGTTCAAACGGCCAGCGACTGTTCTTGCTTGTCGGTGTGATCGCGTTCGCGACCGTGACCGTCGCCGCTGTTGCGGTCCCACCCGACGGCGAGGCCTACACAGAGGCATATCTGCTCGGCGAGGACGGCGACACCGCCAGTGATCTCCCGACGGATCTGACTACCAACGAGACACAGACACTCTCGATTGGGCTCGAAAACCACGAGAACGAGGAGATGAGCTACGAGGTCGTGACAGTGTTGCAGGCGACTGACGCGAACGGGACAGTCACCGCACAACAACAACTCGACGAGTTTGCGCTCACGCTTGCAGACGAGGAGCAAACGATCGAGCAACGACCACTCGAACCAACGCTCACCGGCGAGGAGCTTCGACTGCAGGTGCTCATCTACGAGGGCGAGGCCTCGGCGACACCGACTGCAGTCGACGCAGACCAGTCGCTGCAGGTCGCGGTGAGCGTCGACAACGGGAGTTAGCCAGTAAGACCCTCATTATTAATTTATTGTGACGACGACGAAACCACATGTACGAAATAACCTGTGAGAGCTGTGGGAAGATCGGATTTCATCCCTCCCGTGAGGGTGCGACATCGATTGCAACGTTTCACAGCGAGGAGATGGACCACCGCTGTGCAGTCGCCGAACTGCAGGAAGCCTAACTCCGTCAGTGAGTCAGTATGAGCCGACAGCCAGTTACGCGCCGTATGTTTAACCTTTTCTGGCCCAACAGTAGGGTACATGGCGGGCGAGTCTCCACAGCTCAAAGACGAGTTCGACCGATACCGGGGGATATTCGATCCACGAGACAGGCGATTGCTCGCAGGTGTCCTCGACGAGGAGCTATCCGAGCGTGCACTCGAACACAAGCGCAGACAGCTTCGGAAACGCATGAAACACGCGTTGCGAGATCTCGCCTACCTTCGAGTGATGTCGACCGAGGAGCTTGGCGACCTCGTTGCAGAATCAACACCGGGGATCGATACCGACAGGAGACAAGCGTGGGAAAACGAGGACAGAAAACGGCTTCCAAACGAGGCCAACAGCGGGGATCTGATGGGAGAGAGTCTCCTGTCACTTCTGTGGCTGCTTGGCGATCTGTACCCGCGTGAGCTGTTCGAACGAGAGCTCGAACGGTATGTTGCGAGACGTGCGGCGATCGACCACTTCGTGACGACCGGGAAGTTCGGGCAGTTCGAGGCAGCGGTCAGCACTGAACGCACCGACGAGCTGTCGATCGCCGAGCTGGAGGAGCTCACAGGATCCCAGACGGCCGCTGTGGACCGGCAGCGCCTCCCACCGGGTGCAGCTGATGTACTTGAGTTGGCCGCCGAGACGTACCAGAGTAGCCGGTCCCGGCAGTGATGGCTGCTGGCCCAGCCGGCGGGACGTGGATGACGTATTTTATCCGGCCAGCGGTCTGAACGCAGGTATGGAACCGGATGACGTTCGCCAGGACTGGGCAGAGCGGTCAGGGGAGTTCTCGCCCGAATACTACGCCCAGATCGGCCCAAACGAGGTGAGCGAGACGCTCTCCGACATACTATCGCATTACGCCACAACCGACGCCGCGATCCTCGAAATCGGCTGTGGCTCCGGCCGTCATCTCGAACACCTCCGCAAACAGGGGTTCAAAAACCTCACTGGAATCGATATCAACGACGAATCGTTCGCGGTGATGAACGAGCAGTATCCGAAGCTGGCCGAGACAGGAAGCTTCGAAACCGGCGCGATCGAGGATCTCATCCCCGAGTTTGCAGACGACGAGTTCGATGTCGTCTACTCGGTAGAGACACTCCAGCATATCCACCCCGACGATGACTGGGTGTTCGAAGCACTCGGTCGGATCACCGCCGATCTACTCGTCACTGCCGAAAACGAGGGCAACAGCCCGGAGCGGGGCCGCGGGGAGGCGACCGTAAGCTACGTCAACGAGGAGTTTCCGCTGTATCACCGCAACTGGAAAGAAGTCTTCTCCGAACTTGGGTTCGCACAGCTACTCTGCGAGCCGACATCACGGGACACGATCCGCGCGTTTCGGATAGTGTGACCGCAGACGACCACTCTCTGTTCACCTGTATCGTATCTCTCTGTAGACGCGTTCGAAAAAGTAGAGGACAGCATACAGCACACCACCGGCGAGTGTCGCTGTGATGGCGAAATCGAACCCATAGCTACGGGCAAGACGGAGCCAGAAGTACAGACAGGACGCGCTCAACACGATACCGAGAGGTATCGACAGGAGTGTCTTCTTTCGATAGTGGCTCGTGAGCTCCTGTTCGTCTTTATCCGAGAGAATAAACCGGCCGCTCCCGTCGTCGCGCTGGATTACGATCCGATCCTGATTGCGCGGGCCGGCTGGCTCGTCACGCTCGACGGCAGAACCGAGCACGTAGCAGCCGCTTTCTGGTTCGAGAATCTCCTGGATATACCGGCGGCGGTGGCGCGGCGTCGGTGACAGCCCCTGTCTGTCACAGAAGGACGCGATCGATTCGCCGGGGTCTGTCCTACTACCGACTGTCTCGACTGCTCGACACGAATCAGAGAGTGTGGCTGTCGCGTCGCTCGGATCGTCGACGAGTACTTTCCCAGTTTCACCCGCTAAATAGAACGGAACACCGTAGGTGCCAGTATCAAGCGTACTCCAGGTCTTGTTCTTTCCGCTTCTCGTGTACCCCTGAATCTCCCAGGAGGCGTACAGACACTGCTGGTCGGTAAACGGTGCATCGAGTGGTTCGTCGACGGGTTGTGCCGTTCCTTCGAGCTCTGTCCGGCCGAGTGCGATCGACTGAACCCGCTCTGTCGGCGTGTCCCGGATGAGCGCGTACTTGCGGTACCTGTCAGTGCCGTCGTATATTCGTTTCAGTCCGTACAAAAACCCGAGGGTCAGCAAAACCAACGCTGTGAGGACGTCATCCGTATCACTCTCCAGAACGACGGGTGGTGTCACCGTCAACGGTAGTTCGAAGACAAACGCGGCACTCGTCTGTTCGGCCAGCACCGAAAGCATCGACACGATCGCCTCTGTCGGTGGAACCGACGGCTGATGGTAGTATAAATATAACGAGTTACAGTAGCTTCACCGACAGCTACTCTCGGCGCTTCACACCAGTGATCTCGATCTGTGCGCCGCCAGCGTCGCTTTCTGTGATCTCGATCTGCCAGCCGTGTGCAGCTGCGATCTCGCGGACAATCGAGAGGCCGAACCCAGTCCCGTCCTCGCTTGTCGAAAAGCCGCTTTCGAACACCTGTTCGCGTCTGTCGGCAGCGATACCAGCACCGTCATCCGCAATGTAGAACCCGTCGTCGAGGTCACCAACGGTGACATGCTCCGTGGCGGCGTGTTCCACAGCGTCGTCGGAGTACGGAGAGCCATGCTCCACGCTGTTGCGAAACAGGTTCTCGAGCAGCTGTTCGAGCCGTGAGCGGTCTGCGTGAATCTCCACGGCAGTGTCGACAACAAGCTGTGCCGATCCGGTCGGCACGTTCTGCCAGCAGCGATCGACCGTTCTCCCGAGATCGATCCATACCGTGTTCTCCGTTTCGCTGCCGCTTCTGGCGAGTGTCAGCAGATCCTCGATCAGCGTCTCCATCCGGTCGTGGGCCTGCTCAATATGTGCAAGCTGCTCGGTATCACACTCATCTCTGGCTAGCTCTAGCCGGAGGCCGGCGACGTTGAGCGGGT
>SL_4KL_010_BRINEDRAFT_10002471_pt1 | contig 10435 bp, 6 predicted proteins | sample SodLak_010_BRINE_2_FD_10664 | JGI IMG/M metagenome (IMG submission 10664) | reverse complement strand
GAGGCGTTCACCGTCGCCGAGGCCGCAAAGGGGCAGGGAAAGGACCCTGAACCGGAGATCGAGATCCCGGTCGCACGCGACATGGCCGACCGCGTGGAGAACATCCTCGGCATCGAGGGGGTCGCGGAGCGGGTCCGGGAGCTGGAAGGCGAGATGTCCCGCGAGGAGGCCGCCCTCGCGCTCGTCACCGACTTCGTCGAGGGGACCGTCGGCGACTACGACTCCCGCGAGGGGAAGATCGAGGGCGCGGTTCGTACCGCCGTTGCGCTGCTTACGGAGGGGGTCGTCGCCGCGCCGATCGAGGGGATCGACCGCGTCGAACTGCTCACGAACGACGACGGGAGCGAGTTCGTCAACGTCTACTACGCGGGACCGATCCGCTCGGCTGGCGGGACCGCACAGGCGTTGTCGGTGCTCGTCGCCGACTACGCCCGGTCGCTTTTGGGGATCGAGGAGTACCACCCCCGGACGGAGGAGGTCGAACGCTATGCGGAGGAGATCGGCCTCTATGACAAAGAGACCGGCCTACAGTACAGCCCGAAGGACAAGGAGTCGAAGTTCATCGCGAGGAACATCCCCATCATGCTCGACGGGGAGGCGACCGGCGACGAGGAGGTCTCGGGCTTTCGTGACTTAGAGCGGGTGGACACCAACTCCGCCCGCGGCGGAATGTGTCTCGTCGCCGCCGAGGGGATCGCGTTGAAAGCGCCGAAGATACAGCGATACACCCGTGAACTCGACGAGGTCGACTGGCCCTGGCTGCAGGACCTGATCGACGGAACGATCGGCGACGACGACCCGGTCACGGACGCGACGGACTCGGCGGCAAACGGCGACGACGCGGTCGTAAACGAGGATGAGGGGTCAAGTGACCCGACAGCGGGGGACGACGGAGCGGCCGACGAGGACGCTGAAGCCGATGACGACCCGGACGGCCCACCGCGGGCCCCGCCCGCAGAGAAGTTCCTCCGGGACCTCATCGCCGGGCGGCCGGTCTTTACCCATCCCTCGGAGGCCGGCGGGTTCCGGCTCCGCTACGGTCGCGCGCGCAATCACGGCTTCGCGACCGGCGGGGTCCATCCGGCGACGATGCACATCGTCGACGACTTCCTCGCGGCCGGCACGCAGATCAAAACCGAGCGACCAGGGAAGGCCCACGGCGTCGTTCCGGTCGACTCCATCGCGGGCCCGACGGTCCGCCTCGCGACCGGCGAGGTACGTCGGATCGACGACCCGGCGGAGGCGCTGGCGATACGCAACGGGATCGAGCAAATCCTCGATCTCGGCGAGTACCTCGTCAACTTCGGGGAGTTCGTCGAGAACAACCACGCGCTCGCGCCGGCCGCCTACGTGTATGAATGGTGGGTCCAGGAGTTCGAGGCGGCCGGCGCGGACGTACAAGCGCTCGCGGACGATCCCCACATCGACCTCGAACAACCCTCCGTCGAGACCGCGTTGAGCTGGGCGATCGAGTACGACTGTCCGCTGCATCCGGAGTACACCTATCTCTGGCACGACCTCACCGTTGAGGCGTTCGAGTCGCTCACGGAGGCGGTTTCATCGGGGGAGATCGTCGAGGGAGTCCTGACGATCGAGCGGATGACGGAGACGACGACGGCGCTTGAGGCGTTGCTCGTCGAGCACACACGAACCGCCGATGCGATCCGAATCCCGACGTGGCGGCCGCTGGCGCGCTCGCTCGGGATCGACGATGGGCTCCGAAAAGGGTGGGAGGAGCTCTCGGCGGCCGCCCGCACGTGGGACGACGGAGCAAACGCGATCAAAGCGGTCAACGAGGTCGCGCCGTTTACCGTGCGCGAGCGAGGGCCGACCCGGATCGGGAATCGAATGGGTCGCCCGGAGAAATCCGAGAGCCGCGACCTCTCGCCGGCGGTCCACACCCTCTTTCCGATCAGCGAGGCGGGTGGCTCCCAACGCGATGTCTCGAAAGCCGCCCGGCAGATGGACGACCGGGGCCATCGTGGGCGGCTCGAACTCGAGGTGAACGACCGTCGATGTCCGGACTGTGAAACCCACACTTACCGGGCGGACTGCCCCGACTGTGGGACACACACCGAACCGCACTACGAGTGTGGCGACTGCGGAACCGTCTGTACGCCCGACGAGGCCGGTCGGGTCGAGTGTCACCGCTGCGGGTGGGAGGTGACGGCCGCGGCGTATCAGGAGGTCGACCTCAACGACGCGTACCATTCGGCGATGGCGGCGGTCGGCGAGCGGGAGGGCTCCTTCAAGATATTAAAGGGGGTGAAGGGGCTCACCTCGCGGAACAAGACGCCCGAGCCGATCGAGAAGGGGGTGTTGCGCGCGAAAAACGGCGTCACCTCGTTTAAAGACGGGACGGTCCGCTACGACATGACCGACCTCCCGGTGACGGCGGTCCGGCCGGTCGAACTCGACGTGACCGCCGACCACTTCCGCGAGTTGGGCTATGAGACCGACATCGACGGCGAACCGTTGCGACACGACGACCAGCTGGTCGAGTTGAAGGTGCAGGACATCGTGCTCTCGGACGGCGCGGCCGAACACATGATGCGGACCGCGGCGTTCGTCGACGACCTCTTAGAGCAGTTCTACGGGCTCGATCGCTTTTATGAACTGAACGAGCGCGACGACCTCGTCGGCGAACTCGTCTTCGGGATGGCCCCACACACGAGCGCCGCGACTGTCGGCCGCGTGATCGGGTTCACCTCGGCGGCGGTCGGCTACGCGCATCCGTACTTCCATGCGGCCAAAAGGCGGAACTGTTTCCACCCGGAGACGGCGATCGACTATCGCGACGGCGACGAATGGCATACGACGTCGATCCGCACGTTCGTCGAGGAGCGGCTGACTGATCCCGAGTCGGATGCTATCGGTACGCTGGTCACGGAGCTGGATGACAATGTCGTCGTTCGCTCCATCGACGATCAAGGAAAACCAACGATACAACCCGTGACGGCGGTGTCGAAGCATCGAAGCCATGAGCATCTCGTTCGGATCGAGACCGTGGGTGGTCGGTCGATCCGCGTGACGCCCGACCACACGATGCTTCGAATAGAGGATGGAGCACTTCAAGAAGTCCGCGCAAGCGAGCTGTCTGTAGGAGATGCGGTACCGGCACCTTCGGACCTGCCTTCCGACGCAGACGAACGTAACTCCAAGAAGGGTCACAGAGGGCAGAATGCGCCCGCTGTCGTCGCCGACGGCGGCGTCGGAACCGATCGTGTTGCCTCAGTGGAGTACATCGAAAGCGACGTCAATCACACGTACTGTGTCACCGTCGCAGAGACCCACCGGCTCGCGGCGAACGGGCTGTGGGTAGGGCAGTGCGATGGCGACGAGGATTGCGTAATGCTGCTGATGGACGGATTGTTGAACTTCTCGAAGACTTTTTTGCCAAACAAGAGGGGCGGAAAAATGGACGCACCGCTCGTGATGTCCTCACGGATCGACCCGTCCGAGATCGACGATGAGGCGCACAACATGGACATCGTTCGGCGGTATCCGCTCGAACTGTATGAAGCAAGCAGGCGGATGGCCGATCCGGGCGAGGTGGAGGAGTTGATACAGCTCGGCGAGGACACCCTCGGGACCGACGACGAGTATCGCGGCTTCGATCACACCCACGACACGACGGACATCGCGATGGGGCCGGACCTCTCGGCGTACAAGACGCTCGGCGACATGATGGAGAAGATGGACGCCCAGTTGGAGTTGGCCCGGAAGCTCCGCGCGGTCGACGAGACCGACGTCGCGGAGCGGGTCATCGAGTACCACTTCCTCCCGGACATCATTGGGAACCTCCGGGCGTTCGCGAGACAGGAGACGCGCTGTCTCGACTGCGGTGAAAAATATCGACGGATGCCGCTCACCGGCGACTGCCGGGAGTGTGGCGGGCGGGTGAACCTCACCGTTCATAAGGGGTCGGTGAACAAATACGTCGAGACGGCGATCGAGGTCGCCGAGCGGTTCGGCTGCCGGCCGTACACCAAACAGCGGCTCTACGTGTTACGTGACGCCCTCGAATCGATCTTCGAGGACGACACGAACAAGCAGTCCGGGATCGCGGACTTCATGTGAGCGGGACGGGTGGTCGGCCGGAGCGGCCACCGGCTGCCGCTGCGACCAACTATTTACTCGGCGCGCGACACGGGAGTATATGACCGTTTCACGTGCACCCGCGGAACCGGGCGTGCGACAGTTCGAAGCCGACATCGAGCGGATCGACGGCCGTGAGGTCGTCCTCGGTGAGACGTACTTTTATGCCGAATCGGGTGGACAGCCGGCCGACCGGGGAACGCTCGCCGGGATCGTCGTCGACGACGTCATCGAGCGGGACGGCGAGGTCGTCCACATCCTCGCCGAGGAGCCCGACGGCCTCGACGCGGGTGGGACGGTCGCCGGGGTCATCGACGACCACTTCCGGACCTACTGCATGCGCGCACACACGGCCTCACACGTACTTTACGGCGCTGCACGACGGGTCTGTGACGGGCTCGGCTATGCCGGGTTCGACATCTCATCGGAGAAGGTGCGGGTGGACCTGACCGCCGACGAGCCGCTCGATGACGGGGACCTGATCGAGTTGGAGCGGCTCGCAAACCGTGCCGTCTGGGACTCGCTTCCGGTTCGCTGGGAGACGATGTCGGCGAGCGAGGCCCGTTCGGTCGAGGGGATCGCGTTCAACGACCGGACGGAGGAGGGCGCGATGGCCGAGGGCGAGCGGGCGACCGGCGAGGGAGCGACCGACGGGGGGGTCCGTGTCGTCACCGTCGAGGGCTGGGACGTGGCCGCCTGCGGCGGGACCCACGTCGAAAACACCGCCGAGATCGGCCCGATCGAGACGCTCGACCGCTCGAACCCCGGCAAGGGGGTGACCCGCGTCGAGTTCGCCGTCGGGCCGACGGCCATCGACCGGAACGCCGCCGTCCACCTCGCCGCCCTGAACGCGGCGAAGGCGGTCGACTCGGATATCGACGGGCTCGTCGGGTCCATCGATCGCCTGCGAGAGGAGAACGCACGACTGGAGACGGAGTTACAAGAGGCGACGGCCGCCCGGCTCGAATCGCGGCTCGGCGGTTTCGAACCGATCGACATCGACGGCGCACGTGTCGCGGTCGGAACCGTTGACGAAGCGGATCCGAACGACCTTCGGGAACCGGCCGAGGCGGTCGTCGGGAATGGCGGGGACGCGACGCCGGACGCGGTCGTGGCGGTCGGCCCGGGTCCGGCCCCGTTCGTCGTCGTCGCGGTGGACCGCGAGTCGGAGACCGAAACGGACGCTGGGGCGCTCGTCGACGACATCACCGACGAGTTCGGTGGCGGTGGCGGTGGAGGGCCCACGTTCGCGCAGGGGGGCGGGCTGGATGCGGATCCGAACGAGATCATCGGCTGGCTCCGGGAGCAAAAATGACCGGAAAGCTCGGTGTGGCGGCCCTGAACGACCTGATTTCGGCGACCGGCATCGAGGATCCGGCGGTGATACAGGGTGCCGCTTACGGCGAGGACGCGGCCGCGATCGNTCTCGGCGATCGGATCCTCGTCGTCAGCACGGACCCGCTCTCGTTGGCGGCCGAGGCGGTCGGTCGCCTCGCGGTCCACGTCGCCTGTAACGACATCGCCGCGAGCGGGGCGGACCCACAGTGGCTCACGAACACGGTCTTTCTGCCCAACGACGATCGGGGGACTCGGGAGACGATCGCGACACAGGTCGACCGCGCGGCACGGGAGGCGTCGGTGACCATCGTCGGCGGCCACACGGAGGTGTTGCCGGCGCTGGAGCGGCCGCTGCTCTCGATGACGGCCTTCGGGACGACTGACCGGTTCCTCCGGACCGGCGGCGCCGCGGTGGGCGACCGCCTCATCCTGACGAAGGGGGCCGCCATCGAGGCGACCGCGATCCTCGCGACCGACTTCCGGGACTCGTGTCTCGATGCAGGCGTGTCGGCGGAGACGCTCGATTCGGCCGCGGGATTCCTCAATTCGGTGAGCGTCATCGAGGACGCCCGAGCCCTCAGGGACGTGGCGACCGCGATGCACGACCCGACGGAGGGTGGGCTCATCTCCGCGCTCGTCGAGATGGCCGCCGCGGGTGGGCACGTGCTCTCCGTCGATCGCGATCGGGTCCCGATCCGGTCGGAGACGGCGGCCTGCTGTGAGGCGATGGAGGTCGACCCGCTCGCGACGTTCGGCTCCGGGGCGTTGCTTGCGGCGGTTCCCGAGGGGCGCGTCGAGGAGGCCCTCGACGCGTTGGAGGCGGCCGGCATCGAGGGGGCGAGTATCGGGGAGGTGTGCACACCGGAAGGGGACGCCGAGTCCGGGACGCTGCTGCTCGACAACGAACGGATCCGCGAAGCGCCCCGTGACGCGTGTTATCCGCTCTGGGAGTGAGACGGGACCGAACGCCTGCCGCCACACCCCCCACCCGATCGCACATCTTTTTCCGTGTGAGATAGAATCGACGGGTATGACTGGAGCACGCGTTGGGTCGGCGCTCTCGGCCGAGGAGTCGGCGATCCGGGACCTCGTTCGGGAGTTCGCGGTCGAGGAGATCCGTCCGGGGGCTCGGGAAGCCGACGAAACGGAGACGTTTCCGGAAGACGTCTGGGATGGTCTCGCGGCGCTGGATCTGACCGGGCTGACCGTCCCGGAGGCGTACGGCGGCTTCGACGCCGAGGCGACGACATACGCAGTCGTCAACGAGGCGCTCGCATACGGATCGCTCGCGGTGGCGACGGCGCTTTCGGTGCACTGTCTCGCGACCTCCTGTATCGCGACCTTCGGCGAGGAGGACCAGCGGGAGCGGTGGCTCCCGGAGATGGTCGACGGCCGCCCAGTCGGTGCGTTCTGTCTCTCGGAGCCACACGCGGGGTCCAACCCCGCCGAGATGTCGACGACGGCGACCCGCGACGGCGACGAGTACGTACTCGACGGGACGAAACAGTGGATCACCAACGGCTCGCGTGCCGGGGTCGCCATCGTCTTCGCCCGGACCGACCCGGACGATCCCGGATCGATCACGCAGTTCCTCGTCCCGACGGACGTCGAGGGCTTCACCGTCGGTCGAAAAGAGGAGAAGCTCGGCTTGCGGGCCTCCGACACGACACAGATCACGCTTGAGAACTGTCGGATCCCGGCGGCAAACCGGCTCACCGAGGAGGGTGAAGGACTCTCGGCGGCGTTTCGGATCCTGACCGGCGGGCGGATCGGTATCGCCGCACAGGCGGTGGGCGTTGCGGACGCCGCCCTCGATGCGGCCCGCGAGTACGCACACGAGCGCGAGCAGTTCGGCCGGCCTATCGCCGAGATCCAGACGATACGCCACAAGGTGGCCGAGATGTCGACGGAGATCGAGGCCGCAAGGCTGCTCGTCAGGGAGGCGTGCCGCCTACGGGAGGCCGGCGAAGACGCGCGCGTCGCCGCCGCGCGAGCGAAGTACGCCGCGAGCGAGGCGGCCATGTCGGTCACGAACGAGGCCGTCCAGATCCACGGTGGCTACGGATACGTTACCGAGTTCAACGTCGAACGGCTCTACCGAGACGCGAAGATCACGGAGATATACGAGGGCACCACCGAGATCCAAAAGGAGATCATCGCTCGGGGCGTACTGGACGGACGATGACGGTGCGCTTCGACCCAACGGCGTACGACGCGGTCGTCTACGACCTCGATGGAACCCTCGTGCATCTCGTGGTCGACTGGAACGCGGTGGCCGAGGACGTCATCGACGTCTACGCCGAACACGCGATCAAGCGTCCGGGAAGCGATCTCTGGGAGTTGCTCGAAGCTGCCGACGGCTACGGGATCGGCGAGGCGGTCGAGGAGGTTATCGCCGGCCACGAGCGCGAGGGGGCGCGACGATCGACCCGGCTCCCGCTCGCGGATCGGCTCGACACGCCCGGCGACCCCGAGACAGGGAGTGAGGACCCTCCCGTGGCCGTCTGCTCGCTCAACTGCGAGGCCGCCTGCCGGATCGCCTTAGAGACACACGGGATCGACGGCGGGGTGGATGCGGTCGTCGGGCGGGACACGGTTTCGACGTGGAAGCCGGACCCGGAGCCGCTTTTGGCCGCCATCGACGCGCTCGGCGCCGAACCCGCACGTGCCGTCTTCATCGGCGACTCCGAGCGGGACGCGAATACCGCCGAGCGCGCCGGGGTACCGTTCAAGTACGTACACGAAGCGCATAATAAGTGAGCGGAATGGGTGCCGTAGAAAACCGTTTTAACCGGTGAGTGACGGAATACGTCGAAAATAAAAGCCGACGGAAGGCGCCGTGACGTTCCAGAGAGTTTCTCACTCCCTGCCAAACATCTGGCGCATCATTTAGCAGAATCACTAATATTTCACAAGGAGGTCGCACACTGATTTTGGTGTTAGATGATGGTAGACACGCTGAAACGTAAGGCTGCGGATTGACCATTAATTTTTAGTGATTGTCCTATGACGCGTAGACCTATGTCGGAAGAGAAAAAATTCCTCCAAATCCAGATCACCGCCGAGAGAAAAAGGCGGTGGCAGGAAGCCGTACAGGAAAGTCAAGAGTGGCGTTCAATGACGCATCTGTTGGTAACGGCTGTCGAAGATGAGCTGCGTGATGAGAACACTGGCACTCAGGACGCTGAGGTCGACTTGTCTCGTGTCCACGAGCGATTCGACAGCGTACAGGAACAGCTTGACGACATAGAGGATCGGGTTGATGAGGTGTATATCTTGACCCGAGGCGAGGAATCGGAGGAAGTGATGGAAATTGCGGGGAAGGTCTTGGACTGGGTACCGGAACCCGATAGCGTTGAATCTCTCCTATCTATGGATCCGGACAGATTCGACACTCCAGAAGAGAAGGCAAGACGGACAGGGAAAGTATCTGCTATTGTCAAGATACTCGCCAATGACTACANCGAGTTCGATGTGAAGCAGGCTGTCGAAAAAGCGGAGCAGGCGATGGAGACAGTGCAACTTCAGGATGCGACTCCACAATCGGACACGGTAGACAAGCGAATTTACCGCCTTCCGGAGTGATTCAGGATGTTTGAGCGAACAGAGCTGAATGAGTCCGACGTAGTGGACTACGACCTGAATGACGAGAACAAGGATCTGCTCGAGGATTTCGCTTTCGAAGTGTACCAGCAGCAGTCCAAAATCAGCGCTGAAAGGTATCTGTCCGGTGTTGAGCGGTATGTGGCGTGGTTAGAATTGATGGCAACTGAATCCGATCGGGAATATCCGTCGGATCTGCTTGAAGCGGATGAAGGTGATGTGTACGACTACTTCGGCTGGTTATCGAACAGCGACTGGGCGATCAACACACGAAAGTCGTATTTTACCGCTGTTCAACGCCTCTACCGTTGGGCCGAACAGACAGGTCGTGGAGATAATATTACCGAACCGCACAGCATTGACGACTTTACTTTTGAGGCCGGCGAACTGGCGGAGTCGAAGGGTGAGACGGGAGAGAGTGATAAGTACCTTTCCCGTTCGGAAGTACAGCAACTCTGGCATCCAGACAACATTCCGTCTCCTCGAGTCCGTAACGAGTTGGCGTTCAAGCTGTTGTGGTACACAACGATGCGTACGCGGGCACTTGCAGAAGTGAAATTAGAGAACATTGACCGAGAAGATGGACGAATAGTCATCCCCAATTTGAAGCCGGGAAATAATGAACCCCCGTTTCGAGAGGTTGTATACCCGGTTGAACGTGTGGAACCATTGATGCAGGAGTGGATAGATCGAAAACGTGGCGTGTTAGGGCCGTATTCTGACAGTGAGTACCTATTGCTCACCCACCAGTCTCCTGAAATGCGACCTTCCCATATCTCTCGTCTCGTGAAAGATGCTGCCCGGAATGCTGGAATCAACGAAATTGAGGGCAAGGATATGGGGGGAAAGAAACGTTGGAAGATTACCGGGCATACGATTCGGCACAGCGCCATCACGTACTATGCAAATCAGACAGATGTACCAATTCACTTCATTCAGCGGCAGGCAGGGCATTCGAAGATAGAAACCACTCTCGACTACGTTCACGATGATGAGGAAGCGTTCCGCCGGGAAATCCAGTCCGTTTGGCAGTAATACTACTGTATTTTGACCTCAGTGACAGGGCCATGCTCGGCGGGGAGTTCGATTTTTTGAATGTGTTGCTAGTTATTGAGTAGGTATGCCACCTTCATCGGGTCTACGGATTGCTCCGGTTCGACGAGAGCGGAATCAACGCCATCATCGGATACGATGACGGTATTCAGCCGACATTTGTATACTCTAAGAAGTTTGTATATTTTGTGGCTGGCAGGGTCTTTCTCACGGGAGCCATCACGAAACTCCTTACAAACTCAATGCTGTCCAGACAGCATATCAATCTTGATGCCGGTTGTTTTCGGGCATACTACACTCATTAGTAACGAGTGTTATAAAAAGAGATCAGCACTGTAGCGAT
>SL_4KL_010_BRINEDRAFT_10002469_pt1 | contig 10447 bp, 7 predicted proteins | sample SodLak_010_BRINE_2_FD_10664 | JGI IMG/M metagenome (IMG submission 10664) | reverse complement strand
ACGTGGACGATTGTCGAGGCGATTTCGAACGGGAACGGGGACGCAGCCATGTTGTTGTTGGTCGGGACGGTAGGTGTGTCGGCCGGTGACCTGCAAACGTACGTACAACAACGGATTCAGGCGTGGTGGGAGTCACAGATAAGCACGGCAAAACGGGTCAAATCATGACTGACCGAGGGCAGACAGTTCACGATTACCTGCTGGGGGTTGTGATAGTAATTCTAACAGTTGGTACTGCCATTGGTGTTCTTGGACTTGCGTATGACCCATTTTTCGACCCAGTAGATAACGAAGACCAAAATTTGGCAAATAATATTGGTGAGGAGATATTGGAAGCGGGCACATCTGCCCAAGGTGAAAAAACGATTTCAATTGATGCTATTAATGAAAGTCTCCAAGATGCCTCTGATGATGAATTTGGGACACAGTGGCGGCAGTGGAATATAACTATTGAAACATTAGATGGGGAAATCATCACATCAGCAGGTGATTCTCCAGAGGGAGAGGCCGATGCCCGGTCCGTTCGCATCATTAACTCAGTGGAGCAAACCAGTGATTGTGCAGACGGGTGTCAATTAATAGTGAGGATTTGGTAATGATGAGTGATACACGCGGTCAAGCGTACACACTGGAGGGGATAATCAGTGCAATAATCATCGCTAGCGCACTCGTAATTGGACTACAGGCTGTTGACCCATCACCGTGGACCGACGAAGACCCAAACATTAATCCTGAAGAGATGCGCACACTGGTTTCCGATTCATTGGAAGTGTCGAGCGACCAAGGAGAGTTACGTAAGGCAGTTACCTGCGTCGATATTGATGAGGAAAGCGATGAGATTGACATGTCTGCTTTTAGTCCCGATGGAGCGGTAGGAAAATTACTTGATGAAACCACAGGTACAAATAACTATCTGGTTTCGGTACGGTATCATAACGAGGTAAAAGGAGAGCAGCGAATAATCGGTGAAGAAGGTCTTGGAACGCCCGGTGGAAATGCGATAACCGTTACTCGGCAAATTGCATTGTTTGATAGTGATAGAACTTACGGGGGCGATACTTGTACTGACCGACGTGCAACACTCGAGGAAGACGAACAGTACGAAATTGACGACCAATACGAGGATGACGAACTGTATGCAATGGTAGAAATTGAGGTGGTCGTATGGTGAATTCGAATGCTGAGCGCGCGCAGTTGCTACTTATCACCGCGCTTTTGATTGCAACCTTCATAATGAGTGCGGTTGTCTTGCTAAATCTGCTGCATGAATCGCCCGAATTCGATACACAACAAGATTCACTCAGCATGAGCGACACTGAGCGAGTGTCTGCGCAACTGGAAGCTGACTTACAACAGTATTTTTATGCCCATACGTCAGATGAGATAGTTGGGTATGTTGACAAGGAGGAATTCGGAGACGAGATTAACAGATCGGGGAGCCGTTATACAAATTTGACAGGGAAATCAAAAAGCGGCCATTTAAATGTCGTACTTAACGCTGATGAGTCAACTGAAGGAGACATCGTTTATGGGAACAGTAGTTCCGATACCGATGATGAAGAGCAAATATTCACGGATATAAGTTCGCTTACACGGCTATCCTTCGAAGCGACTGGAGACGAGTTTGTGTCCATTAGCTTTGATGTCGATAACAGCTCGAATATTCTTGATATTTCGGATGAAGAAGTATCGTGGCAAAATGAGTCGAAGAGCCAAACGATTGATTGGGATGAATCTGTAGAGATTGATATTACTGATAAAGTCGGAGAAATTCGAACAGATAAAGACTATATTCCAGATGTTCAACTCGATACCGACGATGAATTTAACGTAAGCGTTGAGATTGACGCTTGGCAAGAAGGGGGAGAGGGTCGTTTCTATGTCTCATCGCCTGATAACCGTGAACAAGATTCGGGATTGTTTGGAGAAGATAATGCGATTATAAATCCGGCGTTTGATATCACGTACACCAATCCGGATATCCGATACAGTAGTACGATAAAATTGTACGAGGAAAGAGACCAATGAACGGTGATGAACGCGCTGTTTCGATTCCGCTGACTCACGCTCTTACTTTTGGAATTACAGCGGTATTGGTGACTCTTTTGTTGAGTTCAGCAGGCACATTCCTTGGAAGTCAAGAACAGGTTGTTGGAGAAACACAAATCAACGAGATCGGTAGTGATATAGCAGCACATGCCGAGAGCATGGATCGGTTAAATCAACGTGGTGATACCGGAGAAGTAACAGTTGATCCACCATACCCATCCGAAGTGGTGGGGGATTCATACACTATCTCGTTCGGAACCGACGACGAAGGTGAAGGGGTGGTCGAAATAGAGACATCTATACGAGGCCATTCACTCACTTATCCTGTCTCAAACGAAACCTCACTTGATACGCAAACTGAGGTGGAAAGCGATGACACAGTCCTATGTCTCCGTGATGACGAAATTACCCTCGGTGAGGTGAACTGTAATGAGGACTGACAAAGAGCGTCAACCCGATAGACTACTGGAAATGGATAACCGGCTGGTTTCGGACCTTATCGGATTCACCCTAATGTTTGGTATTATCATTCTCTCAGTCGGTATAGTGAGTCTGGGTGGGTTTGACGATGTCACCGGCTTCGGTGATAGACAAGAAATTGCCACTGCGGAACGTGGAATGCAAGCCGGAGCGGCGACTCTTGAAAATGTTAATCGACAAGGTGATGCGACACGCAATTTCGACCTGACAATCGGTACTGGAAACGTGTGGGTCAACGAGACGAGTATGGATTTTGAGGGCTCAAATGCAGCTGAGATCGGGGACAACGGGACGCTGGAAATATTGTCCCTAGAACAGCGATTTGACAGACAATCCAACGACATCAGTGTAAATTACGAAGCTGGTGGAGTTTTCCGGTCTGACTTTGTTATCCCCCGTTCTGAACCGGCACTCACATGTAATGAGGATGTTGCTATATTTTCGGTTGCAAATTTAACGGTCCCAGAACAAACGGATATTGATGTAGCGGTTGATTTCAATCGGGATTTGACAATTGATCCGACTGATATTCCCGAAGAATCACCCGTTGCAGCCTTCGCCCAGAGTGTTAACATTGAGGCTACGTTAGTTGAGACGGAGCTACACCGATTTGATGGAGATGATGAGCTGGAAATCGATGTATCAGAGACAGCAAATCCAACAGCGTGGGAAAGTGCGATGGAAGAAGCTGGCTGGCATTCCGAAGAGTCAGATTCTGAATTTGAGTGTAATTCAGAGGAAGCGTTGATTCAAATCTCCACTATCGAGATTACGGACGACTAGCCGCTTGAGGCATGCCGAAAGCGGTTGCTACTTTATCTGCCTGTTTGCCGATGCGTTTAAGTGGTAAAACAACTTTTGATTAAAACAACATGTGGGGGACATGCAGCGAAGCCGACAAACGAGGGGTATCTGAAATTTATGGGACGGTGATTATTATTTCGCTCACCTTCGTGATGGCAATCTTTCTGGCTGGAATCGGGTATTACGTAATTGGTGATATTACATCAGATACCGAAGATAGAATCAGCCAAGATTCGATGCAGGAGCTGAACGACAGAATCTCTGAGGTGTCGGGCAGTCCAACCGATGCAACGACTACATTCGAATTCCCACAGGGAGCTGAATCAATAGAGGCGGATGAAGAATCAGGTTCGGTCAATATAACCGTGGAATCTTCGAGATTGAGTGCTGACTATCTTAAGGGGAGTTCAACGGTAGAGTATGACTCATTTGACCTTGGGACTTTGACTTTCGAAAGCAACGACGGTACTATATATGGACTCCAAGGGGGCGGACAGTGGGAAGACACTGATGGAACTATCGGAATGGTTTCTCCCCCACCATTTGATTACGATGGGGAATCACTGAACCTTGGATTTACCTCTTTGCGAGGGGCTGGCTCGTTGTCACCAGAGGGTGAGGCAACGATTTATTCGGATTCAGATGAATCGATAGAGGCGTCAAATAGGATATCGGAAGTGCTTGAAAACGTTTGGACTGTCCAGCCAGAAGGACTTGAGCCAGTTGGTTCGGACCTAGTAGATGTCGAAATTGAGATTGAAAGCGAGTTTGCAGAAGGGTGGGCACAATACGCCGAAAACGAGCTAGAAGAAACGCCATCTAACGTATCATATGAAAATGGGAAGGCAATAATTGAGTTTGTGCAGGTGGGAACGGAGCTGCCAGAGGATGTGGAGTCGGCGCCAAGTGATTGGGACTCGGACCGTGTTATCTATTCAGGAAATTCGTCACATGCCATCTTTAATCAAGTAATTGAGCCAGCTGGAAGCGGCTTTGTGATAAATGAGACCGCAACAAAAGAAGACGACAATGGGGTTTTGGATTTGACTGACGATGGAACATTTGCCGCTATCGGAATACCGAATCCTGACGAACCTACTGAGTTACAGGGTGCGATTACAACAGAAGGTGAAAAGTGGCTGAGCAGTGATAGTGAAGAATTTTCCATGGAAAACAATGAAGCAATTATCTCAGCGCTAATCAATCAACTAATCCCGCATGATCATGATATTGTGAACTCAGCCAATCAGTTGGAAGGTGATGAAGGTGAATTATATTACGACCTCTCCGGTGGACAGGAAATCTGTGTTATTGCATTTGAGAATCAAGATGTGACTCCACCAATGCATGCTGAGGCTGTGGGCTTTGAAGACCAGAGACTAGACGACACCAATGTATACCAAGAAATAGCATCCAAGTGTAAAATGGGGCAGGTTCAGTCAGAATTACCGCAATTGATGGTTAATGATATTTCACTCGCAGATGAAAACGATGATTGGGATGACATCACACTTGATGAAGACGATATTGAACCGCTGGACGTGACGGTAAACGTTACGAATGAGGGAGGAATGGGCGATGCGAGTGTACTGTTAGAAGCCCAAACAAGTGCCGAGGGGACAGACTTCAGCCCGGTTGATACCGTGGAGGTCACAGAGATTAACCGGACTGAGACGAAAGAAGTAGAGCTCACATGGAACCCGGGAAGTAGCGAACTGGCAGACATTAATATGTCGGAGGAACTTGACGGTGAGACCGATATTAGGGCCTACACAGGTTCAGACGAGAAAGTGGGCGGGAGTGTTGATGTGCTCTATGAGCCGCCACCATCGGAATACTTCGAGATTGAGGCTGGTGTTGAGGCAACAATTTACGATGGAGGAATCGACGACGGCGAGGTGGTTGATGATCCTGATAACCACAGCATAAACACTGTTCAAGATGAGATAGAAGTAGAGGTGCCTATACATAACACTGGAGACGACGATGGGGAGCAAGAGGTTACCCTCTGGTATGATGACGGTTCGGGTAATGCGCCAGGGAGTATCGAATCAGTTGACCTCAATGCAGGAGAAAATACGACAGAAACGTTGGAGTGGGATTTGAGTGGTATTGATATTGGAGCAGAGGAGGTATCGATGGAAATTACGACGGATGATGACAGGGTAGTGGATATACCCGCACTGGAGGACCTTTTGAGCTCAGACTTTGCCATCTCGCTGGATGAGGAAGACTTGTCCGTACTGGAGGGTCAATCACTCGAGATTCCAGTTACTGTCGAGAATCAAGGAGCGATTCAGGATACACAGGAGATTACCGTTGAAAGCGAAGACATCGATCAATCAGGCACGAGCGAAATAACGGTTGATAACGATGATGAGGACACAACAACAATCGATCTTGAGACAGATGTCGGAGATGCATCCGACGAGGTGGAGATCGAAGTGAGAAGCGAAGACAGGATGTTGATAGATACAATTACTGTCCATTCAGAACCAGAGATTGAGGATGAATTACCCGAGACAATTCCAACAGACTGGGATAGACAATCAGCGGAAGATGATGGTTTGGATGGTTATGTCGAAAATATTGTAGATTACAAGGCGGACTGGTGGATTGAAGAATTTAGTTTTGAATGGGGAAGTTGCNGATTGTTCTGTTACACTGTAGAAAACCTAGATTTGGAACTTGAATATGCCCTTGATGATCCTGGTAGTGCATTCGAGGAACATGAATACGAAGTTAATTACAAAATCAGTGGAGTTGGGGAAGAAATAGAAGGATTCGAATACAAGGATGATAATCCGTTTGACGGTGGAGACGGGAAAAGTGACGAGGGAGTAAGAGAGAGTTTAAACGATGGTAACGATCATTACGATTTCGAGGTAGATGAGTTTGAAGTCGGTTCTGGTGACAACTATTTTGCAGTTGAAATTAAGATAGAAGTTCTCGATAGTGAAGGTAATGATATTGACGACGATTCGGTAGTAATACCCTTGGGAACAGAAGACGACGACGGTGAAATAAGCGGATCACAGGATAGTTAACGTATCCGATATTTGCACTCAGCCTTGCCAGAGGCAGTCACAGTTTGAATACAATTATATGATTGCAGAATACTTGAGGTTCATACCATGGAAATCTAGCGACATTTTTAAGTGAACGAACAAATACTACTTAATTAGCATGATGGGGGAACGCATACCTGATAAAGAGTCATCACTCTGGGGGGCGTACCGGACGCTTCTTATCCTGTTAGTAACTGCAATAGCAATAGCGCTGTTCGCGGGGGCCGGCGGAGCAATGACTGATGGACAGGAAGCGACACAAAGCTCTGAGGAACTATTGTTGGATTCGCAATTGAATTCAATCCATACTATTGATTCAGAAGCAGGACAATTTGAAAACGAAAGTGACAGCGTCCTCGCAACAGATACAGAAATAAACGTAACACACCTGACGACACAGATTGGGGAATCTACCGTTAGCGAGGGCGTTGATGAAGGGGCAGTCGCCGATATGGACTTGATGATGGTTCCTGAGCAATCAATTGCGATGTACACTGAATGGGGGAGTTACTATCCAGCATCAGGGCCGGTCAGCCAACTTGCTGAAAATACTGAAATAATCACGGAAAGTAGTGTTTCGGACGTTGAAAGTCAGTCGTATACAGCTGTTGGGGATTTACTTGACGTTGGGCTTGAAGTCGATGGTGTCTACGACTTTGGCTGTCAAACGGAGACACGATACACAAAAGATTGGGCGCCATGGGAGTCACAAGATTATGACTGGTGTGGGTGGCATGAAGATAGCGGTACCGCAGACGGTAATATCTATCATATCGATGCAGATACACAGTTATCACTGCTTCAAGGATTTGATATTGACCGCGACAACACCCAGTTTGATGAGATGATTCTGACGGATGAAGGTGACTGGCAGGAACTCCCCACTGAGGACCGCGGGGTTATCACAGGATTGTTTGGCAATGGTCTGTGGGAGTGGACCAATGATGACACACCCGGAGCTTACAAACAAGAGCAAACTGAATTTGAGAATATAAGTGATGACTCGCTCGAGAATAATTTGAACTATATTGAATACTCATCAGGGGCAGATGTCTGGGGATTCAACGCCGATAACGATGCGGACGAAATTATTCGTCTCGAATATGACGCACCATTTTCTACAGTGCACGACATGCAACCAGTTGACCCAAGCGATGACAGATATAGCGCGATGTACACGATAGTTGATATTCTTGAAGCAAGTGACCAAGAGCACAACATGGGTTTGGTGGCAAACGGAGAGGTAAATCAGGGCTTAACTGAGAATTACGATGAAGTTGAGGATGAGGTACAAGAGCTAGAGATGTTCGGAGACCTTGATGAAGACACGATGTATCTCAACCTCACTGACGGCTTGGAAGCTGCTGCGAATGAGCTTGACGAGGAGGGCGAACACGAGAATCAGACCATTGTTTTTGTCGGAAATGCTCACGAACCGATGGTTCCTGATGACGAGTGGTATGAGGTTGCACTTGATTCAGTCCGGGATGCAATTCTCCCAGATTTCCTTGAAGATTCTGCTATCGATTGGGGAGAACAGGCAGCAGACCGGCCGGATAGAGCCGAAGCTGGCGAGGAGTTTGACGAGGAATTAAGAGAGGCAGCGTCCGAAATAGCCGATGAAGATGGTGTTGAGCTCGTAACGATGGGTATTGGGGAAAATCACGATGCTGCTCGGCTTGGAATGATGGCTGATGAGGCCGACGGCAGCACAACGTGTCAGGACAGCGGCTTAAACGACGAAGAGTGTAATTACATATCAGTCGAGAACACGGGGGACATTGAACCAGAGTTGGTTGACCTGCTCTTAGATGATGACATCGAGTTCGAGATAGACCGGAATCATGTGGACATAAACGCAGTCGGAGATACAGACGAGGACCTCTTTGAAGACGTTAATGACCCAGAAGAGTTCAGGTTGAACAATCACAACGCCGATAACAGCGAGTACCAAGAACTGGAAACGAACGTGGGTGATGATATCGACTTCGAGGTCGACATCGCGGAAGCAGGCGAGTGTGATGACGAAGTTAGTGAAACAGAAACATTCGGTGACGTTGGGGTAGAACAAGAACACTCTGATTGTTCCGCCAGCGCCGACACACTGTTGACTGTCGATTCAAACTTAGTCTTCACTGATGGGGACGATTTGAGTGTCTTGGACCAGCTCCCTGATGCCGGTTGGATTGAGAGGGCTGGCGATGTAGTGAATGGTACATACGACGAATATGTTGAGGATGGAGCGCTGGATCTTGACGATAGTTCAGAGGGAACGACCGGTTACTTAGTTGGTATTCCTGTTGCTGATGAAGGTATCGAAGGCTATTCCCTCTTGCATGTTGAGATGGAGCGTGCTCCAACGACTGATTTCCAGGTAGATATTGAAGAAGACCAGTTGGAAGAGCTGAACGACCAATGGGAAGACATCGACGACCGGAGCGGAAAGCCGGCAGGCGAGACCGTTGATGTGTCTGCAAATGTTACTAACTACGGCGATGACGGTGAAGAGACAGTGCTTCTCCAGCGGGAGGGCAGTAGTGGAAACCCAGTGCTTGACTACGAGGAAGACCTACATCTCAACGAAAGTGAGAGTGAAAGCGTCAACCTCAGTTGGGAAACAGATGACGGAGATGCGGGCTATGATGGAAGTATTATCGTGAATTCCGAAAGCGCCAGTGATGACCACCCAATCTCACTATTCGGCGAAGATCTGGATCTTAGTATAGAGAATATCAGCGTCGGTAAAAACGGAGAATACTCACACGGTGATGGGGAACTAAACCTAACTGTAAAGGTTAACCAAGGTGAAACAGTTCCAGTTAATGTTACTATTCAGAATACCGGATTCAACAACGGCTCTGCACCGATAGCATTACAGATTGGGGATACAGTCTACACTGAAGCGATGAATTTCGAAGAAGTTGGCGATGAAGGTGCTAAGGTAGAGGCAGAGTTTGGTTGGTCACCAAACTATGGAGACATTGATGATTTCATATTTGCTGATCAAGAGGTCGGTGGAACGGTTATTATGCAAGCAAACACGGTTGGCGACTTATATGAACACGAACAGGAGGTTGTCTATCTGCCTCCCGAGCAAGAAGTTGACGTGGGTGAATTAGAAGAAGGAGATATTGAACCAGTTGATATCGATATCGACGAGATTGAAATCGAGTAGAAAGCGCCTTTTTATCTAGTTGTTTCGGGTTTTAACGTACCCAGCCAATTGCCCAATCGCCTTCAACTACGGCAACGGTTAATTCCCAGGTATCAATCACATCGTCGTCGCTGTCAGGGACTTCATAGACGACTGTTGCATCAATGCGTGCTCGTCCGTCCTCTCTGTCTTGGACGCTGGTCTCTTCAAGTTCAATGATTCCTTGAAACTCTTCAGGTTCAGATTGTATTGTTTCGGGAACGCTTCCATCTTCTGCGAGCAACCCTGTCGCAGTATCTGTGTTACCCTCTGCTAATGCTTGTACAAACTCGTCAACCACGGCCTCCGGACTCAAAGCAGGTTCAGACAGCAACTCATCAGTCACAATGTCCCACAGGCCCCATTCAGTGTCGCCTTCTCGGCGGATATCGAGTTCCCAGGTTGTTTCAAACGTCTCATCGAGCTGTTTTACCTCGACGGTGGTTTCAACAATAATTTGTTCATCCTCTCGGGCAGTTACAGTTCTCTCAAGAATAGAAATATCGGGACCGAAAAACGTCTCTTCCTCTGAGTCGATGGGTTCTAACTCCCCATCGCTGTGGAGAAACTGATTATATTGGTCCACGTCCCCAGCTTCCAGCACGTTCACAAAGTCACCCGAGACCTCCTCGGCTATTTCCTCGTCAGTCAAATCAGCGGTCGGGTCTGTTTGTTCATCACTGTCATCTGTCGAGTCATCGGTGGAATCATCGCTATCTTCCCCTTCATCATCATCTGAACCAAAACAACCAGCCACTCCTGCCATGCCAACTCCTGCTAGAGTTGCCAATACTCGCCGCCGGTTCGGTAGTTGCTCAATAGTCATTATGTAGTCACCCCCAGACCACCCGTT
>SL_4KL_010_BRINEDRAFT_10002463_pt1 | contig 10454 bp, 10 predicted proteins | sample SodLak_010_BRINE_2_FD_10664 | JGI IMG/M metagenome (IMG submission 10664) | reverse complement strand
ATTGACAGTGAAACATCAGCACTCGGAGTTGGTGTCATTGACACATTCACAGCCCCATACAGTATTCTTGACAACATCAGAGAAGGAGAAGAAACATACAAAACAAAAGAAATTCTGTACAAACCACACAGATTCCTACTCGAACACCCACCATACACATTCGCAATCACAATCCCATTAGTAATGGTATTGTTCGTTCTTGGAATTGTATACGGACTGTTGCCAACATCATACGAAGAATGGACAACTAATGTTGTCGGGTACACAGTAATGTTGATTTACTTACCAACATACATTCTTGCAATTCCATATGCAATTTCGTATGAACTTCAAGAAAGAAAACGAAACCAAGTCACTAAGAAGATTTCAGGAAACCTACGAAAACTTGCATCTGCAAATGACACAGGACAAACATTACTGAAATCATTCGAGACAGTTTCACAAACATCAAAAGGAAAACTTGCACACGAATTTGAAGTTATTCACAACAAAGTAAAATACGGAATTTCAATGAAACAAGCCCTCATTGAATTTAACAATAAATACCATCTTCCACGATTAGCAAGAACAATCAAGCTCATTGCAAAGGCACAAGAAACATCTAGTCAAATTACACCAGTTCTACAAACCGCCGCAGACGCAAGTGAACAACAAGACGACCTTGCAGAAGAACGTAAAAACCGAAGCCTCATGCAAATTGTCATTATTATCATGACATATCTAACACTCCTTGCTGTAATGGCCATTCTACAAGTTCAATTCATTGAAACAATGGCAGAAATGGCAGATGCAACTGGTGGTGGAGGAGACGAAGTCGAAGGTGCTGAAGGTGCTGGTGCCGCCGGAGGATTTGAAGGACTTGACGTAGATCAACTATCACTACTGTTCTTCCACGCAGTAACACTTCAAGCAATTGTCTCATCAATTGTTAGTGGTTATATGCGAACAGGAAAAATCAAAAGTGGTGTAAAATATCTAATTATCCTTCCATCAATTTCACTACTTGTGTGGATTGCAATAGCATAAAATAAAACAATGAAACGAAACAAAGAAAAAAACCGTTCACTCATGGATGATGAAAGAGGGCAAGTACTCCAAGATTTCGCTGTAGGAGTAAGCATTTTACTAGTAACACTTGCATTTGTTACACTATTCTTGCCTAACCTATTCGCCCCATTTGCAGGCGGAGATACGGGCGATTCAATCAAAACAGAAAGAGTTGCTGACAGTTTAATTGGAAATATCCTAAAAGACTCAAAACAATCAACAGACAAAGCAACAATTGATAGAGAAAAAACAATTGCTTTCTTTGGAACTGATGATGAAAGCATAACAGTTGATTCAAGCATTTATGATAATTCCCAATTCAATGAAGACGATGAAATTCATGAAATAGTTGGACTAAGAGAAATAAGAGATAATGTATTCATTCAAATAATTGAACCCGGAGAAACTGATACAAAAACCATGGAATTTTACTCTGAAGGTGATGATGTATCATCAGAACCACAAGAAATAAGTCTAGAAGCTGGTAATACACCACCAACAAACCAAAATGTTGCAGTAACAGAGCGTGTTGTGTACATAAATGGTGAGCCATATAATATGAAGGTGTACGTGTGGTAATTATGTTCGGAAAAATACTAAACAATACAAGAGGTCAGGTATTTACTCTTGAAGGAGTTGTTGGTTCAATCATAATTATATCAGCTATTGCATTCGCACTTCAAGCAACCGCATTAACACCATTATCATCAAGTACTGCAAATATTCAAGTTGAAGAACAAGGCAGAATACTTGCAGGAGATATGATTGATACAGCATCTGATGATGGTGCGGCTATAGATGCAATTTTGTACTATAATAGTGACGAAGAAACATATGGCGATGGAGTATTTGAGATAAGGGGACACCCATCTGCTGGCCCACCAAACACAGACTTCCAACAATATCAAGAAGACTTCTTAGTTTCTCAAGGATACACATTCAATATTGATATTGCTTATGAAAACGAAGACGGTGATACTGATACAGAATCAATGATAAACCAAGGTCGTCCATCAGGAAATGCAGTTACCGTAACTAGAACATTTATGTTATATGATGATATGGAAAACACACAAAATGGTGAAACATTAGCAGAGGACGACCAATTCTTTGCCCCAAACCAAGACCCTGACAGTGAACTGTATAATGTCGTAGAAGTAAAAATTACAATATGGAAAGTCTAAAAATGTTTACAAAAAATAAAGATTTCCAAAATGATGAAAAAGGACAACTACTACTAGTTAGTGCATTAGTTATAGCAGTAACATTTGTAGGACTCATTATAATCCTTAACAGTGTTTTACTAACCGATGTTATTGAATCAAAGGGAGTTGCACCAGAAATAGATGATTCACAAAAATTAACCAATTCATTAGAGAATGACTATGGACAAGGAATAGACAAACTAAATGTTGATGGTGCCTCAGAAGATGATGCTGAATCAATTGTGAATAGTGGAAATGAAATAATGACAAGACACTATGCTTCACAACGCGGCACAAGTCCATCAATTCGTGAAGTTGAGTCTGTTACGACAGGAGAATACATTATTGATAATGACCCAAATAGTGATCTAAGTTCAAATAGTCCAACTGGTAGTGATTGGGTAGTTGCAACAGGAACTGATGAATATAGACAGTTTGAAAAACGCATTGATGTAAGCAGTCTTCCAACACTTTCTGACAATCCATCAAGTAATGAACTTCACAACAATGCATTTTACGTTGTTGTAAATCCAGAATCAAACACAGATGTTCAATTAATATACGTATATAGAACCTCAAACGGAAATGTTCAAATTTCAGTCAATGATGGAGAAATTGAAGATGGATTAGGATTTACAGATATGAGTTTTGAACCTTCATCACAACCTACGACTGTCTATAATAATGACCACGATACCATTTCACTTGATACCACACAAGGAACTGTACAAGATTGGGACATATTCCAGTTTGCTAATGGTGAGGATGATACATATGGACTTGGGTTCGGAAATTCAGATGAGGCAGATGGGACATTTAGATTAACATCAAATGGTGCTTTCATGCCATCAGCCTCTTCAACAAACGGAATCTATTCAGTTGAAACCAGTCTTAATTACCATTCAAGTGATTATTCTCATGATAGAACTATAACCATCGCACCAGATAGAATTGATAACGAACAAAGTACTCACAGTCCAAACTTTGGTATCGAAACAGAAACACCAGAACCACCGTTAACATTTGAAGGGTATGAATAAAATGAAGAAAATGATTATGAACTTTAAAAATGATGAACGGGCAGTATCATCACAAATTTCGTATGCAATAATTGTATTTATGAGTGGTTTAATTCTCATTGGACTTGCAACAGGTGCTGGAACATTAGTCGACAGTCAAACAAGTACAGCCGCAGAGAATGAAATCGAAGTAACTGGAAATATAATTGCATCAGAAATGGTAAAAATAGACAATTTTGAATCCAGTGGAACAAATTCAGTTGAAATAGATTCATCAGCACCAGATAGAATTGTGGGGCAAACATACATTGTTGAATTAAACCAAGAAACAGAAAATAATGCAGTATTGAACATTATACACCCATCCACAGAACAAAATATTGAAATACCATTTGCAGTTGAAAGTGATGTTGAAGATGGTAAACGTGTAAGCAGTGGAAACATCTATGTTACTATTAATGAAGATGATGAACTAACATTGGTGAATAAATAATGAAACATAATAAAAAATATAACCGTGGACAAAGTGAAGTTCTTGGGTTTATATTCATATTTAGTATTGTTATTCTCTCAGTTGGACTTATTACAGTTTCAGGTGCGGGTAATTTAGAAGGTCTACAAGAAACTGCAAAAACAGATAATGCTGAAAACGCATTTGTGGTTGTTTCAGCAAATCTCAAAGAAATACATAAATACAATGCTCCAAGTCGTGAAACCGAACTTCAATTATCTGAAACTCAACTACAAACAGAAAATACAACAACAATACGTGTGAATGTCCAAGGCGAAGGAACTGTACAAGAAACTGAGATAGATACAATAACATATCAAACAGAACGCGGAGATATAAGCTATGACATAGGAACAACATTTAGAGAACACGAAGAAAATGCTATAATGTCAGACAAGCCCCCGTTCAAATTGTCAGACGACCATATTATGATTCACACCGTTAATACAAATGGAAACTTTAATATTGGGGGGAGTAGCAATATTTTACTCATTTCAGAAAAAAGAAGTGACACATTACATCACATGGATAACAGTGGATCAGATGTAGAAGTGGAAATAGAAACATCACAACAGAGAGCCGAAGAATGGGAAAATTACTTCGATGAGAATAATGCAAATACAGATTCATCAGATATAGATGATGGAATAGTACGCGCAGAAATGAGTCCAAATAATGATGCTACTGTTATAGTAAGAGAGACAAGCATTGATGTATCTATTAATTAATGTCAACATTGTGATTAATGATACACATTTATAGTTCCTCGAAAAGACGATATAAATAAACCAATGGTTAATAAATTAAACATTATGAATTTCACAAATCGTGGGCAAAGTGAAGTTGTCGGTGTTGTTCTTCTTCTTAGTGTAGTCTTTATTGCTTCAGGAGCAACGTTTCTAACAGGCGCAGCAATTGTACAAGAAACCCAAACAAATAGTAATACGCAAAGTGCAGAATACGCACTATCACAACTAAATTCTGAAATAAGTCTGGTTGCATTACAAGATAGTATAAACAGTAAAAATATAGAAATTCCAGACTCAGAAAGTGGACAGATGAATATTGAAGACGGAGGAACAGTTGGGATATACCTTCTTGACATGCAACAAACAGACGCTGACACATGCATACAAGAAAGAGAAAGTGAAGATGGATGTGATTTAGTTACTGAAGAAGACTTGAACAGCATCACATACGAAAGTGATAGTGGAGAAAAACTAGCATATGAAGCAGGTGGTGTATGGAAACAACATCAAAACGGTCACACATCAATGGTTTCACAACCAGAATTCAATTTCAACGGACAAACACTAACGTTCCCTATTATTGAAATTAACAGTGACTCAGATATTGGGAACAGTCGAATGTCTATTGATAATACTGACAACACACAAGTCTATCCAAACACTGACGAAAATCCAGACTTTGACAATCCGGTAACATCAGAACGAATCATCATCATTATTGAAAGTGACTACTACGAAGGATGGGAAGAGTTCTTCAGTGAACGTGTATCTGGATCATCTGTATCTGTATCAGATGAAGACCAACAAGTTTCAGCAATTCTAGGACAACCAACTGTACCAGAAGAAATCAATGACGGAATTATAGCAACAGCCGGAGATATTACTGAAGGTGGAGGTAGTTCAACAATAGATGGGGATGCTACTGCATCTGGTACAATTGAAGCAGATGTAACCGGCACTGAAAAAGAAAATACAGAAACAAACCTTGATCCACTAAACACAGTCATTCAACAAAAAATTTCATATGCAGAAGAAAATAGCGACACAGATGATGTAACTGTTATTGATGATCCTGACATATCAGGAGAAACATTCACAAATGGTGTGTACTATTTCCCCAATGGGATTGATATGAGCGGCGGTCAGGGTGGCGGTCAGGGTGGCGGTCAGGGTGATAGTACAACTGTTGAATTAGAGGATGGTGGTGTTGAATTCATTGTTGATGGTGATGTGAACATTGATGATGGAGAATTTAAAACAGATGCTACTGGTGTTACTGATCAAATAACTGCAACTAGAATATTCGCAAGTGGAGACTTCATACTTGATGGTGGTGATTTCTACGTAACAAATGGTGCCGCTGATAGGCAACAAGTATACGGAAATGATAATATGTGGGCTTATGTCCGTGGTGGGTCTAATCTAGATGTTGAATCATTGTTATATGCACCACGTTCATCACCAAATAATGGAAATAATCCGCATTCTAACCAATGTGATGTGGATTTCTGTATTGGTCAAGGTAGTGCTGATTTCAACGGAGCGATTGTAACTGGTGAGTTTGAAATTGCACAGGCTACAACAGTAACATATCAAGATGAAGTACAAAAAGCAGAAATTGTATTAGATGCACAAGGAACGGTTCCACCACAACTAACATACATGCACATTTCAAAATCAGAAGTAACTCTGAGTAATCAAAACGAATGATGCTTAATAAATAATCAATAATCGGTTAAGGAATGGTTTGTTGTACTGATATTTATTGGTAATTCTGAATTATTCCATGAAGAATATTGTTTATGAGAGGCGATATATTTGGCAGTATCTTGTATGTGTGATGATTTAGTTGATGTAATTGTATAGAATACCATTTCTTTTTGTTGTTTACGAACAACTGGAATGTTGTAATTTTTTAAGGTGTATTCAAGATCATATGATGCATTATTTTCGACATGGTGTTTATGATTTAATAATCTTGAATGAACAAATGCTTCTGAAATTCGTGAAAGATTTTCAAGTCGCTTTTCAAATGAAGTGATAAAGTCTGGATTTAGTTCATATCCAATACTATTTCTTGCGTTAAGTAATGATGCATATGTTGTGGTTCCAGTTCCCCAAAATGGGTCTAAAACGGTATCACCATAGACAGAATACATATTTATTAACCGATGGGGTATGTCAACTGGATATGCGGCTGAACGCGAACGCATATCATCTTCATTTTGTTCAATTGTTTGCTTTACTCCATTTACATTTGTCCATAAGTCACTGAACCATTCATTGCGTTCTTCCATGAAATATGCACTTTCATTTCTATCAGATTTGTCTTGAATTGTTCGGGTTGTACTACCGTTGCGAAAAATAAGTATATGTTCGTGTTCAAGTGTTACATATGCATTGGGTGGCCTCATTCCAGAACCCATGTATTTTGCTGGACTATTTGTTGGTTTTCGCCAAAGAATACTTGTTAATGGTTCTAATCCATGCGAACGTAGTTGTTTTGAAATAGTTTCATGATTTGGGTACCGAGTAAATTTTCCATTTATTGTTCGTGTTGCATCTCCGATATTGATACATACGATTCCATTTTCGCTTACTACACGCGGTATTTCTTTCCAGATAGTATTCAATACAGAATGCATTTTTTCGTATGCATCCCAATCATTTCCATTTTTTATATCAGTTGTAATAGTATCATCAAATGATTCAAATAGTTCATCCCACATTTCAATCATTGGGTATGGTGGAGAAGTGACTACTAAATCAATACTATTTTCATCTAGTTCTGTTAGTTCCCGTGCATCTGTTAGATGAATTTTATGAGAGGTTTTCACTACTTTGTCTTTCATGTATACGTACTTATTGGTTGGGGATGTGATTGTTCTCAACGTGATTTAATTGGGAAAGAATAATGATTGGGTAAGCGATAGTTTAGTTTGATGAAGCTATATAATCGGATTCGTAGAGGATCAGTATCACGTTCCGACATTCAATCTATTATTCTTGGAAACGTAGATAGTGATGTTCGATTTACTATGTATGTTTCTCCGACATCGGATACATGTCATGAAATCATTGGTGCGAAATTTAATGAAGTTCAGCGTGATATGTTAGATGAAAATAATGGTGTTGGGTTGAATCTTGTTTTTGTAGCTCCTGAAATGCAAAGTAGAGCTTCACAATTATCATTTGATTCAATTCGTGTTGCAAAGAGTATTATTAGGAAGGAAGAAATTTCTTCAACTGATGTAAGTGAGGCATGTTATGCTATTCATGATAGTGAGAACAATGATGTATTAATTGAATTTTTACAAAATGTGTATCAAGTGCCATTTGATTCACTTACGTATGATAAATTGTTTAATATTGTAAATGATGTTGGTGCAGATGAAGAGTATATTCGTCGTTCTATTGAGACAGGAAAATACAGACCAGTGGTTCGTAAATCGACAGAAGAATGGTTATGGATGATTCCTGATGACGATGATTTATTTGAACCATTGGAAGCAGTAATGTATATTAATGGTACATGGATTCCAGATTGTAATGTTAATTCGATGCGTGATAATGTAATTGCTGGACGTAGGTTGATGGAAGAAGAAATAGAACTTCCAGAAGAAGCAAGAGAAAAATTGCTTGGTGATTCTGATATGAAAATGAGTGACTTGCGTTAGAAGCCACAGTGTTAAACCATCACAATATAAATATTTGTTTGAAAGACAATGGTACTGACAAACATACCTTTGAGTGAAGAACGGCAGGGTGGTGTAGTATCTGTGTTTAGTCAAAGTACCATTGCTTCTTTGATTATAGAACAGCCTATCAAACAAAGCAGTACAAAATTAACATATCCATTAATGAGCAGTTCAGACATTTCAAAAAGTGTATCAACAACGGAAAGTAAAGTTGCCAAACGTGGTGAAAATGAATATTATGACACAGTCGCTGTTGGGAATGAGTTACAGTCAATTCCTAAAGAGATTGTAAATTCACATAATTTTGATGTGTGTTATATTAGTTTATATACTGACTTTGGTGGCTCTGTATTAGCTTCATATGGTGTTGATAAGGAATCTATTCCTATTCATGATCGTCTCCTTTCGTATTCAACATTGTCAGAAGGAGTATCACTTTATCCTGAAGGAGATGAGGATGAGAGGTTTCAATATGCAAGCATTATCAATGGTAAGAACACATCGTTTGCAATTGGTGTTCCAATAACGAATGATGATGGTGTTCAAATTGGTGCATTGTGTTGTGTACGCACGGAATCATGTGAACGAAATTGTGATGAACCTATCAGTAATTTAGTTAGTCATGCTGATTGTGTTTCGCGTGTATTATCGAAGTACAGGTATTAATTTCAGTCAGAGTGCTGCATAGATTCACGCTTTATTATAGTATATTTGAGCAGTAATGCGGTTGTATAGTGTAATTGTTATTGTATCTATACTGGGCTAAAATGGTCTAAATTAGGTTATAAATAGCACAAATCGCCATTTTTAATGGTTCATGTTAGGTAGGTGAAGCGTGCAACATTAACCATCATGTGCTATTAGCCCCACAAAGAGTCATAAGGTTTATATAGGGGTATCACTTATCTAATGGTAGCGATGGCTTGTTGTAGTCTAACCAAGTCATCTAACATAAATAACACTATGAGCGCACTAAAAAATCTTTCAGAAATTGATAGTTGGGTCGACGTTACAGCACCAGCCGATGATGATGGTGACAACACCATTGGGTATCATGAGGGTGATAAGATTAACGTTGGCTTTTCGACTGATGAGGATGAGCTTGATGGGAAAGAACACCACACGTATCTCAGTGGCCCATACACGGTTGATCTTTTGATTGACGATGACGGATCACGTCAAGTTCGTGTTCAGAGTAAGGATGTTACTGAACGCAATTATTCAACTAAGCTCATTCGATCAAAGAAAGGATATTATGAGCTTTCGCTTCCGTCTCCACTTGTTCGACACCTTGGACTGGATGAAGTCATGTCTACGGAGACGCGAACGGTAAATACTCAGTCTGGTGAAGAAGACCAGCAGGTATCTCATGGTATTTACATTGCCATTGAGACACGGTGTGAAGGAAGTCAGGTGACGCTATCCATTCGCCGTGCAAGTGAAGATGAAACTGATTACTCGCACGTTCGACGTGTTCAGCGAAAACCAGTTTCTGGTGGATACGAACAATATTACATTTACTTCCCACGAACACTTGCGGCTTCGCTTGGACTTGATGAAGCACGTTTCAATTGGAATGTAAATGGTGATGTTCTTGAAGGGGAAGTCATTGGAGCCGCATGTTTCAATCTTGAAGGGGCAGTGACTNCGACGGATGAATATGAAAACTTGGATGCAGATAGTAAGAAGCTTAGTCTTCGTTCACGCGGAGCTAATTCCCAAACCCGGCTTGTGCTAAATAGTAATCAATCGAAAGCACTTCGATTTGATGAACGACGTGATGAAATTCTTCAGCAAGAGCTTCAGGTTGCGTTCTTGCTTGAGTGTGGGCCAAACGGATTTAGTGTTGTTGCCCATCCAAATCCATCTGCCCTTCCAGAAGAACGAACTAGTGACCGAAACACAGTCAATGCAAGTGTGAACAATTGGTTTGGTTCGTATGAGGGTGAAGGTGAAGAACCTCTAGCAAGCAAACGTGAACGTGCAGGAAATCAGATTGCTCTCAACTTCCCAAAGGATGTTGCACATTCGGCTGGTCTGACAGATGTTGAAATGACATGGCGTCCAGTCGTTGATGACTTCTACGACACTGACTCTGTCATGCTCATTGGACAGCCAATTGTCGAATAAAACATCTAAAAATACTTCGTAGCTGACTCAAACTAATTTTCCGTCTTCCGTATCGTATTTCGTTAGTAACAAACTTTGAAGTATATTGACACCTA